>Ga0208016_100070_pt1 | contig 64610 bp, 51 predicted proteins | sample 28_taG_FD_184102 | JGI IMG/M metagenome (GOLD analysis project Ga0208016, IMG submission 184102) | Marine viral communities from Cariaco Basin, Caribbean Sea - 28_WHOI_OMZ (SPAdes) (version 2) | ecosystem: Environmental > Aquatic > Marine > Oceanic | place: Caribbean Sea: Cariaco Basin...
CTAACGTACCATCCTCATCCCAACGTCTTAATGTGGATTGAGCAACCCCGAAATGTTTGGCAGCCTCCCCAATACTAACCAGTTTCCCCATAACTTGCTCTCTATATTATAGATATAATCTATCTATTATAGTAATAAATAGGTAGGTTTGTATATGTTTTATTTAACTGTTTGCAACCCTTCTATGTCATCTTGGCGAGAAATCCAGCGAATATAAAAGCTATGACTCAGGTTAAGCTGAAATAATTGATGGCCTATGCACTAAAATCTAAGCCAATATCCAAAGCGGTAGTACTGTGCGTTAGGTAGCCCATCGCGATAAAATCAACCCCTGTACTGGCGGCGGCTCGTACCGTTTCTGGTGTAATACCACCAGATGCTTCAGTCTTTGCGCGACCTTTACACATGGCAACCGCTTGCGATAGCGTTTCTGGCGACATATTGTCTAGCAATACCAAACTCACACCCGCCTCTAGCGCCTGCTCTAATTGCTCTAGTGTATCTACTTCAACCTCAATAGGAATCAGATGCCCAGCAAAATGTTGCGCTTGCTCGATAGCCGTCTTTATATCACCGGCAATGGCAATGTGATTGTCTTTGATTAAGATTGCATCATCCAGTCCCAAACGATGATTGCGACCGCCACCGCAGCGTACCGCGTATTTTTGTACAATACGCAGACCTGGGATGGTTTTACGCGTACAAGTAATCTGCGCTGGATATTGCGCCACGCTATCGACAATCTGGCGGGTCGCAGTCGCAATACCGCTAAGATGCGTCATGAAGTTTAATGCTGTACGTTCGGCTGTTAGCAGATGGCGTGCATTACCTTTTACAGTAGCCAATACAGCACCAGCGGCGACTGTTTCGCCATCCTGCACTTGAGCCACAAACTCAATGCTTGCATCAACTAAGGCAAAAGACAACCGTGCCAAATCCATACCGCATATCACACCTGATTGCCGCGCCTTAATTTGCAGTTGTGCTTGCATATCTGCTGGGATAGTGGCTTGGGAGGTGACATCACCACGCCTGCCCAAATCTTCCGCTAGCGCATCTTCTACCAAGGGTTTAAGCAATACGTCATCCAATGCTGGCTCTTTTTCAATTGTCATGTTTGACCCTTATGTAGGCGTAATATGAATAAAAACGTCTAAATATTTAAACTCAAAATGAGCATAAATATAACGTAAAGTTGATGGCCCTGCAAGGGAAGGTGAAAAAGTTTTTATTGAGCAAGTCGATTTCTATACGAAATTGACCTAGCTGTATTTGTTAGTAGCCACTATTTACGCTTAGGAAGCTTGCTGTCCATCAATAAGCTTTGTAGCTCAATATCATGACGAAAACGATAGAGTTTGGCAGGGCGACCACGCTGAGCACTACTACTCTCTCCTGTCTCCTTCACGAGATTTTGTGATTCCAGCAAACGGCGAAAGTTTTGCTTGTGCAAACGTATACCTGATAATGCCTCAACGCTTTGTTGTAACTGCGATAAGGTAAAAACATCAGGCATCAAACCAAAGATAAGTGGACGATATTCAATCTTGGCGCGCAGTCGTGAGATAGCAGTGGCAATCACACGGCGATGATCATAATACATCGGTATGCCGATACGCTGTGACCAGTCGCTTGGCAATTCAACCGTTTGGTAATTGGGCGGATAATTGGGCGCTTCAGGTATCAGTCCTGCCTCATAAAGCATCTCGTAGCGTAGCAGCACATGCTCTGAAATCCACTCTCTACTTTCGTCAGTATGATCACTAACCGATTCGGTATTTACTAATTCGCCACTGGCCAAAAACGACTCACTCAACCCCCAGCACAAACCAACACGCTGACGTCTGCGCTGCTGAACCATCTGATCTTCACCAGCACTTGCCCATTCCAAGAGCATAGGGATGATAAAGTCCATAATAATGCTAGGCATGCCCTCTAGATGATTTTCCCATGGAAAATAATCATACCAATCTCGCCATAACGCTTGGCTTTGCAATGCCTGCATTTGAGTCTCTTGCACCAAACCTAAGTAGCTGACATAGACCAGCGCATGACCGTCGATGTTGCGTCTGTTGGTATCGACAAAGGTGTATAGCTGCTCCAAATACCCAAGTGGCTGCTGCGTCTGCTCTTCTACCCATTGGCGGACACCTGCCTGTAGCGAGCGGTGCAATGGCATGAGTGGTCCGTTTGGCAACAGCTTGCCTTGATCAACGGTTAGGACACGAGCGATGTGATCGGTGATAGCAACCAATACGGCGACCACTTCTGTCGTGCCGCTACCCTGTTGGTGCGCATGTGAATAAGACAACGTCATAGTTTTGGGGATTATCCTGTCTCTTTAAAATGGCATCAAAGGGATATCAAGGCTAATAATGATGGTACGCCTCAAATCTAAAACAGTATAACGTGAATCTTGAAATATCATAGTCTGGCGTTGTAATCATAAAACATCAAAATCAATCGCTAAACGTCAGCTTGTGTATAAAGACAAACTGAAAATGCAGATCATTTGGTTAAATCACAGGTAATGAACATAGCTGTACTTAGTCAACAGATACACAAAAAACACTTGTATTTATGCTCAAAATGAGCATAATTAAAACAACGAATTGATTTTATGTCGCCAAACATCCTGCTTTAGCACACTCATTTATCACTATAGCGCCAACAGAGGTTGCCATTATGAAAATTTATCCTTACGACGCACCCATCATGAGTACCGACAATCGCATCGCCACTCAGATGAATATCGAATATGCTAGAGCAAAAATGCCAGCAGACTTGCCTCGTGCGGAACGCATTGTGGTTGAAGAAAACATCAAAAAATTATTGAAAGATAATAACGCCGTACTGGTGGCACATTACTACGTTGATCCTTTTATCCAAGACTTGGCCCTCGCGACAGGTGGCTGTGTCGGTGACTCGCTCGAAATGGCGCGGTTTGGACAAGCCCATAGCGCCCAGACCCTAGTCGTGGCTGGTGTGCGCTTTATGGGCGAATCGGCAAAGATTCTAAGTATGGAAAAAACCGTCCTTATGCCAGATTTAGAAGCGGAGTGTTCGCTCGATTTGGGTTGTCCTGCTGACGAGTTTTCAGCATTTTGTGATGCTCACCCTGAGCGTACCGTTGTCGTCTACGCTAATACCAGCGCCGCGGTAAAAGCGCGCGCCGACTGGGTGGTGACCTCGTCTGTCGGTATCGACATCGTCCGTCACTTGCATGCACAAGGGGAGTCGATCATTTGGGGACCTGACCGTCATTTGGGCAAATACATCGCTCGTGAGACGGGTGCAGATATGTTGCTGTGGCAAGGGTCTTGTCTTGTACACAATGAGTTCAAAGCCACTGAATTGCTGCAATTAAAAGCCGAATACCCAGAAGCCAAGGTATTGGTACATCCTGAGTCGCCCGATAGCGTGGTGGCACTTGCTGATGTTGTCGGCTCAACCAGTAAACTGTTGCAATCAACGTATGAGATGGATGCTGATACTTTTATCGTTGCGACTGACCTAGGCATATTGCATGAAATGCAAAAACGCTCACCTAACAAACGCTTTTTGGCAGCGCCTACCGCTGGTGAAAGTGCGAGCTGTAAGAGCTGTGCCTTTTGTCCTTGGATGGCGATGAATGGTCTAAAAGGTATCGAGCAATGCTTGACCAATAACAGCGGTGAGGTACTAATGACACCTGAGTTGGCAGTCGCCGCTAAAAAACCTTTACAGCGTATGCTTGATTTTGCTGAATCACAAAAGCAACGTGTGGCCGCCAGTGGCGATATCGTCCAAGACCGTGCATTGTTTGCCAATGTTGGGGCAGCCTAGCATGAGTAAGCCGCACTCAGCCAACCATACCCGTACCATTATTCCTGATAACCGTATTTCTGATAACTATAGGAGTAGTCGCATGAGCCATATAATAAACACTGACGTCCTTATTATTGGTGCTGGACTGGCAGGCTTGAGTACAGCGTTATCGCTACCGAAGTCGCTGAATATCACGGTTTTGAGCAAAGCGGCGCTTGAGGTTTGCTCAAGTCATTATGCCCAAGGCGGTATTGCTGCCAGCCTAGATAAAGATGACTCTGTGTCTGACCATGTTGCTGATACCTTAGTGGCTGGTGCAGGGCTTTGCACACCTGATAATACCGCCAGTATCTTGGGTGCAGGACAACAAGCGGTGCAGTGGCTATGCGCGCAAGGTGTTCCTTTTACGCAGAACTCACCTAAAGTTTTGAATAATGCAAACGCACAGGACTTCTCTCAGTTACAGACCAGCGATTTGCATTTAACAAAAGAAGGCGGTCACGGCTGTAGACGCGTGGCACATGCAGATGATGCGACGGGTCGACACGTGATGGACGCTTTGACCATCAAAGTACAAGCGGCAACCAATATCACTGTGCTACCTTATCATGAAGCACTTGAGTTATTGACACAGCCTATAGCGAGCAGTCAGCCTTTTTTTACAGATAATAGCGATGCTAAGTATTGCCGAGGGGCGCTTGTCTTTGATCATATCAATGAACGTCAGCTTACCTTTTATAGTCGTGCAGTGGTACTGGCTAGTGGTGGATTGGGTCAATTATTCAAGCGTGCCAGCGCGCCGAACGTCTGCGTCGGTGATGGCGTAATGATGGCATGGCAAGCAGGCTGTCGCTTGGCAAACTTAGAGTTCATTCAGTTTCATCCAACAGGCTTAGCGCTAGATGACAGCAGCTTTTTGATATCTGAAGCACTGCGCGGTGAAGGGGGACGATTATATTGTCCGCAAACTGGTATCCGCTTTATGTTGGACATGGATACACGTGCTGAATTGGCACCGCGCGATATCGTCGCTCGGGCGATAGCCGCGCAGATTGATAACAATGGGCTTGGCTACGTGCATCTTGATGTCAGTCACTTGCCTGCTGACTTTATAAAAGCGCATTTCCCGCAGATTTACCAAACGCTATTAACGCTTGGGATTGATATCACGACAGATCCTATTCCAGTCGCTCCGACTGCGCATTATAGTTGTGGCGGTGTGGTGACTGATGCCAATGGTTTGACGGATGTGCCAGGACTTTATGCGGCTGGCGAAGTGGCTTATACAGGGCTACATGGGGCAAACCGTTTAGCAAGTAATTCGCTGTTAGAGTGTGTGGTGGTTGGTCGCAATATTGCAGCCCATTTACCGCATTATTTAGAGCGCTTAGAAGAAATCGATAATGACATTTATCGCGAGGTAGGTCGATCAACCATTGAGTTTTGGTCAGCGCCAATTCTTACAGATATGCAGCCTGTAATCTTGCCTATTTCTGGGCTTGTCGCACAACAATATGTTCATGCCGTTAAAAGATTCAGCAATGCTACTAGTCTCGCAAAAACTGATGTTGTAAAAATAACATCAGAACTAAAAGCACTCATGACGGCAAATATGGGAATCACCCGTAGCGCCAGTCAACTAGAGCAAGCATCAGCCCAAATACAAAAGTGGCAAGACTGGCTAACAGATGCTGAGTCTGAGCAATCCGACGCAAGCAATAAATGCAGCCCTACTACTATCAGCGAACTTACATACTTTCAGCTAGCTAGGCAGCTTGAATTAGCGACCTTAATTATTCAGTCTGCTTATCAACGCGTTGAAAGTCGCGGTGGACATTATCGACATGACTACCCGAACTTAGCAGACACTCCGCGAACGAGTGTGGTTGAGCCGTTAAAAAAATTCACACTTGAGTCATTCATTAATATTATAGAAGAAGAGAGAATGCGCGTGCCTGTTATAGAAAGCACTTAAGTCTACTAAAATCAGTATCTAACTCTATAGTTAAAGGGGTATTTAAGCTATCATTACAGATAGGCTCTAAATATCCTCTTCTATTTGAGTGTTAAAGGTATGGCTGCTGACATTTTGTTTGTGATTGTCCTGATGATGGTCGTCAGTTTGGTTTGGGGCGCACTTGCCATCCCTTATTTACGCAAACGTTTACCGAAGATATACTTAATTGCCCGCTCTTGGTGGCTAATGTTAGCAACGCTATGCACGTGTTATGTGATTGCAAAGATAGCGAATGACAACCAAAACTCAAATTATCAAGCGCACCCCTATCAATGGCTGATTGTTTTATTCTTTATCTTAATCGGTTTACGCGGTGGCTATGAGATCAAACGCCTGTGGTGTCTGCGCAGTAGAGAAACCCTCATTCAAAAACTCCGAGCACGCGGTTTGCAGCCAGACTCTCTACGCTGTCCTAATTCCTCCTTGGACGCTACGCAAAACTATACGCGGCTTAACTTTTTAGACCTGCTATTCAGCGTTGTCTTTACCTCCCTAATAATTAGCCTGATCGCTTTACAGCAATTGACGTGGCAACGCGAACAATACGGTGTCTTGCTCTTCGTACTATTTGCCAGTCAGTTCAATGATATTGCCCAATATCTATGCGGGCGATTGCTGGGGCGCAAACTGTTTCAACGAGGACTCGCTCCAACGATTAGCCCCAATAAAAGCATTGAAGGTGCTGTCTTTGGCAGTTTTTTTGCAGCGATATTGGCAGCATTATTGGGTCTTTGGCTCACCCCTTTTAACGGGTGGGTCTGTCTGTTAGCGGCCTATGGCTTGGCAGTCAGCGGTATCTTTGGCGATCTATTAGAGTCAGCATTTAAACGCCAGCATGGGGTAAAAGATACGGGAACCATGCTTGCTGGACATGGTGGCGTATTAGATAGGATAGACAGTTTGCTCATCGGTGTCCCGCTATTTACCCTGTTTTACTGGCTACTTGGTTAACTATATTCACAGTACAGATAGCAACATTATCTGGCTTTATCCAGTTTACTACGCAATATCCAATTGAGCACAGGCTTAGGCAAACGATTTAAGGCGCTCGTGATATATCGCATCGAACGTGGAAATATTGCCAACTCTACATCATCATCAATCGCTTGCATGACATGACTGACGGCTGTTTGCGTACTCATGATAAATGGCTTATGACTGGCATCACCGTTATTCAAATCACGTAACGCTTGGGTGTCGATATAGCCTGAGGCAATGGCATTCACTTGAATATCATAAGGGGCAAGTGCCGCTCGATACGCGCTGGCAGTAGCAATCATCGCGCGTTTGCTTTTTGCATATAGACTGGCATAAGGATAATCCATTGTCCCTGCGATAGAAGCGATACAGACAAGGCTTGGTCTGCCACTTCCAGTCAAACCCAATGCCTGATGTGATTGTTTTAAACGCTGCTTTAATTGACTGCTTGCCCATCTAAAAACCTGCTCAAATGCTTGTAAATTAATCGCTAGCATCTGATTGCTGTCGGCTTGGTTCAACTGATGGACACGCTCATTAGTATAACTGCCAGCACTATAGATAAACCTTTGAAATCTAATATCGTACAAACCTTCCAACAATGCTTGTGTTTGATCCTGATCGGTCAAGTCGCATGCATAGGTCACGATGGTAGGATATTGGCTGTTGATATCGGCTATCTTTGCTGTGCTACTCCCTACAACGCTCACCTGCCAGCCAAGCGCTTGATGATGCAGCGCCAATGCCAAGCCAAGACCACTTGTCCCACCAACAACGATAATATGCGGCGTGTTGTTCATATGACTAGATAACTTAGCGGGTTTCATAGGCCATGCTGCTGTATGTAATCAGTTGTACGTTGGTAGCCGTACTGCCATTGCGCCTGCATTTGCTGCACAAAGCCGTCATAGTCACGATGTATTAGCTCAACGGTCATTTGTTTTGGGTTAAAGCGCTTTTGCACATTTTGCCCTACCAGTTGCTGCGCGTTATCTGCAAATGGCAACCAATGCAACGAATGATTTTTACTAGTAGTATGCGATGGCTCTTTCATTGATTGATAACCATGCACTTGTGCCAAACGCTCATTGGGATCAAAGCCAAAAACACGCTGAATCGCTGGGGCAGCAAGCCATGAGTCATACCCGGCTTTGGTCTCGGCAAATACTGTCTCAGCCAACTGACAAGCCAGCTCAATCGGTGTAAGATTAATCACGCCGCCCAAGCACCAGCCAAGCTCTGTGATGTGTGTGGGCGGTAGATAATACATATCAGCCATAGAAGCGCGAACCACTGAGGCAAAATCCCATTGAGTTTGTACCTTTACAGACGGATGTATGCGTCCTTTTGCAAAGGTGTGCGCAGGTGACGTCATTTGCTCGTCGGCCAGACTTGATACTGAATTTGACAAATTTGCTAAGCGCGGCGGCACAAACAATAACTCTTGCAGTGTTAGTGTTGCATTAAGCGAATCATCAGCAGGCGTTTGATACAGGCGGCTAGCAATGATAGCTATCTCTGGTGACGAGTTATGAGCAGCGCTATTATCGTTGCTACCATTATTATTACTAATAGCAAACTGCGACAACTCATCGAGCCACTCTGCCTCGTTATCGACACGAAACATTGCTAACTGCTGTAGCTCCTCTAATAGTCGCTCGTAACTGTCTGTTTGCTGCTGACGTTGTCCATTGTCTCGCAGCTTTGACAACTGCCAACGTTTGAGTGCATGTCTCATATAGCGCAGCTTTAAACGTCTATTGGCTTCCTCTGGTGCGACATGCCTAATCGCCGTGATCGCACGATACAACTCACGGCTGCACATCAACGCTTGCAAATCTTTGGGATCAGGCGCAAGTTGTACTAAGTAAGCAGACAAACTACCGCCGCAAGTACCGACGATAATGTCTGGCGCTAAGTCATGAGACACTAAGGCTGCATAGCTACCCAAATAATAACCAAAGCGTGAGCCACCACCTGAAAAAAGCTGCACACGCTCATAAGGCTTGACCCGCTCATTATTCATCTAACACTCATCATCAGTTTGTGCGGTTTTAATCGCTAATGATACGGTAAAGATACCAAAGCGATCGATACGCATCGTGACTTTCTTAAAGCCTGCGCGCTCAACCAATTGATCCATTTCTGCTTGCGAACGACAGCGCATGACCCAACTGCTACCACGGTGATTGTTCAATGTTTTACTGATGAACTCCTGCTCAGGGTGCCAAGGCTGGTTGGTATAAATCAAGTATCCACCAAATTTTAGGCTGTCATAAATACCAGCCAATGCCGTCGCTGGTAATGTATTGTCCGAGAATAGCTCAAACAACCCAGAAGCGATAGCGATATCAAATGTTGTCGTATCCGTACTGGTATCTTTCGTTCGTACATTGACATAACTGGCAGGATCAAAGGCATCTTTTTTGCTTATCACTACCCTACTAGCCATTGCCAATTGCTCTGCTTTTGCTTGCAGTGCTTCGATATTATGCATCTCATAATCACGCAGCTCAGCATGCAAATCTGTAAACTCTGTCAGTAGATCAAACGCATAAAAACCATGTCCACTCGCAATATCTAACAGTTTTGGTTGGTATGGTTTATTGCTGCTTTGGTTTTTATCTTCGATATCTGCAAGTGCCAAGCGTGCCAATTCTAATATATGCTCACGGCGAATACGTATACCCTGCCAGCCAATATTATTTAGATAGAATTTATCGACTGCCTGTCCAAATTTGTTCTGGCCGCTGGGCTGATTATAATAGACATGATCCAATGAATGACCAGAGTCAAATCCATGCTCCAGCCCTGTGGCAATCGCAGCACTGACATGACCGAATTTCTGCATCGCAAAACGGGTAATCGCAAAGTTTGGATTGAATGGTTTAATCGCCAAACGATCCACTTTATCTTTACTGGCGCTGTTTAAATGAGCGGTACTCAAATCAGGCGCTTGTACTTGTGTGCTAAATACCTGCTCGGCAAACTCAATACAGTCTGCGAATACGTCGGCTTTATTGGTTTCATGAAAAATCGCATGATAGCTATCTGGATACAACTGCCAGCGTTTCGTCGGGGTATTAATCGCTTCGTAAAATGACCGCTCAGCCTGCTTATCGACCACATAATCCTTACCCGCGCATAAGACAAACGTCGGTACGGTGATAGCCCCAGCATCATCGAGCAAGCGCTGACCCGTCGCATGAGTGTCGATGAGCAAGTCAGTCGAGATACTATTAGAGATTAACGGATCCGCATTATAGGCTTGCTGCGCGTCTTTATCATGGGTCAGTACTTGTGCTTTGACATAGCTGCTGACACGTGACATCAGACCTAGTGTACGCGCCACCTTTAATAACGGTATGGCAAAAGGCAAATATAAGCGAATACTAAGCGCAGGCGTGCCCAATATCATCCCGCGAATATTGGGCGCATAATCATGTACCCATGCTGCTGCCAATACCGCGCCAATACTACTGGCGACAATCAGCGTGTCTTCGATAGCGATGCCAGTTTGTCCCATGACCAATTGCACAAAACCGTCTAAATCGCGCTCAAGCTCTGTGACGCTCTCAGCATGATCTTTGATACCGCCTGAGCGACCATTGCCGCGTGCATCCCAAGCAAATACTTGATAGCCCGCTTTTGCAAACTGCTCTCCTAGCTCTGCCAATCGCCCCGAGTGCTCATGACCTCGATGTAATAAAATAACTTGGCGTAACGGCTGACTGGCTTCTTTTATCTCCTCTAAAGGCATCGTTAGCCAATAACGATAATAAATAGCCGTACCATCGTAAGCGTTATAGCAGCTTTCACCATTGATGATTTTCTGCTCAGGAACATGAATATCGTCGGTCATATCCTTTGGTACATTTTTAGGTTTTGTAGTAGCAGATGGCATTGTTTTGGACTCCAAAAAGGAAGCTTGAGTAGCAGAATTTGACATGGAAAAGTTAGAAACAGCGCCGTCAGTAGATAAGGTATCAGCTTGAATAGAATCGTTATGGCAGATCATAAGAGAAATGGACTTGTTTGACCGACATACAGGCGGGTTACGCATCAAGTATAACGCTGCCATATAGCGCAGTCGATTGAGGCAAGTGTTTAGTAACATAACCTCTGTCAGTATAAGAAACTGTCCCATTCTTGGATGAAACCATGATATCGGTGCTTTCATACATATTGGTGCTTTCATACCCATAACCGCACCAAGCGTACCCAACACAAAAGCACGGTCACTCTTACCCAAAGGCCCTTGATTGGCGCGGTTGCCTAAAACTGCATTACTGGCTATACCCAATAATTCGGTGCTGATACTAAGCGCGATCAAACTAAAAATGTGCTGCTGATTATTTGTATGTTGATGAGTTAATAAACAGATTACTGACGCATCACTTTTCTGGTCAGCGACATGAGGTAACAGACTCGCTAACAACGCCGTATCGGCAACGATATCACCTACTTCATTCAGTATGGCACCTAGCGTTGACGCTTGATTATGTTCACGTGCCATCATACCGTCGATGGCATTGAGTGCCATGCGTACAAATAATGAAGATGGTAATAAGAGCCATAATTTTTGTTTTTCGACGGCGGGCTTGGCAACCACATATGCCGTACCCACGCTTAATAGTACAGCAGATACTGTTACTTGGTTGGCAGTAACATTTTGCTCAACCAATGCATTACTTATCGGGCGAAGCTGATCTTGAAAGTGAGATTTGAGCTGGTATAGCGACATAATGCTAGCCAAATTTTGTCAGTGCCTTAATGTATCAATAAAATTTTGTTTGGTAAAGAATTATAGCGCCTTAAGCTATTACTAATGGAGAACCAACGCCTGATAATTTTCTATACATCCTCGTTGCCCATGTCAGTATTGCTAAGCTGATATGCTACAATCGCAAACTTCTTAAAATATCTTGTTAAAATCGCTGCGAGCTGACCACCATGCAAAGCCTAATTACCCTCGTTTTGGTCTTGATGCCAATGTTTATTGGCTTTGCCATTCCGTCCAACCCAACCATGACCAAACTTGCCGATACGGGCTTGTCTTATTTGGTCTATCTTATCTTGGCACTGATCGGTATTGAGCTATCACAGGTAGAAGGGCTGGGTAATCAAGTTGGCGAAATTGCCCTATACGTGACTGTCTTATCCATATTGACGATAGGCACAGGATTGTGTGCACTGATGGTATTTGATCATGTGCGACCGTGGCATGCCAAAAAACCAAGCGTCAAATCTAAAGATCATCGTGTCAGTATTCGAGGTAGCCTATTACAGGTCGTCTGCGTGGTGATTGGGATGGTGATTGGCTACTTCTTGCCTGCTGATTATATGCCGCCTGAAAATTCTATGACGGTCATGCTCATGATTTTGATCTTGTTGGTCGGTATTGGTCTCAAAGGCTCAGGCATTACCTTAAAAGAAGTCATGCTTAACAAGCGCGGCGTCGAGATGAGTGCTATTTTTACGCTATCAGTTTTGATCGGTGGGCTTGTGTTTGCCTTACTATTTACAGATGTATCGTGGACAAAAGGCTTGGCAATGGCATCAGGATTTGGTTGGTATTCGCTATCCGCGATTGTCATGACCGATGCTTATGGTGCTGTGTGGGGCAGTGTCGCGCTATTTAATGATTTGGTACGGGAGTTCTTTGCGCTGCTATTCATCCCTGTATTTATGCGCAAATACCCTTCTGCTGCTGTCGGGCTTGGCGGTGCAACCAGCTTAGATTTTACCTTGCCTATTATTCAACAATCAGGTGGTCTAAAAGTCGTACCACTGGCGATCAGTTTTGGCTTCTTGATTAATATTATCTCGCCTGTGCTGATGGTGTTCTTTTCGGCGTTGGGTTGATTATAAATTTTGATGATATTTAAACGTCTACTCGAATAGTTCGCAGCGCTTTGAATATCTTTCGTAATTTTTTCGATCACTTGCGTATTCTAGATTTGCTAAGTCGTCTACTTGCGTACTTGCTTTAACAGATACCCTTCTATCTTTAGACTCTATATTTTCAAAATCGCTTATCCTAAAGTCTGTATCTATAAACGGATATCTATCTGAGCAATCGTAAGTAGAGATTCGATCAGAGGCAATATTATATTTTTCTACCAATCTGTTTTTGACGTTAATGGCACGGTTACGCGATAAATTATTTTCATTGGGCATTATCCTAAGCTCATTAGATGCCATATGACCAAAAATAAATACTGTAGCTTCCGGATACTCACTGAGTTTTTCTTCTATTTTTCTAAACTCAAGAGTATAACTATTAGATAACTGGCTGCTCATGGGCGGGAAAAACCCAGCAAATGACATTTCGAGTGCATCGCCTCCAATTATCACCGTACAGCCTTTTGCATCAACGACGCTATAAGACAGCGTTTCAGGGCATTCATCTATCGCATCAAGTACGCCGTCTCCATCTAAATCGCTATCTGCTTGCATTGTCCTGATATTTTCATATTGAGGCGGCATAGTTGTGGTAGTTTGGCAGCCAGCTAGCGTTAAGGCTGCTGCGAATAGCAAAGCATTATAGGGTCTGGTTATCATTTTTACTCTCTAAAAATTTTTAAATGCCACGCTTCATCTACACTACATCGATACTTATCGACCAATAATAGCGCTATTTAAAACTTGACACATATATCTGATTTCGAGTCATTTTGGTTATGATGAGCTACTCTGTCTTTAGGCTCTGTCGCTAGCCCATAGACTCGACGATTCATGGATTTTCCCTTTTCGGTGTCAGCTGATGCAATAGGCGCTCTGATACCACAGTCAAAAGTACTCAAACGATTAGGCTTGATGTCGTGTTTTAAAATAAGGTAGTTTTTGACAATCATAGCTCTATTTTTAGATAAAGCACTTAACGCCTGCCCCATTTCATCTTCCGAAATATGAGCTTCAATTTTCATAGTAGCGGTATCGTACTTATTCATCTGCTCTGCTACTTTATCAAGCTCAAGCTGATACTCTTTTGATAGCTCACTACTACCCTGTGTAAAAAAAGCACGATACTCCATTTTTAGACCTACTCCAATACCTGCAATAGGACAACCTACTTCATCTATTATCACCTTCCAAGGTGTAGCTGGACACTCGTCTATATCATCAAGTACGCCATCGCCATCCGAATCTGGAATAGCAATACTGGTAGTGACATTCTCATACGGCGACAGAATAACGGCTGTATCTACTGTACTGGTTTGACAGCCTAGAAGGCTCAAACTGCTTAGACATAATAAAGCCACCCAATGGCAGTTATAATTTTTCATTCGTGCCTCAATGTCTGTTTTTCTATATAAAAGGGTTGCTGACTAAGAGTCAGCTGTTCTAGGACAGCTATCATCAACGTCATATCCGCATCCACTCTCTGATCAAGTTTACTGTCTTCATAGCTTGCATCAGGCGGGGTTATAGGTCTTTGATCACCATAATGCGCCGTCATGATTTGCTCAGGATTGACATTGTACTGCATCACAAGATAATTTTTGACAAATTCAACGCGGTCGCTTGCTAGCGTTTTATTGCGCGCCGTATTCTCATACCTACTTATATGCCCGCTCAGTCTAACCACACAGTCAGGCATTATCACCTTTGCAAATGTTTTTAAATTCGCCTCATAAGCATTAGTGTCAAGTTGACTACTATTGATAGGAAATAAATAACTGCCTCCATAAGAATGTCCCATAGGTGCAGAGACAGATACAGGGCAGCCCCTTTTATCTGCTACCACATTTAGCGGTGTTTCTAGGCATTCATCTATCGCATCAAGTACGCCTTCTCCATCTAAATCGCTATCTGCTTGCATCGTCCTAATATTTTCATATTGAGGCGGCATAGTTGTGGCAGTTTGGCAGCCAGCTAGCGTTAAGGCTGCTACGAATAGCAAAACATTGTAGGGTCTGGTTATCATTTTTACTCTCTAAACATTTTTAAATGCCACGCTCCATCTATACTACATAGATATTTATCGACCAATAATAGCGCTATTTAAAACTTGACACATATATCTGATTTTTAGTCATTTTGATTATGATGAACCACTCCGTCTTCAGGCTCTGTCGCTAGTCCATAGACTCGGCGATTCATGGACCTCTCCTCTTCAGTATCAGAAGAAGCAATAGGCTGGTCAGCACTATAAATAAAGGTACTTAAACGGTTAGGATCAATTTGATGCTGCATTATTAGATAGTTTTTGACAATAAGCGCCCTATTTCTTGATAGAGCATTTGGTTGCAAAACTGCATCAACAGCTGATACTTCATCTGTTGAAGCGTGCGCCTCAATACGCATCGTTGCCGTATTGTACTCTTGCAGCTTTTGGGCTACTTTATCAAGCTCTAGCTGGTACTCTTTTGATAGCTCACTACTACCCTTGGCAAAAAAAGCTCTATATTCTATTTTAACACCTAAATTATCGTCACTATAAGAAGGACATCCCTGTTCATCTGGTACTATGTTTATTGGAGTGCCTGGGCATTCGTCTATATCGTCAGGTACGCCATCACCGTCGCTGTCTAAAATAACTTCTACAACTGGTAAATCAGTAGTTTGAGTTGCTTGGTTCTGTAAAACAGATGTTTGGCAGGCTGATAGCGCTAAAGCGCTTACCAAAATTAAAAATGCATTTCCCAATTGAGTTTTCATAATATTTTTCCTTTAAAACTCTCTGCATTCTAGTAACATTTGATCATACCTGTCTCGTGCTGATATCCAACCGAACACTCGCTGATTCATAATAGCTCCCTCCTCGGTATCATTAGAAGCAATAGGATTATCAGCGCTACAATCAAAGGTGCGAATTCTATGCGCTTGCAAGTCAAGACTAACCAAATAATTTTTAATACTTTGTGCACGAGCACTCGCTAATGGGTTAGAGTCCAGTGGCTGAGACGAACCTTTGAGATGTAGAGCTTTCTCGTCAATGGCTTGCTGTTCAATTTTGGAGGTATGCCCTTGGACAAAAAAAGTCAGATTAGAACAGCGATCCGCGAACGCTATGATCTTATTTAATTCCGGAGTATATTGTTCCTTTATTTCGGCACTATCTTTATCGAAAAATACTCGTAACTCCATAGACAATGTATCATTCAAATCCACTGGCATAGGTTCGCCATTTTCATCAACAGGTGGCGGTTCAACCACGCAAGTGGAAGGCTTTAAAACCTCTTGTGCCATGTTACTTGTGGCTGGAGTCACTGGTTGGCAGCCTGCTATTACCACAGCTCCTATCATCCATAAGGTAGTAGAGAATTTCGTTGTCTTAAACGTCGTCATAGTAAACGCCTTACTGGTTATGATAGGCCATACTTATACTTACGCTATGTCACTAACTCTATGTCACTAAGAATAAGCAAGCTAAACCCCGCTCGCCTGCTTCGCAAACAAGCGCATCAATGGCTTGATTTTACCGACGCGATACATGCCTTCATTACGAATTTGCTGCACGGGGCGTACTTGGGCAAGCGACCCTGCAAACAGCCAGTTAAGCGCCGAGAAGCTATGCATCATTAGGCTGTTGTGCGGACGACGTGAACGCTCATAATGACGCAACGTTTGATTGCTGCCCCACAGCGTGCCGCCACTACGGGTAAAATCATGCGCCAATTGCTCACTTAATACCTTCACATCGAGCATACCGAGGTTCAACCCTTGGCCTGCGAGCGGATGCACGCCATGGGCGGCATCACCGATGAGTACCAAGTTATCAGCGACGTAGCTTTTTGCTTGTTGTGCCGCTAAAGGAAAACTGGCGATGGACTCAATCTGCGCGATAGCGCCCAGCTCGTAATGGCTCGCTGCTGCAAGTTTGTCCGCGATATAGCGATCCTCTTCCTCTATCAATGCCAATGCCTGATTGCGCGGCAATGTCCATACGATCGACTGCCAATGTTGCGGGTTTTCTTTATCAGTCTCAGTGATATCTGCTAGCGGCAAGAGCGCTAGCGTACCCGTTGGCAACATGGCTTGGCGAGCGGTCGCTTGATGCGGTTTCTCTGTTTGAATCGCACAGCAAATCGCGGTTTGATTATAATCAAGCGTATCGAGCCCAATCCCTGCTTGCTGACGGACAAATGAGCCACGACCATCAGCACCAACCAACAGACGCGCATCAATCGCTGTCCCATTATCTAAAGTCACACGGTAACCTTGCTGCGCGCCTAACCAGTCCATATTGACCACTTTATGCCCAGCGATAACGGTCAGATAGTCGCTGACATTCTCTTCATGCAAACGCTGCCATAAGGCATGCTCAATAACAGCCGGCTCCACCATACTACCAAGTATCTCAGGCGTAGCGCTTTGATCATGACTATCACCAAACAATAGCTCGCCCATGCCGTTCAACTGCCATACTTGCATTTGGGAATAGTCGGCTTTACGCTTGGATACAGCAATGTGTTGCCACGCGCCAACCTCTGTAAGCAAGTTGATACTCGCCAGACTGAGCGCATAGACACGCGCGTCACGTTTACTCAGCACCGCTTGCCACGCTGACTCGTCACGGGCAGGACAGGCATCAATCAAAGTCACTGGCATTTTTGCTTGTGCAAGCTTTAGCGCAAGCGTCGCCCCAACGATACCGCCACCGATAATCAGAGTATGATTGTCTTTCATGAATTATCCCTTTTGGAGCACTGTCCATTCATCATCCTATAAACAATGCACGGACGACTCCCATCTTATTTATTGTTTACTTTCATTAAATCGTATTTTTATACGCTGTTATGACTTTAGACCCATCGCGTAGGTCGCAACCAATGGCTTGATATTTGGCAATTTATCAAAGGCCAGTAATGCCATATTACGTGCCAGCTTAATGGCGGGATTAGGATGTGTAAAGCCATGTACCACGGCATCACAGAATCGAATCACCCGCTTTTGATCCGTTTGACGTGCTTTCTCATAGCGCTTTAGTAATTGTGCGTTACCGATATCTTCGCCTTTGAGCACTTGTGAGCTCATCATTTGCGCCAATACATGAGCATCTCGCATACACAGATTGAACCCTTGACCCGCGACAGGATGCAACGTATGAGCAGCATTGCCCATGATAACGCAGCGACCCTCGACCTGCTTGTCTGCCAGTACACGCGACAACGGATACGCACCGCGGCGACCAGCAGCGACAAACGTGCCCGCGCGCTGCCCAAACGCTTGCTGTAGCGTCTGCAAGAAATGCGTGTCGTCTTCTAAATATTCGGTTTCTTCACCTGTTGGACAGACCCAAACCACAGAGCGTCTATAGCCTTGTTGATAGTCATCATTGCCATCACCCTCTGGATCCGTCAGTGGCAGCACCGCCAGTGGTCCTGCTGGGCTAAAACGCTCAATCGCCACATGCTCGTGCGCTGTATCGGTCTCTACCACACCAACGATAGCCGTTTGCTGATAGTCATAAGTGGTGGTGCCAATATTTAACAACTGACGTACGGTAGAATCGCGTCCATCACAAGCGACTAATACGCTGGCTTGTAGCTGCTGTTCACTTTCTGCTGCTTCATCGTTGCTAAAACTCAGCGTCACGCCGTCCGCTTGTTGGGTAACTGCGTTGACACTGGCATTATCAATCAAAGTAACAAGTGGCGATTGCTGTGCGGCTAATAAGAGCTTACGCCCGAGCCACGCGTTCTCAATCACTTGGCCAAAGGATTCCACTTTCTCTTCGGCTTTATTGAGCTGCGCGCGACCAAAACTCCCTTGCTCACTAATTTGCACGCTATCAATACGGCACGCATGGCTTTGCAATTCATCCCACAGTCCAATCTCTTGATAGATCTGTACTGTGCGCCGCGATAATGCCGTATTACGACTGTCCAAATAATGACTGCGCGTACGGTCATCGGTCGGACTGATGGTTGGATAACAGTTTTTTTCTAATAGCGTGCTAGCAATGCCGTGATGCGCCAGTAGTAAGGCAAAAGACAAACCGACATGACCGCCACCAACGATAAGCACTTGCTGGTCAGTGATTGCTTCTAGATTTTCAGGTAGGCTTTTAGAATTGGATAAAGGTGAACCTGTCTCTTGCATCGTTGTTGTTCCTATTATAATTGTTGGGCAGACACTTCTCTAGCGATTGATAGCCGTTTTATTGAATAGCCGTTTTATTGAGTAGCCTTTTATGATAAAGGCCGCTTTTGGCTCAATCGTAAAGTGCTGTAATATCGCTCATAGATTACCACAAATTGCCTATCATGCTGCGCTCTTAACCGTAGACAAATCGTTCGTCCATCCTCATCGCAGGCAAGGTTTATATCAGTAAACTCAGTAAAAACTCAACTTATCAATATCTCAATGCGAGCGTCACTTTTCACTAATGATGTTATCTAACTGATAAATGAACTTAATAGACATGCCGTTGACTCGATTTAGAGCAGGCCTGTGCATTGATTGCAATCGACATACAAAAACAACGCTATCTGCTCAATGTATCGCTTGAATTTTAAAAATTCTCTACCATAATGAAGGCAAGACTTTTATTTATTATCTTCCACAAAACCAACAATAATATTACCGTCATTTTTAGTATCTACTGTAACTACTCGACACCTATAACGCTACTAACTACTTTATCTCTGAAACCCGTGACGCTATCAAAATTAAATCACAGCGCCGGGCACACAATACAAGGATAATCGCTTGACTGATACCATGAGCCGCCGTATAAAGTTTGAATCCCTAACGCCAGCACAGCTCAAAACCGTGCTTGGTGAATATAACAACCACATGAAATACATCCAAGAACGCCTCGATATCAAAATCATGCAACGCCAAGGCGATTTTTGCTTGAGTGGCGATGTGACCGCTGTCGAGCGCGGTGAACGTATCATCTATAAGATGGTCGATGAAGCCCAAAATACCAAAGATATCAGCGCAGAAGAGCTGCATCTGATTATCCAATCTAGCATCTCGCGTGATGAGGATATGGATGACGATGAGCAGGATGATGATATCGAGGATGCAGAATCAGATGAGGCTAATGAATTTACGCCTGTCAGTCTGCGTACGCGCAAAGGTCGCATCATACCGCGCGGTGGCAACCAGCAGCGCTATGTAAAAAACGTCTTAAGCTCTGATGTGTCGTTCGGTATTGGCCCTGCTGGTACTGGTAAGACCTATCTTGCGGTCGCTTGTGCAGTCGATATGCTAGAACGTAACGAGATTGAGCGTATTTTGCTCGTGCGTCCAGCCGTAGAAGCTGGCGAAAAACTAGGCTTCTTGCCCGGTGATTTGACGCAAAAAATTGATCCTTACTTGCGTCCATTGTATGACGCGCTCTATGAGATGATAGGTTTTGAGAAAGTTGGCAAGATGATCGAAAAACAAATCATCGAAATCGCCCCGCTTGCGTATATGCGTGGTCGTACGCTCAATAACTCATTTGTCATTTTGGATGAAGCACAGAACACCACGCCTGAACAGATGAAAATGTTTTTGACACGTTTGGGCTTTGGCTCACGTGCAGTGATTACTGGTGACATCACGCAGGTCGATTTGCCGCGCGGTCATAAGTCAGGTCTCGCGCAGGCGATGGAGATCTTAAAAGACATCGAAGAGATTCACATCACCAAATTTGATTCAAAAGACGTGGTACGCCATCAGTTGGTACAACAAATCGTTGAAGCGTATGACGTATACGATGAAGAGCAAATGGCTCTAGAAGAAAAACGTAAGTTTGAACGTATCAAAGAACAAGAACGTAGACAAGCTGTGGCTAATGCTGCTGCCAAACTATAATATAGTCAATCCACTATAAAAGCGTTATAGCATTAACCTCGCTTGAAGTATGACATATACATATGCACTCGGTTGCCTTGTACCGCTCTTAAATTGGATCAACTATAATAATGCTAGAACAATTTACTATAAAGATTTATTTTGCATAGAAAAAACCGGATTACTAAAGTAGTCCGGTTTTTTCTTGGCAGAGATTGCTTAGGTTTAGCATTATTTGGGTGAGGCATGGTCTAGATTGAGTATAGCCGACTAAACACGCCCATTCATAATAAAACAGGACAACAATATGAACCAATTTGACAGTAATGATAGCCATCAAGATCATAGCGCCACTAATGACGATGACAGCTTGGTAGCACTGGATATTAATGCAGCCGATAGTATCGATGATGAGACGCTTGATACGTTTTATGATCGTAAGTATCTATTATCTGTCATGATGGCAACTTTAGATTATATGAATGCGCGCATTAATGAAGGTCTGACGCTACCCTACTTTGCAGATATCGATTCTGATCTGTGGCAAGAAAAACCTAAAACTCTGGATATATATATTACAGATGAAATCGAAGGCCAAGCCCTCAATTTAGAAGCACGTGGTAAGGACTATGCGACCAATATTTTGTCTTATCCAAGTGAGTTGCCTGTCGCCATCATCGGACTAATGCCAACACTGTCTCTTGGTGAGCTTATTATCTGTCATGAGGTCATGGTACGTGAGGCACATGAGCAAGACAAAACTGTGGCACAGCACATCAGTCATTTACTGATACATGGCGTGCTGCACCTACTGGGTTTTGATCATGAGCTCGGAGAGGCCGAGCAAGATGAGATGGAGCGCTTTGAGATTGAGATTTTGGCAGGACTAAACCTACCAAACCCTTATCTTTGATTCGGTCTTAATCAATCTTTAGTGCTCAGCAGCTTTTGCGCTTGACCCATTTGATTGATCATTTGATCCAAGCCTTTGACATGGACGCTACGCTGCGGGAATGGAATCTCAATCTTCTCATCATCCAATGCGTGTTTGAACTGCTCAAGCAACTGGCACTGCATGGTCCACCAGTCAGCATTGGTTGTCCACACGTTCAATGTCAAATCAACTGAATTGTCACCAAGATTGGTCACTCGTACAATAGGCTCAGGATCGGTAAAAGATAACGGGTTATTTCTGGCGAGGCTCAGCATCAGATCTTTGGCCGTTTTGATATCTGCATCATAGCCAATGCCCACGGTGATATCGACGCGGCGATTGGGTAGTGCTGTATAGTTGACCACCGCTGAGGTTGTGATGTCGCTATTCGGAATAATGATGTCATGATTGTTAATGGTCGTTAGATGCGTGTTGACCAAGGTAATCTCTGTCACTGTACCCGTATAGCTGCTGATCTGCACATAATCACCGCGTACAAATGGGCGAAAAGTCACAATCATAATGCCAGCAGCAAAATTTGATAATTGATCCTTTAGTGACAAACCAACTGCAACTGCGGCACCGCCCAAGATAGCAACGACCGAGGTGGTCTGTACGCCAACTTTGCTAAGTGCGGCTAAGACTACGACAACCAATAGCACGCCATACAACAGACGGCTTAAAAAGCCAGAGACTGTTTCATCTAAATGACTACGCGCCATGAGACGGCCAAAAAAGTCGACTGCTTTTTTGGCAAGCCAACGTCCAACGATAAATATAATTATTGCCAAAGCCACCTTGATGACTATCTCTAATGCATTGCTGGTGAGCGTTGCAACATCTACTGTAAAACCTAAAAATTCCATACTAACTCTTTACTCTATAGCGGTGTGTTATAAATTTGGGTGTCGATTACTCTTAATTATTGTCGTCAAATATTATGACGTATTCATTGATATTCTATGTTTATTTATCGTGTCACTGATTTTTTATCGCTTTAGTTTTGTAGTTTTAGTTTTGTGGCGTTAGTAAGTCACATCCACTTCGTCGCTATAGCGATAAGTACGTATCAGTCGCAACTCAACAATATCACTCATCTCTTTGGTGAATTGTCCAAAAGGTGCTGCTTGTCGTACTGACTGTTTTGCAGCCTCATCCAATATCGTTGAATTTGAGCTTTCTAGCAGACGAATGGCTTTAATATTGCCATTATTACTAATGATGACCATGAGCCGCACTTCGCCAGTAATGCCTTGCGCCCGTGCTTGCACAGGATAATGCAGATTGCCGACACGCTCGACATGCTCACGGAAGGTATTGATATAGTCGGCGGCTGCCCCACGCGTGGTCGAGTTACTATCCATAGTGACCACTTTGGATTTGGTCGCATAGACTTGCTGACGCTGAGACAATTGCGCTTCTAAAGTAGCGATTTGCTTACGCAGACGCGCTTCTTGCGCCATGATGTCATCTTGTGCTTGTTTGCTATCATTATCCGACTCTACGCTCGCCTGACGCCAGCTTAACGTGGTGCGCAGATAGCTCTCTTGGTAGCGCTGCTGTCGAACTTGGCGCTGTAGATTGATGACGTCTTGTGTCTCGCTCATTTGCTCAGCAGACAATGGACTCATTTGGTCATTCTCTTGTCTCAGCCGCTCCTCTATGGTACCGCCGCCTTCTTGTGAGGCGTTGGCAATAAAATGCGCGTCTTCGTTTGGCTGCATATTATCGGTGAGCGCCTTTGCCACATCCTGCATCATGGCCGCAGGGTCTTTACCCATCGAAAAGCTGATGCCAAAAATAATCAACACGTGTATGGCGACCGCAATGACAATCGCTACAGGTAAGCTCACATCACGCTTGGGAGGCTGCGCCGAAAAATGGTAGCTCTGTGAGTCTTTGATATAGGCCACAATGGGTCTCAGCTGATAGGTAAGGCGTATGGTTTATAAATGAGCATGTAGTGATATGCACGATATATGTCGGCGCTATCATAACATGACATAAAACTATGTCGCTAGCCTAACCATCAATGGCATAGTTTTGACCTAATCCTTCAGTGTTTATGACCTTTGATTCATTTAATAAAACATTTATCGCCTTAAGAAAAACTATATCGACAAAAACATTATAAAACAGGTATAACACTCATGATATCAAATGAATTGTCATAAAACGCATGTGTCCATTTTGAAGCGACTGTATTTGTTATATACTGTTTTAAAACGCTGGTGCTAAGCCCTATAATTATAAGGATAATAAGTTTGAGCGACTTTGATAACGTGAATAATTCAGACAGTTTTGACGAGTTCTTTGAGAACATCGGCTATCGTTTTGACGAGTCACTTGATAGTGGTTGGGAGCGTATCGCTCAATCGGTTAAAGACATCTATCATAAAACGACAGACAAACTCGAAGATGAGATATCCCTACCAGTCGCGCAAAAATACGTTAACGAAGCGCTTCAAAGCTTTGTGACGGATAATGTAAAAGCCATACTAGAGCTGCGCGTCGAAATGCATGATGATTGGTTTCGCTTATACTGTACGGTTGATGCTGGCGGTATTTACGCTGAAGTGGCCAGTAATTTTAGTTTGATACATGTGCAGCTAGATCGTAATGTCCAACGTTTTGTGTTTGGTCAGCAGACGTATACCGATATATTAAATCTACGCTGCGAGTCTTTTGTTAAGCGCCAAGGTGTCAAGCTGGCTATTTGGTTTTATCATAGCGTCCTCAAAAAAGACCCATTGGGCTTTATTCTCTCCTACGTCAATATTGCTCGCCCAAAAGACGAAGTGATTTACCTCGATATTAACCGCTGGCTAAAAAACAACAAAAAGATCATGAGTACGTTGTATAAAGTACAGGTCAACTATGGAAAGCTTGAAGAAGAGCAAATGGTTTTGAAGGCGCAGATTAACTACCGTGACTTATTGGCCTCAAGCAATAACGAAGATATCATTAGCGACGATGATGAGCCGCAATTGATGCAAGGCCCTATCAACCCTGTAGACGATGCCACCGAACCCAGCCAAGAATAACGATCCATAAACGATGTCTCCATAAAAAACGCTACATCTCACAGGTTATTAGCCTGATAGATGCAGCGTTTTTTATTAAATGAGACAATCGTCAGCTGCCCCTACCAATAGTTCTCAACAGCGATATTACCCTCACCTCGGCGATTCATCACCAGACCCAATGTCTTCAATGCCTCTTTGGTATCATCCACCATATCTGGGTTACCACATAGCATGACATGCGTCGTATCGACATCCAAATCGATACCCGCGCGCGCTTGCAACGTGCCTTCTAATAACAGCTTTGGTAGTCGCTCTGATAACGCGCCGTCGACAGACTCTCGGGTGACGATAGGAATGAAAATCAGCTTTGCTGGATTATCCACCAAAGTGCCAAAGTCTTCTTGCAAGCGCTCGATTTGCTCAACGTACGCAAGCTCATCCGTCGAGCGTGCGCTATAGGCTAGCACGATATGCTCGTAATCTTCCCATGTCTTTAGGTCTTGTAGCATCGATAAAAATGGTGCAAGACCAGTGCCTGTGGCAAGCAGCCACAAGTCCTTAGGCAGGGGTTTTTGGTAACGCGCCAAGGTCAAAAACCCAAATGGCATGGTATTAAGCAGTAACTCATCGCCCACTTGTAGATGTTGCAGCTGTGAGGTAAAAGCACCGTCAGGAATAACAATAGAAAAAAACTCTAGCACCTCATCGAATGGCGAAGACACAATTGAATACGCTCGAAAGATATCTTCATTCAATGCTTCATCACTTGCCTCAACCTGTTGGTAATATTTCAACTGGCTGGGATTGACACCCAAGCGCACAAACTGTCCGGCAGTAAACTTAAAACTATCAGGACGGCTGACGGTAAAGCTAAATAAATTTGGCGTCCATGTGGTTTTGCTGAGCACCGTTACGGTTTGAATATTATCACTCATAACTGTTCATCACTTATGTTTTATTAAATGGTATTTTTATAAGATAAGTTTGCCAAAGACAAAAATTAAGCAAAAAAAGATGCGCCAAGCTTATCATAAAGCGGGCGCATCTTGGTTTTTTAACCGTAACAACAGATAAGCAACAAATGGCTTATCTTATCGCATAAATCATTGAATCTACCAAATACGAGCCAAGCTTGCCCATTCAATCATACTATTTGGCAAAATACCAAAGAACAGGATAATTGCCGTCACCGCAATGACCATAATACCGCCAGTACGAATACCCCATTGTCCAGACACGTCAAACTCGATGAACTGCTTAGGACGCTTGAACAGTGTGAGTAACACGCGCAAGTAGTAGAATAGACCAATCGCACTACCTAGGATAATCATCGCTGCTAAGAACCAGTTGGTTCCTTGTACAGCAGCCAATATCGCAAATAGCTTGGTGATAAAGCCTGCGGTCAATGGAATACCAGCCAGTGATAACATCATGATAGTCATCACTGCCGTCAATACTGGACGACGCCAGAATAGCCCTTGATAATGTGTCAGCTCATCGGCTTCACCAGATAGGCGATACGGACTCGACATCAATGTCACCACACCAAAGGCACCGATAGACGTAAAGGCATACACCGCCATATACATACTAGAGATGCTATCAGCAGCAGCGCCAATACTGACGATCACGATCATCACATAACCCATATGGGCAATGGATGAATAACCCAATAGACGTTTGAGGCTGGTCTGACGCACAGCCAACAAGTTACCTACCAAGATAGACAAGGTTGCCATCACCATTAGTAGCATTTGCACCGATGGCAATGCCAATAAAGAGGTATCGATTAAGAATCGAACCGCCAGCGCCATCATGGCAACTTTTGAGACGGATGCCAAAAAGGTCGCAATAGGAACAGGCGCGCCTTCATAAACATCTGGCGTCCACATATGAAAGGGAGCCGCAGAGAGCTTAAAGGCGATACCAAACATCATCATCGCCGCACCCAATATCAGTAGTGGCGATTCAAACAAATTGCCTAGCACCATACTGATTGGCTTAAATGCCAACGAGCCTACTTCTGCATAAATAAAGGCCATACCCATGAGTAAAGTCGCTGACGCTGTCGCCGACAATACTAGATACTTCAGCCCCGACTCAAGCGAGCGGTTACGCATATAAGTGTAAGCGAGCAGACCGTATAAAGGCACTGACAACATCTCTAGACTCATAAAGAATGACGCCATATGCTGCGCGCTTACCATTAGTAGTGCACCAATGGTCGATAGCAGCATGAGTAAGTACAGCTCTTCCTTATTGTCTTTGAGGTTGGCCAGATACGCATACGATAGCGTACAACAAGCCAATGCGCAGATCAGGATCACCACCATATTGAACTGAGCAAAGTTATCAATCACAAATAACTGCTCAGCATTTGGCGCGATAGCGCCGCTTTCGATAAAGCCGGTCATTTGCCCAAGTAACGTAACCAGAGCAATATTCAAACCGACCACGGTGATTGTACCAGTGACCATATGCGAGCGCTTGATAGTGATGGCAATCATCACCACGAGTACCGTAATCACTACGGCGATAATCGGCGCGTAAGGCACAAGCCCTATCAAATCATTCATTGTAATCTCATTCATGACTTAACGTGCCTCCATTACATCAAGCAGTTGCGACGCATCTACTTGTGTCACTTGACTGTATATATATGCGTTGTTGATCCACTGCATTGCATGACTTGAGGTATCAAGGAACGGCTGTGGGTATAATCCGAGCCATACCAAACCAGCCGCTAACATCAATAGTAATGACAGCTCGCGCTTGCCCAAATCTTTTAATTTGCGAGCGGGCAATCCATGTGATTTAGTTTCTCGCTCTGCCAATGCGGCAATATTATTTTCACCAAATAATGCGCGATGAATCAAAATGAGCGAGTATAGTCCTGCGAGTACCAAGCTGAATGTCGCAAATACCACAAACACGGGATACTGAGCAAATGAGCCAAATAAAATCATAAACTCGCCAATGAAGTTACCCGTACCTGGAATACCTAGCAATGCTGCACAGAAGAACATCAATATCGGTGCGTAGTAACGGAACTGTCCCCACATACCGCCCATCAAGGTCAAATCACGTGTATGCAGACGCTCATATAGCTGCCCTGCCATGATAAATAGTGCGGCTGAGCTAAGCCCGTGCGCAAGCATCTGAATCATTAGACCTTGCAAGCTGAGCAATGTTCCAGCATAGATCGCCAATACTACAAAACCCATATGCGAGATACTGGTATACGCCAGCAAACGCTTCATATCCGTTTGCATAAACGCGAGCCAAGCGCCATAGAAAATACCAATCGTACCTAGAGTAATCGCTATCGGCGCAAACTCTTGTGACGCTACTGGAAACAATGGCAACACAAAACGAATCAAACCATATGCAGCCGTCTTAATAAGTACCCCTGCCAAATCCACCGAACCTGCCGTTGGTGCCTGCGCATGCGCATCTGGCAACCAGCCGTGGAACGGAATAATTGGCAGCTTCACCGCAAAACCAATGAAGAAGCACAGCATGATGGGATATTCCCAGCCGCCAAGTGACGTACCGAGCAAGTCATTGTAGTTAAAGCTCACTACCCCTGTTTGGGCGTAGCTGATAATGACCAATACCAAAATACCGATGAGCATGATAAGCCCAGACGCTTGGGTATAGATAAAGAACTTGGTTGCTGCGTATTCTTTAGTTTTGCCAACCACATCATGACCCCAAATGGCGATCAAGAAATAGATAGGAACCAGCATCATCTCCCAAAAGAAGAAGAATAAGAACAGATCAATCGCTAAGAAAACCCCGATGACGCCGCCCAAACTCCATAGCAAGTTGAGGTGGAAGAAACCAACACGGCGCTGAATCTCATTCCACGAACAGGCAACGGCTGCTACACCAAGCAAGCCTGTTAAGGCTACCATCATCAGTGACAAACCATCTAGCGCCAAGTGAAAGCTAATACCAAAACTCGGTATCCATGGCACACTAAATTCAGCTACCCAAGGCACTGCAGCATCTGGCGCAATGACCTGCTTACTCATACCGCTAAAATCACCTTGCTGCCAAAGCACCAATGACAAAGCAAAGGTCAAAATCATACCGATCAAGGCAATCCAGCGCGGCAGACGTTTATTAAATCGCTCCACCAACCAGCATAGCAATCCTGCAATAAAAGGAATTGCGATTAATGCTGGTAGCATCCACGTTTGTTGTAACTCAATCATCTTTACACCACCGTCATCATTACCAGCACCAGCAATACAGCCATACCCAAGCCAAAGCTTGTGGCATAACCTCGAAGAGACCCTGTTTGCGTCGCAGACAATACTTTATTACCTGCTGAGGCCAGCTTAGGCAAGATATACCACGTTTTATCGATAGGGTCGGCTTTTAATAAGCGGCCGATGAACAAAAAGGGTTTTACAAAAATTATATCGTATAGCGCGTCGAAGCCTAGACCGTGATAGCACCAGTGATATAGCGCCCCGCCAATACGAGAGCGCTTAAAGCTCGTGAGCATACGTCCTTTATTAACCACATATAGTAGTGCAGCTATTATCAAACCCGCCACCATCGCACCCATCGCGATATACTCTGCGGTGTGCTTGGCATGATCTTGACCCGCGACTTCTAGCAGATGACCCACACTCTCCGGTAAGACGCCTTGTAGTGGCGGTGTAATCCATGCACCAACAGCGGTAGATAGGACGAGTAATACCGTCAACGGTAACCAATACGACACCCCTGATAGCTTATGCGCATGGGTTTTTTCTTCACCGAAGAATATGATCCAAATCATACGGAATGTATAGATTGCCGTTAGGAACGCACCAAATACACCCATATAGAATAGTACTAAGTGACCTGTGGCATAGGTCTCCCAAAGAATCGCTTCTTTAGAATAAAAGCCAACGGTCACCCAAGGTATCGCAGCCAGTGCACCGCCACCGACGATATAGCACCAAAATACCAATGGTATCTTTTTGCGCAGACCACCCATCTTAAAGATGTCTTGCTCATGATGTACTGCAAGGATGACCGCCCCTGATGATAAGAATAGCAAGGCTTTAAAGAAAGCATGGGTCATCAAGTGGAAAATCGCGCCTTGCCATGCACCCACGCCAAGCGCCAAAAACATATAGCCAATCTGACTCATGGTCGAATAAGCAAGAATACGTTTGATGTCTGTTTGCGCGAGCGCACAGAATCCAGCAACGACCAATGTCAAAGCACCGACGCCGCCTACCCAATACAATAAGATACCTGGGGTCAACTCAAACAATGGATGTAAACGAGCAATCAAATAAACGCCTGCCGTTACCATTGTTGCAGCGTGAATCAATGCCGATACTGGTGTTGGACCTGCCATCGCATCAGCAAGCCACGTGTGTAATGGCAACTGCGCTGACTTACCCATCGCGCCGCCGACCAACATCATGGTGGTTAGCATCATCGTTGGGTTATTCACATCGAACACTTCTGGCGCGCGCGTAATAATTTCTTGAATATTAAGCGTACCGAATTCGCGGAATAATAAGAACAAACCGAAGGCTAAGAACACATCACCCACACGCGTGACGGTAAAAGCTTTCATCGCGGCACGGCCGTTGGCTCTGTCGTGGTAATAATAACCAATCAATAGGTACGAACAGATACCCACGCCTTCCCAGCCAAGATATAGCAAGAACAAATCATCTGCTAGCACCAGTAACAACATACTGGCCACAAACAAGTTCATATAGCTAAAGAAACGGGCAAAGCCAGTGTCGCCTTTCATATACCAAGAGGCAAACAGATGAATCAAAAAGCCAATCCCAGTAATGACCCCTGTCATGGTCAATGCAAGACCGTCAAAGCTCAGGCCAAAATGCGGCGCAAAGTCACCAACTTGGAACCACGTCCACAGCGGAACTTCAATTACCGTTCCAGCTGGATTGGTGGTCAAAAAAGTATAACTAACGACTAGCGTACATAGAGCCGATAGCAGCATGCTACCCACACCAACAATCGCTGCGACCGTCTCTGATAATTTGTCGCGCATAAAGGCTAAAATCAAAAAGCCAATGAGCGGGAATATAAAGGTTAATGGTAATAAACTCATGACATCATCCTTTCATCTCATTGGCGCTATCGACATCGAGATGCCCACGCTGATGATAAAAACGCAATAATATTGCCAAACCAATTGATGCTTCAGCCGCAGCCAAAGTCAAAATAAAGATAAACATAATCTGTCCGTCTGGATCGACCCATCGACTACCTGCTACTACAAATGCCAATGCTGCCGCATTCATCATGATCTCAAGACTCATTAGCATAAATAAGAAGTTACGTCGTACCATGACGCCGCACAGACCGATGGCAAATAAAATACCTGCCAAAATCAGTCCATGGCTCATGGGTATCATACCCAGTACATTTTGCGCCTCAGCAACTGGCTGTACTAAGCCTGCCACCTCGTGGGCAAACGGCACGTTTGACACATCTTGTGCCACGCTTGCTGCTAGTACCATTAGTCTGCCTCCTTGCGCGTCACTTTGTTCGCACCTGTTTTCATGCCTACCTTCATACCTACATAGTCATGCGGATCAACATCTTTATATTCATAAGGCTTAGCCATTTCTACGCCGTCATGCTGTGTAAGCGTACTGTCATTGTCATATTGTTTGATACTGCCTACACTTGGCTGAAAGTCTTGACTCGCATTTCCGACGATCTCTTCATCAATCGACTCTTTACCCAAGTGATATGCCGCCACCAAAGCCGCTAGTAGTAACAAAGCTGCAATTTCAACCAGCATGATATATTTAGTAAATAGTACCGTACCGACTGCTTTGGCAGAGATAGTCGTGCCACCCATCATGACGGCTTCATCATGATTGAGACCAATCATCGCGTATAGCACAACGGCAATGATTATCGTCAATCCTGTCGGTATCGCCCAAGTGCCGGCATCGAGCCAACGCTCTTCGCGCTCATCATTGCTCATGCCCAAATTAAGCATCATAATCACAAAGACAAATAGCACCATAATGGCACCAGCATAGACAACAATCTCTAGCGCACCCGCAAATGGCGCACCTAATACAAAAAATATCCCTGCGATTGCCAGTAACGATACAATCATCGATAAGATAGCATGCACTGGATTGGCCTGAGTCACGACGCGCAAACTGGCAAATATTGCCACTGCCGCCAGAGAATAAAACCCAGCCAGTTCAGGATGGTTCAAAATATTCATCATGGTAGCAAGCTCCTTAGATCAATCGGTGCAGACTCATTTTGTGCTGCGCCTTTTGGTTTATCTGCTACCGCCATACCTGTCACACGATAATAGTTATAATCAGGATATTTACCCGGTCCTGAAATGAGCAAATGCTCTTTTTCGTAGACCAAATCTTGGCGCTTATATTCACCCAGTTCAAAATCTGGGGTCATTTGAATGGCTGTCGTTGGACAGGCTTCTTCACACAATCCACAAAAGATACAGCGTGAGAAGTTAATACGGAAAAACTCTGGATACCAGCGTCCATCTTCACGCTCGGCTTTTTGTAATGAGATACACCCTACCGGACATGCCACCGCACACAAGTTACAAGCGACACAGCGCTCGTCTCCATCAGGATCACGCGTTAGGACAATACGTCCACGAAAACGCGGCGGTACAGGTACCGGCTCTTCAGGATAAAGGATGGTATCACGCGGTCTGAGCGCATGACTATTGACCATCCACATGCTGCGGACAATGGTAAATATACCAATGACGGTCTTTTTTATGGTAGTAAACATGGGATTATTATCCTTATCAGCTTTACCCTAGTTCATCAGTGATGGCTAGTGATGACTACAACGTTGGGGAAAAGATCAAAATGACCGCAGCAGTAATCAACAGATTGATCAAGGTTACGGGCAGACATACTTTCCAGCCAAAGTTCATCACCTGATCATAACGCGGACGCATGAGTGAGCCTCGAGCCAAAACAAACATGGTCATAAAGAACAGCGTTTTAATCATGAACCAAAAAGCTGGTGGAATAAATGGAATATCTAAATTGAACGGCGCAAGCCAACCGCCAAAGAACAAGCAAGTCATCAAGGCAGAAATCAAGACAACGTTGACATATTCACCAATGAAGAACATACCGAACTTCATGCCAGAATATTCAACATGATAGCCTTCAGCCAGTTCTTGCTCTGCTTCTGGTTGGTCAAATGGATGTCTATGCGTAACGGCAACACCAGCCACCACAAAGGTTAAGAATCCGAAAAACTGCGGAATGATATACCAGCCGTCTGCTTGTGCTTCAACAATAGCGCGTAAGTTAAATGAACCTGTTAGTGCAACAACACCCATCAACGACAAACCTAAAAACACTTCGTAGCTGATCGTCTGTGCTGCTGAACGCAAACCACCGAGTAGCGAGAATTTGTTGGCAGAGGCCCAACCGCCGAACATCACGGCATAAACAGCAATACCAGCCATGGCAAAGAAAAACAAAATACCAATATCCCAATCAACCACGCCAAGCGTTGGCGAGATAGGAATAATGGCAAATGAAGCCAAGGCGGTAAACATCGCGACCGCAGGTGCCAACGTGAACATAAACTTATCGGTAAAGTTTGGTGTCCAATCCTCTTTAAAGAAGATTTTGAGCATGTCAGCGACTAACTGCAACGAACCAAAAGGCCCAACACGGTTTGGACCATAACGATCTTGCCATAATGCCAACATGCGGCGCTCATAGACAATCATCATTGCGGCAACCAATACCACGACTAAAAAGATGACTAGCGATTGACCCACCAAAAACAGAATAGACCAAGTATCAAAGCTCATGCTATTGGCCAAAAAGCTTGGCACATCAGGGATAATACGGGTAACTTGCATATTACACCTCCTGTGTGGTGGTCGGCGCTGCGTTCATTTGCGCTGTGTCGTTACTGTTCATCATATCGTTAGCCATGCTACCCATCATCGTTACTGGTGCATCTACTTTACGTACCGACGCTGGCATTGATGGGTGAATAATACTCACCTGCCCGACTGGGTAACCGATACAACCTTCTGCCAAATAACCAACCAGCTGTACTGGCAAAGTGATTTGTTGCTTGTCAATTTCAATCGCCAAGTAATCACCAGCAGCAATATTCCAGTTTTTGGCATCATCTATACCGATACGCCATGCTGCAACTGGCAGCTGCTCTGCGACGATTGGGCTACGTGATGCCATCATTGAGCTGGCATAGATATTATGAATCGGCACCAGTTTGGCTTGGCCTTGCTGCAAGTCAGTAGTGTTTGCAGACATCGCTTCTGGCGCCACATATTGACGAGTGGCTAAGCGCTCTAGCTGATCGAACAAGCGCACACCTGGATCACCATTTTTCAGATGACCGCCGACTTTGTCTTGGTATTTGTTCCACGCTTGCGGTGAGTTCCAACCTGCCGCATTGGCAAAAGGAATCATCGAGCTTGGCGCTTCTTTGCCACTATAACCTTCCATTGAGAAGGTCAAACCAGTGTCCAAATCTTTTGGCTGCATCGGCTCATGCACTGAGATTGGTGCACGCATGGCAGTACGACCTGAGTAACGACGTGGCTGACGCGCGATTTTCAGACCAGTCATACGGTAGTCAGCATCAGGAGCGGCATTTTTAATACCAGCAAGCTTAGGATGGGTAGCAATCAATGCATTGATCACATCATCTAGCTGCGTCCAATCGACATCACGACCTTCAATGCTGCTATGCACAGCATGTATCCAGCGCCAGCCTTCTTTAATACTGCTCATTGGATGGTAGTATTCGTTGTCATAAACTTGGAAGAAACGCTGCGCACGACCTTCAGCTGATATTAATGTACCATCCGCTTCTGCAAAGCTAGCCGCTGGCAATACGATATCGACGTCCTTATGCCAATCAAGGAGCTGATGATCTAACGCAATGACCGTTTTATCCGTCAATAGCTGCGTCAATTTATTGGCATCAATCGCATCTGTTAGCTGGTTTTCTGCAACCACAACCACATCGTAATCAGTGGCTAGCAACTCTTCAACTGATTGACCGCCAAGCATACAAACGCCCATGCTATTGGCATCAGGAACCGTTAGATAGATACCTGCTTGTGCTTGATACTGTTTGTTTACTTCTTTTAACTCAAGGCTTTCTGCTGGCTCACGCTCGACATCATCCTGCGCTTCTGTATTTACGCCCGTTTCCGGTTTGTTCGGCTTGGCAGATAAATCTTGGTCTTCTTCAGGCTGGTCATTAGCCGCTTTTGCTTGGGCTGCCTGTACTTTGGCATTGTGTGCCTCAACCTGCTGTTGCTCAGTCGCTTTGATTGCCACGCGTTTTTGGGTCAACGCTTGGGTAATCTGTGCCGCTGCTTCTATCAATGCGGTAGAAGACAAGCTGCTACCCGAAACAACTAACGGCTTATCAGCTTGAATCAAGTCATAAGCGATTTGCTGCGCCAATGCTTGCATACCGTCAGTTTCAGCACTTGCATCAGCTGCTTGTGGATCTGCTATGTCTGCTAAATCATCAGCGAAATTAGCAATCTCATCAGCAACTTTGAAACCAAGTTTAGTGATGTCTTCAGGGGTCGCCACTACGCTCACTTTACTGATATCTTCTAGCTTAGTTTGCGTTACATCAATGACATAGACTGGGCTTAACGCATCTTGAGCGATACGCTTAACTGGTTCAGCAAGCCAAGGCTGCGTCTGCAATGCCGCTGCCATTTTTAGGCCTTCATTTTTTGCGGCTTGACGTACTGACAGGGCGACACGTGATGAAGTTTGCGTGATGTCTTCACCTAATACCAACACTGCATCATGCGTTTCGATATCGGTCATGCTAGGGTTATAAATGCCTTCCGTGCTAAGCACTTCGATGCATTTATTGACCAGTGCTTGCTGCTGATGATTCAGACCTGTTGAAAAGTTATCAAAGCCAACGAGATTTTTTAGCGCAAAGTTGGTCTCTAAACTGGCACGCGGTGAGCCAATCCCGATGACTTTTTTATCTTTGATACGCTTAATGGTTTCATCAAGTGCATAGTCAATATTGATTTTGACATGCTTATCATTGATACGTTCAAGCGCTTGAGTTGGACGATCATCACGATTCACATAGCCATAACCAAAACGGCCACGGTCACATAAGAAATAGCGGTTTACTTCGCCGTTATAGCGGTTTTCGATACGACGTAATTCACCATAACGCTCGCCCGGTGAGATATTACAACCAGCCGAGCAGCCATGACAGATGCTTGGCGCATACTGCATGTCCCATTTACGGTTATAACGTTCAGAATGTGTTTTGTCAGTAAATACACCGGTTGGGCATACTTCAGTTAAGTTGCCTGAGAATTCGCTTTCGAACTGACCATCTTTATCACGGCCAAAGTAAACGCGGTTGTTTGAGCCATAAACACCCAAATCTTCGCCGCCTGCGTAGTCTTTATAAAAACGTACACAACGATAGCAAGCGATACAGCGGTTCATCTCATGCGCGATGAATGGACCAAGCTCTTGGTTGTGATGCGTGCGTTTGGTAAAGCGATAGCGACGACGGCTATGACCTGACATATATGTCATGTCTTGCAAATGGCAATGTCCACCCTCTTCACAAGTTGGACAGTCATGTGGATGGTTGGTCATGAGTAGCTCAACCATCGACTTGCGGAATGCTTTGGCTTCGTCGTCAGTGACCGAGATATACATGTCATCGCCAGGAGCGACCATACATGACATCACAAGGCGACCGCGACCTGCTTCCATATCTTCTTTATTTTGGAATTGCTTGACCGCGCACTGACGGCACGAGCCTACTGAGCCAAGGGCTGGATGATAACAAAAATACGGCACATCAATGCCGAGCGATAAGCAGGCTTGTAGTAAGTTGTCGCTGCTATCTACTTCGACAGTGGTTCCATCAATATGTATGACTGCCATGCCGCTCTCCTTATTTCACTACTGGCTGTTGGTTGGCTGCAGCATCAATAACATCGACACCAACCGCCTGCGCGATTTTTTGATCAAACTCTGGACGGAAATATTTAATCGCACTCATTAGTGGTTCCATCGCACCTGGCGCATGCGCACAGAATGTTTTACCAATCCATAAGTCACGCGTCAGGCCTTCTAGTTTTTCGACATCGCCCACTTGCCCTTCACCATCATTGATGGCGGTAAGCAGTTTAACGCCCCACGGTAGACCATCACGGCATGGTGTACACCAACCACACGACTCGCGTTGAAAGAAAATCTCAAGGTTACGTAGTAATGGCACCATGTCTTGTGATTCATCGACGACCATAATGAGACCAGTACCCATACGGCTACCCGCTTCTTGAATTGGGTCAAAATCTACGACTACGTCTAGATGATCAGCGGTTAAAAAGTCTGTCGATGCGCCGCCCGGCAGCCAAGCCTTAAGCGTTTTACCATCTTTCATACCGCCCGCTAAATCTTCGATGATTTCGCGCGCCGTATAGCCAAACGGTAATTCCCAGAGGCCTGGATCATTGACCAATCCTGAGCAGCCAAACAGTTTGGTGCCCGGCGTTTTACTTTTGCCTTTGATTTCAGATAATGACTGATACCACTCGACGCCGTGATTCAAAATCGCTGGCATATTGCATAGAGTCTCAACGTTATTAACAACGGTTGGACGACCCCATGCACCAGAGATTTGTGGAAACGGCGGCTTAGTACGTGGGTTAGCACGGCGGCCTTCTAGACAGTTAATTAATGCTGTTTCTTCACCGCAGATATAACGTCCAGCGCCCGTATGCACGTGCAAATTAAAGCTAAAATCTGAGCCTAAAATGTTGTCGCCCATGAGATTATTGGCCAAGCACTCTTCGATAGCAGCGACCAAACGTTCAGCGGCCAAGATATACTCACCGCGAATAAAGATATAACCGTCAGTAGCACCAATCGCATGAGCGGTAATGAGCATACCTTCGATTAGCTGAAACGGTAGACGCTCCATGAGCAAACGGTCTTTAAACGTGCCTGGCTCCATTTCATCAGCGTTACAGATAAGATAACGCAGCAAACCATCCGGTGGCGACATAAACGACCATTTAAGACCAGCGTTAAAACCTGCACCGCCGCGACCTCGAACATTGGCCGCTTTAATCATATTGCCGACGTCTTTAGGCGATTTGGATAGCGCTTCTTTTAGACCTGTAAAGCCTTTTAAAGATTCATAAGTAGCTAAATCAAGCACCGCATCGTGATGGGCCAAACGCCAGGTCAAAGGCTTGGTTTCGCTAGTGGCTGTCGCTTTATCACCATAGATTGGAACACGCTGTGCATTTAGCTGGCTTGGCGCTTGGCCTTGACCGCGACGAGCAATTTGCTCTGAAATCGTTAAACTCATGCGTATAGCTCCAATAATTGCGCGACCTCAAATGGCTGGACAGGGCCGTAAGTGTCTTCATCAATCAGTACCGCTGGTCCCTTATCACAGTTGCCCAAGCAGCAAATTGGCAATAGGGTAAAACGACCATCAGCAGTGGTTTGACCATACTCAATACCCAGCTGCGATCTAATCTCAGCTGACAGCGCCTCATAACCTGTCAAATAACAAGCCACAGAGTCACATATGAGAATCACATGGCGACCGACAGGTTGGCGATAAATACGGTTAAAGAAAGTCGCAACCCCATCCATATCTGACATCGGGATATCTAGGATATTGGCAATGGCATTTGCTTGCGCATCATTGACCCAACCGTTGCGCTTTTGCACGATTTTTAGCGCATCTAGCGAGGCGGCACGCGCCTGTGGGTAATGGTGCATAAACTCATGAATGGCAGCAATTTCATCACTGGTGAGAATGCTTTCCACATCTACTTTTGGCATTTTGTCGGAAACAATTTTCATAATCTTCTGTCTTTCCTCACTCATCCTGCTCTATCACAAGCCAATATCAGGATGATTAAAACTGTGGTTATATTGGCGAATGACAGCATTTTGGTGTGCCATCAGGCAATAATATATTGATGAACAAATACTTTTGAAGCAGCGGCTCTAACGATCACAATCCGCCATCACAATATCAATCGATGCTAGGTACATAATGGCGTCAGAAACTAGCGAGCCATTGATGACCGATGGCATCTGCTGTAAATGCGCAAATGTCGGCGTACGAATACGGGTACGATAGCTCATCGTGGCCTTGTCTGAGGTGATGTAATAACTGTTCAGACCTTTAGTCGCCTCGACGATCGTTGTACATTCGCCCGCTGGCATCACAGGACCCCAAGATACTGAGATAAAGTGGTTAATCAGCGTTTCGATATCATTTAGCGTACGGTCTTTTGGCGGTGGTACGGCCAGTGGATGATCCGCTTTGTAAGGGCCTTGTGGCATATTATCCATACATTGACGTATGATACGTAACGACTGACGCATCTCTTCGACTTTTACCATACAGCGATCATAAGCATCACCGTTGTAGCCAACTGGCACTTCAAAATCGTAATTCTCATAGCCCATGTATGGACGTGCTTTACGCAGGTCGAAATCAACGCCTGTCGCGCGCAGACCAGCGCCCGTCACGCCCCAAGCCAATGCTTGCTTAGCATTATACTGAGCAACCCCTTGGGTACGGCCTTTGAGCACGCTGTTTTGTAATGCCGCTTTGACATACTCGTCCAAGCGTTTTGGCATCCAATCTAAAAACTCACGCACCAAACGCTGCCATCCACGTGGCAGATCAGCAGCCGTACCGCCGATACGGAACCAAGCGGGATGCATACGATAGCCAGTCACGGCTTCGATGACGTCATAGGCTTTTTGGCGATCGGTAAACATATAGAATACAGGGGTCATACCACCCGCATCCTGAATGAACGTACCGACGAACAGTAAGTTATTGGTAATACGGAAAAACTCACTCATCATTACGCGGATGGTTTCAGCACGTGGTGGAATGGTAATTCCAGCAAGCTTTTCGACCGACATGATATACGGCAGCTCATTCATCACACCGCCGAGATAGTCAATACGGTCGGTATAAGGAATAAATGAGTGCCATGTTTGACGCTCAGCCATTTTTTCTGCGCCGCGATGGTGATAGCCGATATCAGGAATACAATCGACAACTTCTTCGCCATCGAGCTGTAGTACCAAACGGAATGCACCGTGAGCAGAAGGATGGTTAGGACCGATGTTCAAGAACATAAAGTCTTCATCACGACCTGAACGCTTCATGCCCCACTCTTCTGGGACAAAACGTAGGTTTTCTTGCTCGTATTGTTGCTTGGCGGTATTCAAGAAATACGGGGTAAATTCAGTCGCCCGCGCATGATACTCTTTACGCAGTGGATGACCTTCCCAGTATTTTGGCAACAAGATACGGGTCAAATGCGGATGGCCCGTAAATACAATACCGAACATGTCCCACACTTCACGCTCATACCAGTTGGCATTTGGCCAAATATTGGTGGCGCTCGGTACATTGACATCGTCTTCGCTCAGCGCGACCTTGATACGTACATCACTATTGCGCTCAAGCGACATTAGGTGATAAAACACCGTAAAGTCACTGTCAGGCAAACCCACGCGATGCTGGCGTAAACGCTCATCTATCGCTGACAAGTCAAATAGCATGACGTAAGGTTTAGGCAGTTTGCGCAAGAATAAGAGAATGTCTAATAAATCAGCACGCGCCACCCAAACCGTTGGAATCTCATCCACAGTCTGCTGCACGACAAATTTACCAGCATACTTTTGCTCCAGCTCTGTGATGACTGCTGGGACGGGCTTGATCTTAGGATCTATGTTTTCGACTACCGTGACCATGAATGATGTATTCCTTCATTAATCATAACTGAACTATGTTAGTCATAACCGAACTATGTCAATCATAACCGAACTATGATAAGCGCATAAAATATTGAAACTGTTGCTACAAGTCTAAATGCTGTTTGAAACTTAAATACTGTTTGAAAATTAAATGCTATCTGGGCTGCGCAAGTTTTTGACAGCGATACGATCTGCCTGCTTACGGTCACGCTCAGGCGTCATTTGCGGCTGATAGATACCCTGCTCATTGACATGGATACCCAGCGGACGACGCTCTTTAGTAATAGATTCCTGTAACAACATCAAACCCTGAATAAGCGCTTCTGGTCGCGGCGGACAACCTGGCACATAGACATCAACAGGGATAATCTTATCCACGCCTTGTACCACAGAATAAATATCATACATACCGCCTGAGTTGGCACAGGCACCCATAGAGATAACCCATTTTGGCTCAAGCATTTGCTCGTATAGGCGCTGGATAACAGGAGCCATTTTAACGAAGCAAGTACCAGCGACGATCATGACATCCGCTTGACGAGGTGAGGCACGAATAACCTCTGCCCCAAAACGTGACAAATCATGAACGGCGGTTAAGGTAGTAGCGTATTCAACATAACAGCAAGAGGTACCAAAGTTAAATGGCCAAAGTGAGTTCTTACGCCCCCAGTTTGCTGTTGAATGAACGAGGTCTTCGAGACGACCCATAAAGACGTTTTTATTCACTTCATCTTCGATAGGATCATTGACCGTTTGACTGGTCTGTGCAGGATAGGTATCTGCATCGGGGTTGGCTTTTGTTAATGTGTATTTCATAACATACAACCTTCATATTAGGCTTGGCGTGGCAATCATCTTGCTCGCGCTGTCACCATAACTTTTATGATAAATAAGTGGCTAATCATCAGCGATCATTAATACAAACAGAACTGACGCCTTTATGCTTTGCTGCTCGTCTTTGCAAACGCTATAAGCTGAGCATCAACTGCTATTAACGTTCAGTTTTATCCTGCTGAGCAGACGTCGCAAAATCCACAGAAGTAACGTTACCCGTGGTATTAATATGATCGATGTTTTGTAGATGACGACGATTGGTCTCAATATTGTTTGAGACATTGATTTGACCGGATGACTGCGCGGGTACTTTACCTGTCGGATCGACCATTAGCTCATGAGCACCATCAAACTTGGTAATGTCTGCCAAATTAAAGCCTGCAGGCGCCGCATATAAGCGTGCTTTTTTGCGTAGCTTGTCAGCAGGTGCCCAGTTCATCGCACCCAAGCTCAGCTCATAAATCAAACCGATAATCAGAATAGTGATAAACGTGCCAGCGGCGGCAAAGCCAAGCCAACCTGCCTCTCGTACTGACACAGCATAAGCGTAGAGATATAGCGCCTCTAAATCAAAAATCACAAAGAAGATTGCGACCAAATAAAATTTGGCAGACAAACGAATACGGGCGTTGCCAGATCCGACAACACCCGCTTCAAACACTTCTTCCTTTTGTGAGCCTTGAGAGCGACCGCCAAGTAAGCGCGGTACGACCAGCATAAAGACAACTAGCCCAATGGCGGCTAAGATAAAAGCAATGGCTGACCAATTAAAAGCAGACATGATAATACGTGCTCCTCACCCAATCGAGTGTTAAACACTGCGCAAGCACTGACCCACTCAGGCCATGTTGCGACAGGTATAACGCAGACGAAAACACAAAGTGACTTTATTTAAGTAATTGTCACTGCACTTCAGTAACTGTCACTGTGTTTAAGTAACTGTCATTGAGTCACATGTTAGGTATTTTGCTGGTAACAACCAATTATCAAGCTTATTGACGACGATGTCAGACGTGACCAACTGTAGAGATTCCGGTATGCGCGCGGATAAAGGCTGGTCGCCCAACGCATCTTCTAACAACGTAAGATCAACGTATTAAATCAATATCATATCTGACTGCTTACTTAATTGATTTAATAGCTCATTACACGTGGTCAACAATGACGTGACAACTGGCATAAATTATTTACGTACTATACGCATATCAGTGCCTAAAAGCTAGTTTTTAACTGTATTGAACGGTCACTTTCTGTGTAAAAAAAATGTGTTTTTTTTACTATGAATTATGATATAGACCTTACCTTATATTAACCCCAAATTCGTACTTTTGGCTATGGGCAAACACTGCCACGCTATTTGTCAAAAATCAAGTGTCCAAATACCCCACTTTCATCACCCAAGTCCTCCCCCAAAGTGAGCATTTTTGCTTTATAATGACCCACCAGATTTTTATGATATGCCATCATCAAACCTTAAATTCTATTATTCTTATAATAAAGATTATTGAAATATCGCAACAATACGAGTTTTGATGATGCGCGCTGCGTTTATCTATCTTTTTCATATCAGCGCTACCCTCTTTTTTGCTTTTGTCTTACAGGTCACGTTATGAGTCAACTCAATCCCAAACAATCCGAGGCCATGCTCTACGTATCTGGTCCATTACTTGTACTTGCAGGTGCGGGCTCCGGCAAAACCTCTGTGATTACGCGTAAGATTGCTTACCTAATCCAAGAGTGTGACATGCCAGCTGAGCGTATCACCGCCGTGACCTTTACCAATAAAGCTGCCCGTGAAATGAAAGCGCGAGTTAGCAAACTGCTACCAAGCGAAAAAATGCGCGGGCTAACGGTGTCGACGTTTCACCAGTTTGGGCTGCAGTTTTTGCGCTATGAGCTGATTCATACTCCGCTAAAAGGCAACTTTTCCATTATGGACAGCGATGACAGTAAGCGCTTGCTGATGGAGCTGATGATGCGCGACAACTTAAGTGGCGCTGAAAGTCGCGAGTTGGTCGGTAAAGCCATCAAAATGATTTCTGATTGGAAAAATGACTTGGTCGAGCCTGATAAGGCGATGGAAACGCTAGACGATCCAGAAGACATGATTTTCGCCACGCTATATGCGCTTTATGAGCGTAACTTGCGTGCTTACAATGCGGTCGATTTTGATGACTTGATTGTATTGCCAACCAAGATATTGCGTGAAAATAGAGAACTGCGTGACAAATGGCAGAACCGTATTCGCTATTTATTGGTCGATGAGTATCAAGATACCAATACCGCCCAGTATGAGATGATTAAATATTTGGTTGGCCCGCAAGGTCGCTTCACCGTGGTAGGTGATGATGACCAATCTATCTATGCATGGCGCGGGGCAAAGCCTGAAAACATGGCGCTACTAAAAGAAGATTTTCCAAAACTGAAAATCGTTATGCTTGAGCAAAATTACCGCTCAACCACGCGTATTTTGACTTCTGCCAACGCGGTTATTCTAAACAATGAGCATTTATTCGAGAAAAAACTGTGGTCAGATAAAGGTCAAGGCGAAAAAATTCGCATCATTAACTGCCGTAATGACGATGATGAATCCGAGCGTGTGGCCAAAGAAATCGTCACGCATAAACTGCGTTTTGGTAATGAGTGGGAGCAGTATGCGGTACTCTACCGCAGTAACTTTCAAGCACGTATGCTAGAGGCACAATTGCGCCAGCTGCAAGTGCCTTATAAATTATCAGGCGGTCAGTCATTCTTTGCGCGTAGTGAAATCAAAGACATCATGGGGTATTTGCGCCTGATTTTGAACCCCGAAGATGACAGTGCATTTTTGCGTATTATCAATACACCTAAGCGCGGTATGGGACCAGCCACGCTAGAAAAGCTTGGTTTGTTTGCGCAAGAACACAGCATATCACTATTGGCCTCTTGCACCCACGCTGGCCTAACTCATGTATTGCCCTCAAAGGCTTATGGTACGATAAAAGAGTTTGGTGAATTCATTGAGCACTATACGCGTGAGTTGGATCAACATCCTGACCCTGTACCAATCGTACGCCAGATGATTGATGAGACGGGTTATATTGATTTTGTGCGTAGCGACGCCAAAACGCCGCAACAAGAAAAAAACCGTATTGATAATATCGATATGCTTTACACCAGTATTCAGTCGTTGATTAATCGCGCTGAAGAAGATGAAGATCGGACGATTGATACCATCATTCGTAAGCTGGTTTTGCTTGATATGCTCGAGCAACAGCAAGAAGAAGAGAATACCAACAAAGTTAACTTGATGACCTTACATGCGGCAAAGGGCTTGGAGTTTGATTTCGTTTATATCATGGGTCTTGAGGAAGAAATGCTGCCGCATCGCAACTCTATCATGAGTGAGACGGTCGAAGAAGAGCGCCGTCTGATGTACGTGGGCATTACCCGTGCGCGTCGTGAGCTGACATTGACGCTCGCGACCCAGCGCCGTGCTGGTGGTCAAATGCGCGTTACCTCAGAATCGAGGTTTTTGGATGAGCTGCCCGAGGATCATATTGACTGGCCTGCCAAAGCGAAAAAGAAAAAAGCGACCAAAGATCCAGAAGCCGTCGCTGATGAGTATTTGGCCAATATTCGAGCGTTATTGGGCAAGCGTTGATCTTAATCAAGACATTTAAGCACCTGAGTAATAAACACCTAAGTAAAATGCTTGCGAGAACACGCTTTAGACTGCGCAAAAAACGATTGTTATAATCGTTATTGTTATTGTTCTTTATATACTGTAAAAAATTGACTGTAAAAACTTGGAACACTTATGCCTACCCCGATGCCTAATCAGGAACGAACTGCCATGCTGTCAGGAGACTATAATTCGGCCGAATATAGTGCCGAATATAAACTTCTGTATCTGCAGGGATTGGTTGCTGATAAAGCATACGAGGCCATTACCGAGTTCTTAGAAAAGCAGTCCGAATATGAGATTGCCAACCTATTAGAGTCCTTCCCAACTCAAAACCGTCTGTTGATTTGGGCGCAAGTCCCAGAACATATCAAAGGTGAGGTGCTTGCCGAGCTAGATGTCGATACACGTCAGCCATTGATGGAGAACATTTCTTCTCAAGAAATCTCTTTGTTCACCCAAGATCTTGATGCTCAAGATATCTCTGAGATTTTGGACACTGTCACTGAGAGCGTACGTACCTCAGTTATGGCAACGCTCGACGAAGAGACTCGGGTCCAAGTCAATAAGCTTGATACTTATGCTGATTGGGAAGTTGGTAGCTATATGGATCCCGATATTATCCAGATAAGGGATGATATCTATCTAGCTGATGTGCAAGAGTGGCTGCGTGAAAACGACGACCTGCTCGATGACGAGAGCCAAGAGCTACTCGTTGTCGATCAAAGCCAGCAATTGCTGGGACTACTGAGTCTAGTAGATTTAATCAAGCATAAACAGAATACATTGGTCTCAGAGCTGATTGATACCGCCATTACAATTAATGATCGCTTGGATATTCAAGATGCCGCCGCGATTTTTCGTTCAGAAGACATTCGTTTTGCCCCCGTCATCAATAGCCATGGTGAGCTGGTTGGTCAACTAAACGGTGAAGACATCATGGAAATCATCCAAGATGATGTCGACAGCACCATGAAAAACCTCGCTGGTGTTAGCCAAGATGAAGAGCTGTTTGCTCCTATTCTAACCAGTGCCAAAAGCCGTAGCGTTTGGCTAGGTATCAATTTATGTACCGCCCTTTTAGCCGCAGCAGTGATTGGACAGTTTGAAGAAGTATTGGCACAAGTCGTGGCGCTAGCGATATTGATGCCAGTGGTCGCCAGTATGGGCGGTATTGCTGGCTCGCAAACGCTGACGGTCGTTATCCGCGGTATGGCGATGGGTCAAATCGGTGGTTCTAACCGTGTCTGGCTGTTGAATAAAGAGCTGTGGGTGGGTGCGATAAACGGTATCATCTGGGCGATAATTATGGCGTTTATTGCTCAGTTATGGTTTCATGATATTAAGATCAGTGCCGTCATCGGTTTTGCCATTGCGATCAACATGACTGCGGCTAATGTCTCGGGGATCAGCATACCGCTGATGCTAAAGCGAATGAATATCGACCCTGCTCTATCTGCTTCGGTTATCCTAACGACTGTCACGGATATCGTCGGTTTTATGTCGTTTTTAGGATTGGCCAGCGTGTTGATACTTTAGTTTTTTGCTGAATTGCTGAATTGCTGAATTGCTGAATTGCTGAATTGCTGAATTGCTGAATTGCTGAATTGCTGAATTGCTGAATTGCTGAATTGCTGAATTGCTGAATTGCTGAATAATTAAAATATAGAATTGTTATTTATATAAAAATGTCGAATAAGATTTATTTAAAATCATAGTTCAAGGCCCTAGTTTAAAATCATAATTTAAAAACCATCAAATCGTTAAGTGAGTGTGTTATGCAAGCTGTACAAGTTAAAGTGGTAAACCCTAAAATTACTGAAGATAAAGTGTTTTCTTTACCAACTCGTGCCACCGATGGCAGTGCAGGTATTGACTTGCGTGCTTGTATTGACGAGCCATTAACGATTAAAGCAGGTGAAACCCATTTAATAGGTACAGGCCTTGCGGTTTATATTCAAGACCCTAATTATGCAGGTATGATTTTACCGCGTTCAGGTCTTGGTCATAAGAATGGTATCGTCTTGGGTAACTTGGTTGGGCTAATCGATGCTGACTATCAAGGCGAGCTGATGGTTAGTATTTGGAACCGTAGTGGAGATGACTTTATTCTTAATCCAAGCGATCGCATGGCACAGTACATCGTGGTACCTGTTGCGCGTCCTGAGTTTGAAGTGGTTGCAGAATTCAGTGATGAAAGCGTACGTGGTGCAGGCGGGTTTGGACATTCAGGTCGTCAATAGTAGCTATTTTGACGGTCAAACCTGCTAGTAATTTTTTAGATAGCGATTAGAATTTTGCTTGAGCTATATCTAAAACCTTGCGCTATTCATTTTTTATTTATCATTGAACACCTATCACGGTTATAAGGAGAGTAAGCAATGCCACCTTTTGCGGCGCAGCAATCCTTATTCCGTGCTTATGATATTCGTGGTATCAACCAGTATTTTACTAGCAGTTTTATACAAGCGTTAGGCGATGCTTTTGCCACTCTCTACAATGTCCAAGATAGCCAACCGTCTCGAAATATCAATGCTAGTACCTCTGTTGAGACTAAGCAGAATGTTGTCGTTATCGGTTATGATATGCGCATTGGTAGTGAAGCCATTGCACATACACTCTCTACTGTACTAGCTCATCATGGTTTACGCGTAATCCAGTTAGGTCTGGTTACCACGCCGATGATGGCATTTTGGGCAATGCAGTATCAAGGTCATGGCATTGTCGTAACAGCGAGCCATTCTGCTAAAGACATACTAGGCATCAAATGGTTAGTAAATAACAAGTCCCCTAGCAGCTCAGAGATACAGACGCTCTATCATCAACTCACCGCCAATCATGGTCATCACACCTATCCCGATAATCAAGCTAAAAATTCTGTCTTGCATTCAGAAAACATTGAAAGCATTGATAATAACTACGACTCAAAATTGCCAACAGATTTGCTTGAGCAATCACCTACTAATCAAGTAGGTAATGTATATATCGATGCTATTGCGCAGGTATTTGAAAAATTATTTCAGCACAATCACTCGGCAACTGCTGCCAATCAAAAAAACGCTTATAAACTTGATTTGGTCATAGTTATTGACTGTATGCACGGTGCAACTGGTAGCATTGCTCAATGCTTGTTCGAACGTTTTTGCCAGAATGTTATTTTTCTCAATGATACCCCCAATGGCAATTTCCCCCTTGGTAATCCAGACCCCACCGAACCAAACCGCCTAAACGAATTGCAACGAGCCGTTGTTTCGAATGCAGCAGATATAGGCTTGGCGTTTGATGGCGATGGCGATCGTTTGATGATAGTTGATAACAACGGCAAAATAGTTACGCCCGATCATTTGCTCTATCTATTGGCACGTATTGCTATTACTGAACATCCTAACTCTCTTAGCGATTCTTTATTAGCATCTGAAGTTCTTTTCGATATTAAGTGCGCCCATCATTTACCAAGACTGTTATCTGAGCTTGGTACTATACCTGTGATTAGCAAGACTGGCAGCAGCTTTATGCGCCAGCAGGTACAGCACCCTGACAATCAGATTGTTTTCGCTGGTGAATTATCAGGGCATTTCATCTTTAATGATAGCCGCTTTATCCCTTATGATGATGCGATGTATGCTGCATTACGGTTGCTGCATTGGCTTGACCAAACTAATGACGGTGTTAGTGATAAAAAACCGCTAGCAGATATCATCCATAGCTTACCTACTATAGTCAGTACTGCTGACCATTACTTGCCAATGCCGCAGACGGCTACTACCGACTGCTCTCTTGTAGAGCAACTAACCAGATTTTGTCACTACTTGCAGCATCTAGTAGATATGTCTACTCATAGTATTTCTTCATCTAGTCAGCAGCGAAAGAACTCTGGCTTGACTGCCATAACATGCAAGTCATCAGTGTGTACCTGCGCTACTGCGAAAGCGCAAATAGCATTAAAACAGACACATGAATTATTACCTGTAGGAACCAAGCTGAACTGTATCGATGGTGTGCGTTTAGACTTTGCGCATGGCTTTGGCGTACTGCGTCAATCAAATACCAGTAATAGCCTGACCGCGCGCTTTGCAGGTGACAGTATAGATGACCTAAAAGATATTCAGGCGACATTTGCCGCTTTATGTCGACCATTTAACGCAGCACTAGCTGAACAGATTCTTGCTATTCCTGCGGAGTAGCCTCATAAAACATATATCACTGTCTCATTAGACATAGTAGAAAAACAACCAATTTAAAACCGGCCCTTAGGAGTTTGTAATGACGCTTAATTTAGATGATGCCAAAAACACCGCTGAAGTATTGACCACTGCTCTGCCCTATATCCAGCGTTTTGTTGATAAACTCATCGTCGTAAAATACGGCGGCAACGCCATGACCGACCCTGAGCTTGAGAGCTCATTTGCTCGCGATATCGTTTTGCTAAAGACGGTCGGTATGCACCCAGTCGTCGTACATGGTGGTGGCCCACAAGTTGATAACTTGCTAAAAGAGCTCGGTCGTCAATCAGACCGTATCGATGGCATGCGCGTCACTGACAAAAGCACCATGGATATCGTAGAAATGGTCTTGGGCGGTAGTGTCAACAAATCGATTGTTAGCCTGATTAACAAGCACGGCGGTCGCGCAATTGGCCTCACGGGTAAAGACGCCAACTTGATTCAAGCCAAAAAACTGATGATGGAAAAAATCGGTAACGACGGTGTCGCTGTCCCTGTCGATTTAGGATTTGTCGGTGATGTGGTCAGCGTCAATAAAGACGTCATTAATATGCTCATTGCCTCTGATTTCATTCCCGTTATCGCACCGCTTGGTGTTGATAAAGAAGGCAATACTTACAATATCAATGCAGATCTAGTCGCTGGTAAAGTCGCTGAGTTTTTGCAAGCTGAAAAGCTGATGTTATTGACCAATATCAAAGGTGTATTGGGCCGTGACGGCGAGGTAGTGACTGGGCTAACACCCAAGAAAGTCGATGCCTTAATCGAAGATGGCACTATCTCAGGCGGTATGATTCCCAAAATTCAGTGTGCACTCGATGCGGTACGTAGCGGTGTTAAAAGTGCCGTTATCGTCGATGGACGCGTTCCTCATGCGACCTTATTGGAGATTTTCACTAACGAAGGGGTTGGTACACTGATTAGCCGTGAGATAGAGGCCTAATTGTCCTAAAAACAGGAATCAGTCATGTCTCTTCCGCTATGGTCTCTGCTATTTATATTAGAAAGTATCTACTGCTGGTGGATCATTGGCTATGGCGGCGCAAAATGGATAGAGGGCTGGAAGTCGTTTTTTATGATTGATTGGTTTGCCCTTGATTGGACAGCGGAGCAAATCCGCCTCTATGTACTCATTATTTGGGGCTTTAGTGTAATTTGGTTTATTGTTGGCGTTATTAAGCCCGAGCTAAGATTTAATTATTAGCTCGGGCTCTTTATGCCCGTTTTTAACCAAACACACGCTCAAACTCTGCTTCATCAAACCCGCATAATAATATCGGCTGATCTTTATCCTCTAATTGACCTTCTACAATCGGACGTTTGATCATGCTAGTATTTTCTACCAGTAACGCTATCGCATCGTCTACACTGGCATCAGCTTCCGATTTTTGCTCGTCAGTTAGCTTACGCCATGTCGTTCCACGCTTATTAAGCACTCTATCAATACCCAGCTCATTGACCCAGCGCTGTACTGCTTCTTTATCGACACCTTGTTTTTTATAATCGTGAAAATCGTAGCTGACACCTAGCTCGTCTAGCTTAGTAAACGCTTTTTTCATCGTGCTGCATGATTTGATACCGTAAATAGTGATGGTCATTGCAACTCCTTATCATTGCTCATAAATACTTGTGAATTTCTCTATTATACCGAAGGCTGACTGGATATAGAAAATGCCTCACTTTTAATCGTCAAACCTAATAAGCAACTACATCATATCGTCGCAATTTTCGCCAAATTACGCTATGCTATGGCATTGTCAAATTCCACCTATTTTGATCAGTATTAAACAAATCCGTATTAAACAAATCAGTATCAACCAATTTCGAGCCGACTATGAGCAACGCCGTGACAGCAGACCAAGCAGAAAACAACTATTACAACCCGCAAGCGATAGAAGCCGCGCAGCAAACCAAATGGGCAACTGACAAGCGCTTTGAAGTCAGCAATGAGCCAAGCGACAAGCCAAGTCGTTACATGCTATCGATGTTCCCTTATCCAAGCGGCAAGCTGCACATGGGCCACGTACGTAACTATACGATTTCTGACGTATTAAGCCGTTATTATCGCCTAAAAGGCTATGAAGTGATGCAGCCAATGGGCTGGGACGGTTTTGGCTTGCCAGCTGAGAACGCGGCGATTGCCAATCAGACCCCGCCTGCGGCATGGACGTTTGCCAACATCGACAACATGCGCGCGCAGCTTAAACTGCTAGGCTTGTCTATTGACTGGTCACGTGAATTTGCCACTTGTAGCCCTGAGTATTATCAATGGGAGCAGTGGCTATTCTTACAGTTGTACAAAAAAGGCTTGGTTTATAAAAAGCTATCGACGGTCAACTGGGATCCAGTTGACAACACTGTCTTAGCAAACGAGCAAGTCATCGACGGTAAAGGCTGGCGTAGTGGAGCTGCCGTCGAAAAGCGCGATATCCCAATGTACTACTTCAATATCACTGACTATGCTGATGAGCTATTGGATGATTTGGATCAGCTAGAAGGTCATTGGCCATCTGAAGTATTGACCATGCAGCGCAACTGGATTGGTCGTAGTGCCGGTATGGAAGTACATTTCCCTTATGAGCTTGCTGGCGAAGAAAACACCTTAGATGTGTTCACGACTCGTCCTGATACCTTGATGGGTGTGACTTATGTTGCTGTTGCCGCAGAGCATCCACTTGCACAGTACGCTGCTGAAAATGATGACATGATCGCTCAATTCTGCGCATTGTGCAAAAAAGGCTCAGTGGCTGAAGCCGATCTCGCCAAAGCCGAAAAAATCGGTATGGATACCGGTCTGACCGTCACGCATCCGCTGACTGGGGAAGAAGTACCTGTTTGGGTCGCCAACTACGTGCTGATGAGCTACGGCTCAGGTGCGGTCATGGCGGTACCAGCTCATGATGAGCGCGATTACGAGTTTGCGGTGAAGTATAACCTACCGATCAAACAAGTCATCAATACGCCTGATGGCTATTTTGATGAGCTAAAAGCAGATGCTAAAGCAAATGATAGTGAAGTCAATCTTGCTTACACTGAACGCAACACTTTGGTCAATTCAAGTGAGTTTGATGGTCTAGACTTTGAGCAAGCGTTTGAAGCAATGCTTGCCAAGCTTGAGCCAAAAGAACTTGCTAAGAAAAAAATCCAATATCGCTTGCGGGATTGGGGTGTTTCTCGCCAGCGCTATTGGGGTTGCCCTATCCCAATGATTAACTGTGAGCATTGTGGTACGGTGCCTGTTGAAGAGCAAGACTTGCCGGTTGTGTTGCCGACTGATGTTGTGCCTGATGGTCGTGGTAATCCACTCAAGAACATCCCAGAGTTTGTCAATACCACTTGTCCTAAATGTGGTAATCCTGCTGAGCGCGAGACCGATACATTTGATACCTTTGTAGAGTCAAGCTGGTACTACGCCCGCTTCGCTAGCCCAACTGATGCACAAAACATGGTCAACAAGTCTGCTGCCAATAAATGGTTGCCAGTCGATCAATATGTGGGCGGTGTCGAGCATGCAGTGATGCATCTATTGTATGCGCGCTTCTTCCATAAGCTGATGCGAGACGAAAACTTAGTCACTGGCGACGAGCCGTTTGCCAATCTAATGACGCAGGGCATGGTGCTCGCTGGTACGTTCTACCGTGTCAACGCTGATGGCAGTACCACTTACTACTTTGCAGAAGACATCGATATCGACTTCAACGAACGCGGTCAACCAATCAAAGCTATCTTGAAGTCAGATGGTCAGCCAGTGACGATTGGTAAAATCGAAAAAATGTCTAAATCAAAAAACAATGGCGTAGATCCACAGTTAACCATTGATAAATATGGTGCTGATACGGTTCGTCTATATACGCTATTTACTGCGCCTGCGGATCAAACGCTTGAATGGTCAGACGATGCGCTAAAAGGCCCTTATAACTTTGTGAAAAAAGTATGGCGTATTGCAACCGATCATATGCAAGCGCTAACGGCCGCCAATATCAGCATTGATACGCTGAACAGTGCTACCTTGAACACAGATTCTCTAAGCAAAGAAGCCAAAAACTTACGCCGTAAAACGCACGAAACCATTGCAAAAATTGATAGTGATTTGGGTGACCGTTTGGCACTGAATACACCTGTATCAAGCCTGATGGAACTTGCCAACGAGTTGACTGCCTTTAACGCCAGTAGCGAGCAAGAGCTACACGTTAAACACGAAGCGTTGACCAATCTGCTAATTATGCTGTCTGTCTATGCGCCGCACGTTGGTGAGCATTTGCTTGAGCAGCTAGGCCTTGATACCTTAACCCTAGACTACCCAGCCGTTGATGAAAGTGCGCTGGTACAGGACATGATCACAATGGTCGTTCAGGTCAATGGTAAGATGCGTGGTAAGATGGATGTCGCACCAAACAGCGATCCTGAGCAGCTAAAAGAGCAAGCTCGCACTATGGAAAGCGTGGCAAAATTCATCACGGGCGAGATCAAAAAAGAAATCGTCGTACCCAACAAACTGGTTAATATTGTGGTTGCAGGCTAGTCGCCTAGGCTTAGTGCTCTAAGCCTTTATATCATATGAGGATAGCGTTTATGTCATACAAGCATCGAGCTGGACAGTCACAACCAACGCCAAGCGCACTACACTTTGGTGCAAAACAATCTGGTGGGCGTAAGCTTGCAACCGCAATGCTCGTAGCATTACCTATGTTTGCGATATTGGGTGCAACGGCGGGTCTAAGTGGTTGCGGTTTTCAGCTACGCGGTTATGACACCCCTATGCTGCTTAATGACAGCAAGACAGCCGTCATTATCGAAGATAATCGCACCTCATTCCCTCTGAAATTGCCATTGACACGCCGCCTAACCACATTAGGTGTCGATGTCATTGACAATATGACAGTTGATGATGTGATTCGCAGCAATCAACAAGCTGGTGCTAAACCGATTGCAGCGATCGATATCAGTAACGTGCGTTTTAAACGTTACGAGTTGGTGGGTGTATTGACAGAGATTCGCTTGGTACTCTCCGCCGATGTCAGCTACCAAACGATAGAAAATGGCAAGCCCGTCACGCTTACCAATCCCATTCAAGTCGAGCGTAGCTATCAGTACAATGAAGCCTCCGTCAGTACTGATGACCAGCAAGGCGACCAGATTCGTGATTGGCTCTATGATAGCTTAGCACGCCGTATCACGGATCAATATGTGGCGATTTCTCTACCGAAAGTTGCACCTGCTGCCAAACAGTCTGTACTGATGAATAAAGGCGCAACGCCAACGGTTGTTGTCGTACCCGAGAAGTAACTTTTAACAAATACTGTTATTAATCTCTACCATTTGCAGTCATTTGAACAAAAAAATAACGAGCGGGCGTACTGTACTTAATTCATTAGCCAGTCAGTCAGCTAAGCAAGTTCAACAGCGCTCGTCATATTTTTGCAAATGCTATCATCTGTTTACCAACCTGTGTCCTACCACGCTATGCAAAATACCTTTATACAAGCTTATCCAAAACTCCTGCAGCCTTCGGTTGCGGTAGCGGGCTTGTGGCTTGCGCACGGTGACGAGCCATTACTCAGTCAATGGCTGATTGATGCGCTGCGTCCGCATTGGCGCGCGCAAAACTACGCTATCAAACGTATAGAGCTGATATCGGTGAAGAGTTGGCAAGAAGTATTGTCAGAGCTTGGCAGCCAGTCTCTATTTGATGATGCCAGTGCGGTAATCGTGACTGGCAATCATAAACCTGATAAAGCGGTTATTGCTGAGCTTGAGCGCTTTGCTGTTGAGGCGCAAACAGGTACGCACAGTCATAGCGTATTATGGCTAACACCCAAGCAAGACAAACGCAGTCAGAGTAGCAAATGGTTTACCCCTTTTGCTCAACACGGCACTGTCATTGATTGCAATTTATACAATGAGCAGCAGCGCCAGCAGTTGTTGCAGATACAGGCTCAGAAGTTTGGGTTACGACTGTCGCAAGAAGCGTGGCAGCTCCTTATGTCACACACTGAGCATCATCTACTCAGTGCTTATCAAACGCTATGGCGACTGTCTTATCTGTTTGCACCGCAATTAGCCGCTAGTGATAATGATGAGGATAACGATCAATCCAATAACTTCACACAGCCGGTAAGCAACGTGGCATTGGACATTAAAGACTTGCAAGCCGCGTTGGTCAGTGACGCTCAATTTACTGTGTTTGATTTGTCTGATGCCATGCTCGCGGGCAATAGTACACAGGTTGCCAAAATCATGTTTCAGCTAAAAGCGACAGATGAGCCAACGACTTTAGTTTTATGGGCAATCAGTAAAGACATGCGACAAATCATACAGTTGATGGATGGACAAGACCCTCAAGCATTAGGCATTTGGCGTAGCAAGCAGGGTCTCTATCAACAAGCGTGCCGTCGTCAGTCAAAGTCCCAAACTGCCGAGTGGCCGGCTCTGCTCTATCGCTGTGACCAAGCCATTAAAGGCCTAATCCGCCAGCCAGCATGGGAGCTGTTATTGCAAGCAGCATTAGAGTTAGCAGGTAAGCGCTTGTTTGCGATGCGATAGACTGGATGCTAGTAGTTAGGCATGCCTTTCTGTCTTTCCCCTGCCTATCGCTTTCTTTGTCAAACTCATTCTACTAAAAACACTTTCTAAAACCCCCTCCCTTTGTTATCCATTGCTAAATATATTCTTTCTAATATCCAACCATTAGCAGCCACTTATTTTCTGTCATGTTATTTGTTCTAAACAAGCCTTAACCTTTCGTAAACTAATTATCATTCCCTTTTGCACATGAAGTCTCTACTATATCTACACTTGATTTAATTGTGATTGGATTGTTGTCATGCGCAAAATGAGCAAAAAGTCTGCTATCAAATGGGGCGTTATCGCCTTAGTCGTCGTAGCGCTAGGGGCTTTAGCCTATACTTTCTTAAAACCAAAAGAGACCACCCCCAACTATCTGACCGCGACAGCTGAGATTGGTGACATTGAAAACAATGTCATGGCGTCTGGTAAGGTCAAAGCCTTAAATACCGTTGATGTCGGGGCGCAGGTATCTGGCGAAGTAAAACGCTTGTACGTTGAGGTCGGTGATGAGGTACAACAAGGCGATTTGATCGCACAGATTGACCAAGTGACCCAAAAAAACAACCTGAGCAACGAACAAGCCAGCCTTGAGCAAAGTGTGGCTGCCATCCAAAGCGCACAAGCAGAATCGTTAAGCAAACAAGCCAGCCTAAAAAGCGCGTATGCCGATCTTGCCAGTCGTCAGTCTGAGCTCAAGCAAGCGCAATCTGATTTTGCGCGTTTGCAAGACTTAGTCGCTATCGATGCCATCTCCCAACAGGAATATGACACACAAGCGACTAGCGTTGAGACCGCAAAAGCCGCCGTTGCCAATGCTCGTGCTGCCATCGACACGGCCAAAGCCGCGATTGCGACCACAGAAGCCAATATCAACAGTCAACAAGCGGCGCTACGTAAATCACAGACCAACGTCAGTACGGCTGAAGAAGATCTGAGCTATACCACGATTCGTGCCCCAATATCAGGTACAGTCGTATCAATTACAACGGAGCAAGGCACTACCGTCAATGCAAATCAGACCGCACCAACCATCGTCACATTAGCAGATCTATCGACCGTGCGTATCAACGCGCAAATCTCCGAAGCAGACGTTATCAACGTCAACGCAGGGATGCCCGTATATTTCAACATCATTGGTAACCCTGACCAAAAATTTGACTCTGTTCTCAAAGCCATTGAACCTGCTCCTGAGCAAATCAGTGACACCAGCTCAACCGATTCTGCTATCTATTATGTTGGCTATATCGAAGTACCTAACACCGATCGCCGCTTTCGTATTGACATGACGGCACAGGTTTATGTCGTGATTAATCAAGCAAAAAACGTCTTACTTATTCCTGCTGCTGCCCTACAGCCTGTCGGCAAAACCGAAAAATCAGTCACAACTAACGATGATCCAAATACAAAAACAGCCAAGGTTCGTGTCTTAAAAGCGGATGGCAGTGTGGCTGAGCAAGTCGTCAAGACAGGTATCAACAACCGCGTCGATGTACAGATTTTAAGTGGCCTGAATAAAGGCGATGAGGTGATACTGAGTGAAGAAGGACCACAAAAAGGCGGTAAAGGTGGAAGACCGTTTTAATACCTAAGTAGATAAACCAGCGTCCAATCATGATAGATAAGCGTTTTATAATTTTATATAAGTCATTATATAAGCAGTACTGATATAGGCAGCAGCGTAAATGAACACCAAAAGCCCCAACCCTAATGCCGTAGCAGACACTCCATTGATGCAGGTCAAAGGGCTGATCAGAGAGTTTAAAGCTGGTGAACAAAACATTCGCGTGCTCCATGATATCGACTTGACCATCAATCAAGGCGAGATGGTCGCTATCATCGGTCAATCAGGCTCTGGTAAGTCGACCTTGATGAATATCTTGGGCTGCTTGGATCAAGCAACGGCTGGTGAATATAAAATATATGGTCAATCGGTCAATCGCTTAGACGCTGATGAATTGGCAAAACTGCGCCGTGAGCATTTTGGTTTTATCTTTCAGCGCTATCATCTACTCGGCGATATCAGTGCGAGAGATAACGTCTCCGTCCCTGCGGTATATGCAGGAATGGACGGTCAAACGCGTAGTGATCGTGCCGAAAAGCTCCTAGCAGACTTAGGATTGGCAGAAAAGGTCAATAACCGTCCAAACCAGCTCTCAGGCGGACAGCAGCAGCGTGTATCTATTGCGCGAGCGCTGATGAACGGTGGCGATATTATCCTTGCAGATGAGCCAACAGGTGCGCTTGACAGCAAATCTGGCGAAGATGTGATGAAAATACTACATGACCTTAATGATCAAGGTCATACCATCATCATGGTCACACATGACCCCAAACTTGCGGCGCAAGCTGAGCGCGTGATTGAGCTCAAAGACGGTTATGTGATCGCTGATTATAAAACTGAGCATTATCAGCAGACCCATAATGAACCAGAACCTATTTTAGACAACAATCGTAAAAGTGTATTCAGTAGCTTTATTGATCGCCTGCTTGAAGCATTCAAAATGTCCTTGCTAGCGATGCGTGCGCATAAAATGCGTACTCTGCTGACAATGCTCGGTATTATTATCGGTATCGCTTCCGTCGTATCAGTGGTTGGGCTTGGTAAAGGCTCACAGGCGCAAATCTTAGAGAATATCAGTGCGCTTGGTACCAATACCATCACTATTAGTGACGGTTATCCTTATGGTGACCCAAGGCGTCAGTACAACGATGATAATCTGACCCCGCAAGACGCTGAGGCCGTCGAAAACCAGCCTTATGTCATCAGTGTCAGCCCACAGCTCGATAGCAATATGAATGTGCGCTACCGCAATATACAGGAGGCAGCCAGTGTCAGCGGCGTTGGTAAAGACTACCTGACCGTCAGTGGTGAGACGCTAACACAAGGTCAAGGCTTTGATGCGCAAAGTATCGACCGCCGTATGCAGGACATTATTATTGATGATAGTGCCAAGCGAACCTTTTTTCCGGACAATGCCAACCCCATCGGCGAAGTGCTGCTCATCGGTAGCGTACCTGGACGTGTAATCGGTGTTCTTGCACCTAATGATGGTGGTTTTGGCCCCAGTGTCGACACCCCAACGCTCTATATGCCCTATACCACGATGATGTCGCGCATCAAAGGCGGCTCGAACATCGAAAGCTTTGTGGCACTGATTGATGACAATATCTCTTCTTCCGCTGCTGAATCTGCTATCTCGCAATTGATGATAAGCCGTCACGGTACTGATGACTTTCGCATACGCAATTCAGACTCTATTCGCCAGACGATTGAGTCAACGACGACTGCTATGACTTTACTGATCTCATCCATTGCGATCATCTCCTTAGTCGTCGGCGGTATTGGCGTGATGAATATCATGCTAGTATCCGTTACTGAGCGTACCAATGAGATTGGTGTGCGTATGGCCGTTGGTGCGCGCCAGAGCGATATCATGCAGCAGTTCTTAATTGAGGCAGTCTTGGTTTGTATATTGGGCGGTTTACTTGGCATTGGACTGGCCTTCGCCATTGGTGAATTAATCAATCGTGTGGGCGGTGATAGCTTTAAAGTCATCTACTCACCGACTTCTATCATTGCCGCGTTTGTTTGCTCGACGCTGATTGGTGTTGTCTTTGGCTTCTTGCCTGCACGTAATGCGGCAAAACTTGACCCCGTCGAGGCACTTTCTCGCGACTAACAAACAATGAGCATCACTATTTGAGCAAATATTCAGGACAAAATAGTCGTTTAATGATAAAAAACTAAAAAAACATGTGATTTTACGAGAGATTTGCACTTTTTTTATAATGTGGGGTTGTAATTGTCAGAATTATATATATAATGTGCTCTCACGTTTAGAGATACAAACACTTTAAACGTTAGGGCTGTTAGCTCAGTTGGTAGAGCAGTTGACTTTTAATCAATTGGTCCCGCGTTCGAGTCGCGGACAGCCCACCATATTTTAGTTTGATCTTTATTAATCGTTCTGCCCTATCCGGTAGTTGTTTAATGAAGTTAAGTTTAAAAAGTTCTTTCACGAGAATTTTTACTTGCAGTAAAATGCAAACCTAGTTTGGATACAGTGTTTTTAGAACTTACGAAAATGTAAATTCTCTTGCACTCAGATGAAGTAATACTTCATTTAATCCTCGCTCAGGGCTGTTAGCTCAGTTGGTAGAGCAGTTGACTTTTAATCAATTGGTCCCGCGTTCGAGTCGCGGACAGCCCACCATATTTGAAAAGCCCAGTTACTATCATAGTAACTGGGCTTTTTTTCGTCTGCACTTTCTGTTCTTTATTTTATATCTACTTATGATGTCGCCGTTTAAAAAGTCGGAAGCTGCCTTTCTTACGCCATAGCAGTTTATGTCTGATCGTATCTTTAATCGTGCGCGGATATTTGGGTGCTTGAGCGATGAACTCATCAAACTCTACCCTACTCATCGCACGCTCTCGACCATGTGCCATCATCACTACTGATGGTTTTAAATCTCTTATTTTTTTTAACGATTGCTTATAGGCTTTGGGATCATAGACAGGGAACGGCGCAACAAACTTATGGCGCAATTTAATGATGAGATCAGCCGTATATACTTGGCGACTGGGTAGATGAAGTAAAGACAGATCACGATCCGTATGACCTGGCGTCTCTAATACTTGCCATTCATCAAACTCTGGTACCAGATCACCGTCTGTGACAGTGATGTCTGGCTTTAGGCTTGCCGAATAATACAGATTTTTAAATGGCCTACCTTGCCGTCTAGCCACATAATATCCTAGGTTTATATCGACAAAATGCATCGCTCGTCCACCAATACCGCCGTACCACTGATCTTTCTTGTCAGCAGAGACAATAAGACAACCTGTCTCTTGTCGGAACTTACGCGCACCGCCCGCATGATCCGGATGCATGTGTGTGACCACCACGACTTTTAGGTCAGTAATGGGTCGCTTTAGCGTTGATTTGATATAATCCAGTACCATCGGCACATCGGCACGGCAGCAGCCATCTAGTAGCATAATTTTATCTGGATATACCGCAAGGTAGCTACTCTGAATATACCCCTCTAAGCGTACAATCTCACACGAACTCATTTGTCATCCCTGATCATCTGATCCTAGTGTCTTTGTATTTTTAGTATAGCGGTAATCAATACAAAACAAATCGTTTTCAGTGAACGCTTGTGACCACCGTTTTGTATGATTTTCTCATAAAAAAACCCAGCGCTTAGGCTGGGTTTTTTATATTAAGAATATCTTTCACATACTCAAGGCTTAAACTTAGGCTAAGTCATGTACTACTATAACCACTTTGTACGTTCAAATTCAAACCATGGTGTACAATTCCTCCACCTCAGTTTCTGATACTGAATACTGTCATTTTTCGTTAATTCAACAATTCTCTTAACATCCGACTCTTTACAATCCTGACCGAAGACTATTCCTCTTAAAGAATTCCGATATTCGAAATAGAGCTCCTCATTGCACTCAAAAATGGCAAATCTAAATTCATTTTCATTTTCCCAATCTTTAGCTTTTTCAAAGAACAAACGCTTATTAAATTTGAACAAATGTTCATTGCAGTAATCTCTATCACCTTTTTCTTCTAAATAATCAACATTAATCATATACGCCTGTTCCAATTGTGTGTCAGCTAGCAAGCGATCATAATAATCAACATGATCATAGGTATATTCTTTATCATAAAACTTATCATGAAAATTTTTGGTAAAACGTTCAGAGTCAAAAATCAAACAGATTCCAGTATGATTTCCTGCATATTGGGCCCACATGCGAGGTTTACAGAAACCTCTTTTAGGTGTGTCCTCTAAATGATTACCTGTAAGCTCTTGGTCTTTAGAAAAACAAAGTAACCTTGTTGATTCTTTAAAATATGGATTTAACCGTTTTGACAAATATTCTGGAGTATATTTTGTTAAACCCCTTCCTTCATTCGTACCAGGAATTAGAAGCCAATCTTTTGTTTCTTTTGGATCGTTCGTTTCATTGAATGCAGAAAACCTTAAATTCTTATTTTTTAGAATAAAATCAATTGCAGTTTCAGATTTAGTGTAATGATATATGTACTCATTACTATTCTTTTGAGAAATAAACAATACTTGCAATCCTCTTATATTGATAGTGATTTATCAAAATACAATATTAGCATCGATGTCTTACAACGACAATGTAACCGCATCTAAAAACCTTACCCAACAATATATACCTCTAAAGAAGTTCTGATCCTTTATACAGGCGTCGACTCTCAGATATAGATTATTATAGATATTCACAAACAGTCATACTCTCTCCAAAAACATTTTATCCAAATGAAAAAACCAGCCATATTGCTATGACTGGTTTATTTGCTTAAACATATAATTAATTGTGCATTAAGCCTATTTATGCAAGGTCACGTACCTTTGGCTCGCGCTCCCATAGACGGGTCTTAGCATTTTCGATAAAACCAGCAACATCATCAAGTGGCGTCACAAACGCATCTTTTTCGATAGGCAATTTGCTCAAGATATGTTCTTCAGTCGCAGGGCAATAAGCAATCGCTTTGCAATGTGCATAAGCATCATTGAACCAATCTAGTGCTGCGCTGTCCATGGCCAGCTTTTTGGCTGGTGGATGCATGATGATACTGACCACAGCATCAAAGAGCACAGAAGGGCCACCAGCAAGACGTTCGTCCGCTTGAATGTGTGTACCATCGTCTAACGTCACTTCTTTATTAGGCGCGACGATCTTGACGCTAGCACCAGCGTCGATAGCGGCTTGTTCAAACTTCTTGACTTCACTATGGCTTGAGCCTTCAGCAACTAAAATACCGACTAAGCGGCCTTTTAGGCTCTTCGGTGAGATACCGATAGTTTGCAGCGCTTTTGACGTGCCTAGATCCTGTACAGGTGCAGCGGCATCAGCAGGCTCTGGTAATTCCATACCAAGCGCACTCGCCACACGATTAGCCAAGTCTTCATCGATATGCGGCAGATGGCTGAGCATACGAGTACGTACATGTGCAGTATCTACTTTACCAAGCTCAAACGCGTAAGCAGAGGCAATATGTGCTTGTCCTGCCTCTGTCTGGCTGCGATAGAACATGCGCGGCTGACTGTAATGATCGGCAAAGCTTTCGGCACGGATGCGACCTTTAACGCCATCATCCATCTGCTCTTGGAATGAGGCATACCCGCGTTTGGCGCTTTCACGTGGGCGTGTTGGATCAAGGCTTTGTGGTTCGTACATCACGCGCGTCTTAGGCACCTGCATTTGCATATGACCATCTTGCTGATTATTGGCAAACGGGCATTTTGGCGCATTGATTGGAATTTGCGCAAAGTTTGGTGAGCCCAAACGTGACAACTGCGTATCTAAGTAACTAAATAGACGCCCTTGAAGTAAAGGATCGTTACTATAGTCGATACCTGGTACTACATGCGATGGACAGAATGCGACTTGTTCTGTCTCTGCAAAGAAATTATCTACATTACGATTCAAGACCATTTTACCAACGATTTTCACCGGTACTAGCTCTTCTGGAATGAGCTTGGTCGCGTCTAAATGGTCAAATGGGAAGTTATTCGCTTCTTCTTCAGTAAATAACTGAACACCAAATTCCCACTCAGGATACATGCCATTGTCAATTGACTCAAACAAGTCGCGGCGATGATAATCAGGATCTGCGCCAGAGATTTTTACGGCTTCGTCCCACGTGGTTGATTGTACGCCAAGTACTGGCTTCCAATGAAAACGTACAAAGGTACTCTTACCGTCTTTATCAATCAAACGATAGCTGTGAATACCAAAACCTTCCATCATACGCAAGCTACGTGGCAGACCACGATCACTCATGAGCCAGATTAAGTTGTGCATGGTTTCAGGACTCAATGAGACAAAATCCCAAAACGTATCATGGGCAGACGCCGCTTGCGGGAAGCCGCGATCCGGTTCTGGTTTAACGGCATGAATCAAATCTGGAAATTTAATCGCATCTTGGATAAAGAAGATAGGCATGTTGTTACCAACGATATCCCAGTTGCCCTCTTCGGTATAAACTTTTACAGAAAATCCGCGCACATCACGTGGCGTGTCTTTTGAGCCTTTGTTACCAGCAACGGTCGAAAAACGGGTAAAGAGTGGTGTCTGCTTACCGGTTTCGGTCAAAATTTTGGCCGTTGTATACTCTTCTAATGATTCGGTCAACTCAAAATAACCATGTGCCGCACTACCACGCGCATGGACGATACGCTCAGGGATACGCTCATGGTCAAAGTGGTTGATCTTTTCACGTAGTACAAAATCTTCTAATAGCGTAGGACCGCGTGCGCCTGCTTTTAGAGAGTTTTGATTGTCAGAGATAGGCACGCCTTGTTGGGTGGTCAATACTTTGGTGTCATCGCCTGCGCGTTGGTGGGTTTCACCACCATTACCACGCTCAGAATTCATGTCTTTGGCTGGGTCGGTATGATCGATATTATTATTCATAAAACATCCTAGCTAATGAGTAAAACAGTCTCTTCTAAGACCATTAAAAATGTGCTTACACAGGTGTTGTATCCTTTGGGATAATACTGACTTCATCTGTCGATTATTTGTCTGTGCTGCTGCATGACCAATTATTAAAAAAGATAAAGGAATAAAAGGCATACGGCTTATCTTACCCAAAAACTAAGTCGCTTATAGTTGCGTATATAGTGAACCTTGTTGATGTTTGGTTAAAGTTTACGTGCGCAGTCACTCAACCGCTTGACGGCTTTTGAGCGAGCCCAAACGTTAACAATCCAATCTTGTAATGTAGTTATTCTTTAAGGTATGCTTTTATGGCGTACTAGAGATCATCGATAAATAACATTGGCATGGTTTTTAGCCATATATTTATCTCTTTTTTACCCCACTCTCAACTTGAAATAAGCAAATCAAACTGAAGAGGCGGATTACCAAGTTTTTTGTTGAGTACAAAGCACAGATTGTGTGAAAGAATCTTACGAATCAATCGATGAGACAAATGCCATAA
>Ga0208016_100073_pt1 | contig 60665 bp, 54 predicted proteins | sample 28_taG_FD_184102 | JGI IMG/M metagenome (GOLD analysis project Ga0208016, IMG submission 184102) | Marine viral communities from Cariaco Basin, Caribbean Sea - 28_WHOI_OMZ (SPAdes) (version 2) | ecosystem: Environmental > Aquatic > Marine > Oceanic | place: Caribbean Sea: Cariaco Basin...
TGGTAAAACAGGATATGGGTGTGACTCTTTTGCCTCAATATTATACTCAAAAGTTGGATTTAACAGGATTAGTCTGCTTGCCACTAACCCAACCTCAGTTAAAATGGGAGCTTGTCATGGCTTGGCGTCGTCATCGCTTGCTTACACCAAGTATGCGAGCTTGGCTTGATAACATAAGAAAAAATATATAACCAAGCCTTGATAATGCTTTGGATGAAACAGGGCATAGAGGTTATACAAAACAGAGGTGATTGAATATTTAAAAGCAGGTTGGCAAAGTTTAGCGAATGTACAACTTGCGACATTGAATTGAGTAGATTGGTTCAATAAAAAGCGTATACACAGTGCATTGGGCTATGTATCGCCTTTTGAGTTTAAAGCAATGTACTATGATAAGCTTAACCTGTTAGGTCAAGTGGCTTAACTTAAATAAAAAGGTCTCAGACAAACCCGGTACAGTTCACTTTTACAAAAAACTAGAAGCACTAAACCTTTCGTTCGAAGACCTTACAGAACATAATTTAATAGACGCTAAGGTACACTTAAAGAAAATAATAGAGAAAGGTAAAATATATAGATTAACGGATACTGAGAAAACAGCAAAAGCATTCTACGTTCAGAGAGTTTCCCAAACTTTGTGTAACTGCTTATAATCCACTAACCGGAGAATAAGCAATGACAACTCAATCTGGCATTAAGAAACTAGCTGAACAAATGGCTGGTAGCATGAAAAGCTTCGATGACATCAAAGACCTCCAGAAGCAGCTCATGCAATCCTTTATCGACACTGCCCTTGAAGCTGAGATGGAAGACCATCTCGGCTATCCTAAGCATGAAAAGGCAGATAAGCCAAATAAACGCAATGGGCATACTAAAAAGACCGTCCGCAGTGACACAGGCGATCTTGAGATATCCGCTCCAAGAGACCGCAATAGCAGCTTTGAGCCTGTGCTGGTCAGTAAGCATCAAACCCGTATCTCAGGTCTCGATGATAAAATCATATCGTCACTACAGGCATAGCCTTCCGTCTTGCGCTTCGGGCAAGTGTGCCCCACACACTTGCTTATCCTCGCTCATACGCCAAGGGTCAAACCACCACCGAGATTGTAGAGAGCATTAAAGAGCTCTACGATGTCGATATCTCCAGTAGCTTAGTTTCAAAAGTCACTGACAACATATTAGAGGACATCACCGCTTGGCAGAACCGTCCGCTGAGCAGTGTCTATCCTATCGTCTATTTGGACTGCATCGTCGTGAAGATACGTCAAGACAAGCAGATCATCAACAAGGCTATCTATCTGGCACTAGGCGTGGGACTTGATGGCAGAAAAGAGCTGCTTGGTATGTGGCTCTCAGAGCATGAAGGCGCTAAGTTCTGACTGGGTATTCTCACTGAACTACAAAACCGCGGGGTACAAGATATTCTCATTGCCTGTGTTGACGGCTTAAAAGGCTTCCCTGATGCCCTCAACACCGTCTACCCCAACGCTCAGGTTCAGCTGTGTATCGTGCATATGGTACGCTATTCAATGAAGTTCGTACCGTGGACTGATAAGAAAGCCGTAGCGGCTGATTTAAAGGTTATCTACGGCGCTGATACGCTTGAGATAGCAGAGGCCAATCTTGAATCCTTCAACGCAACATGGGGTGATAAGTACCCGCATGTGGTTACCTCTTGGCGTAATAACTGGGAGGGCTTAACGGTGTTCTTTGGCTACCCTAAAGACATCAGAAAAGTGATTTATACCACCAATGCGATAGAGCCTTTAAACAGTGTGATTCGGACAGCGGTGAATAAGCGTAAAGTATTCCCCTCTGATCAAGCGGCGTTTAAAGTGGTGTATTTAGCCACCCAGCAGGCATCCAAAAAGTGGTCGATGCCGAGTCAACACTGGACGTCTGCTTTGAATCGCTTTATGATTATGTTTGATGATCGTATTAGGGCGTGTTGAACATTGGCGACAAATTAATGGCAAAAAAAATAGCGAACGGTTAGGGCGTGCTTTATCGCATGCGTGCTGGCTGTCCTTGGCGCGACTTACCCGAGTATTTTGGCAAGTCTAATACCATCTATAAAGCTTACCAGCGCTGGTTTCGCAGTAATAAGCTAATGGCATTATTTACGTTACTGATCAGAGACGCAGACCTTGAGTGGGTCTTTATCGATGGCACTCATATTAAAGCGCATCAGCACAGCAGTAGTGGCAATGAGAACCTACAATCCATTAGCAAAAGTGTGGCAGGCCGCGCGACCAAGATTCACTTAGCAGTTGATGCTCATGGCAATCCGATTACCTTTATTTTATCAGAGGGCACAACCCACGATGTCAAAGTCGCACCTGATTTAATAGACAAGGTTGACTTGAGTAATACAGAGGTTTTATGTGCCGATAAAGGCTATGATTCTGATGCACTACGAGCCCATATTGAACAAGCAGGGACGCATAATAACATCCCTCGAAAACGAAACACTCAGTCTTCTAACGACCATATGGACTGGGACTTATATAAAGCCAGACATCTAGTAGAAAACGCTTTCGCTAAGCTAAAACAGTATAGGGCGGTTGCCACCAGATTTGATAAGCTCAAGCAGAGTTATGAAAATACGGTCGCTCTTGCTTGTGCTTATATCTGGCTCAAATTATGAATGTTCAACACGCCCTAGATTAACTTAGCTTTGATACCTATTTTCCCTCGTCCAAGTTTCAACCACCATGCCGGTACGTATCCCTGAGCTTGATCACGTGACCATAGCGCGGTTAACAGCCCCAATCCTATGAGAGACACAAGGGCAAAAGTACTCTCTGAAATCATACCTAGAAAATATAAAGTAGACATAGTAATAACTATGAAACTATATGTGAGCCAACCTCTCACGCCGTACTCAATAAAAGCGCAGGACGTATCTATAAAACCTTTTAACTTACTCATCACTATTCCTCACTTTAAGCCGACTCTTATAGTTGAAACAATAGCACTGTGTTACGTTTTTATCAACACAAACCCATGTATGATAAATCGTTTCTGCTACATAAGAAAATCATTAGCAAATAAATATGCACTGATGATAATCAAAATATTATCAAAGCTACCTCTTCATATGTCTGAAATGAATACGTATTGAAATATAACATCAAACTGTCTCTGAATACGCTCATTTGACCCTATTGATTAATCCTACCCCGATATTAGCTAATGTTTTGTAGTCATAATCATTATTTACCTCCGCACCAGCTTGGATGAATGCTTCTTCAGCATGGTACATAGCTACTAGTAAAGCATCAGAAGGGTTGTGTATATCCATAATTTCAGGTAAGTAGATCAAACGTCGAGCATAGCGTGTTGGTGTATCGATATCATTAACTATGGCATCACTCGCTAGTGTTTCCAATCTTATACCCAAAAGTATATACATCACATCAAACCCTATATTCCAGAGCTTAACGACTAATGATGATGGCATATCTCGCTTGCCTGTTTCATAATTTTTATAGGTATTTTGATGAACGCCTAACTGGTTGTAGACATCAACTGCTTTCAAATTTAGACGCTCACGTTCTAATTCCAATCGCTTACCCATATCTTCAGGATTCATCTAACCCCCTCAAAAATACACTCTCATGTAAACAAAATATTGACATACACTCAAATGTTAGTATTATTATACACTCAATTGAGTGAAACGTTTTAGAATAATATATTCTATCATAATAGGATACCACCAAAATGAAAGTGAGCACATTACAAGCTACGAACAAAGGACAGTTACATAAATCCAATCGTAAAGCCATACCTATTCGACTTCTGCCAGAACAACACGCTGAACTTAAAAAAACTGCAGCTACTGAGATTCGTTCTATGGGATTTATCGCATTACGGCGCTACCAAGCTGGTCTGCAATTAGAGCAGTCAAAGCAACCAACCTAATATATTGACACTGCCATCGCAAACACAGTCGAGATGACAGTGTCATTTTTGGGCGATGAGGGAAGTACCGGTCAGTACTTCAGAAATTATCAGCCATATCCAACAATATTCGTATTCACCCGACCCCTTTAGATCAGCGCTTATCAGATCAGTAGTTTCATCACTACTAGACATGAAAACAGTCAATCCATCGTAGGCATAAACCAAACCACTTACCAAACCAAACGAGCACTATTATGCAAACCATGCAAGATGATACCCGTAGCGAGCTAATCACTCGCCTCGTACAAGATTATGGTCTCAAATTCTCCAGCGACCGTCAGTTTTTGCGTTATGGCCGCTGCCCGTCATGCGGCAAAAAGGAGTTATTCACCGGTGCTGATGCGCCGTGGACGATCCAGTGTGGCCGCGCTAATAAATGCAATTACCAAGCATCTACTCGCGATATTTACCCAGACATATTCGCCAATTGGACGAAGAAAAACCCACCAACACCCAGCAACCCAAATGCCACGGCTGACGCTTATCTTCAGTCGGGACGTGGCTTTGCTATTGTCAAATGGCAAGGCAGCTATACCCAAGAAGTATTCAAAGACTTCTATTCTGATTTTACTTGTCCTAGTGTCCGTTTCAACATCACAAGCGAAGGGCAAACTCTAGGGTATTGGGAACGGCTGATAGAACCCGCCGCAAATATAAAAAAGGCCCGTGTACAAACAGGCTTAAAATTTAAAGGTCATGCTTGGCTACCGCCAAAGCTGCACCTACAGCATGGCATCTGGCCATATGTGAAAGAGCTATGGATTACTGAAGGCATCTTTGACGCCATGGCACTGACTGAGAACGGCTTACATGCCATTAGCAACATCACCGCCGGTAACTTCCCAGCGCACACCTTAGCGCAAATAAAAGCACGAATGGCAGAGCTTGGTAAGCCACTGCCCAAGCTTATCATAGCACTCGATAGCGACCATGCTGGACGCAAAGCCACTGACAAACTGGTGGCCACCGCACGCCAAAACGGCTGGGATGTCACCGCCGCACAGTCAAGTGAGTACAGCGACGGTGCAGACTGGAACGACCTACACAAAGCAGGAAAACTCACCAAGTCAGACCTTGAACGCTACCGCTTTTATGGTGAGCTGCTTATTGCTGAGACAGCAAAGGACAAGGCGCTACTGACGTACAACCAGTATGGCACCACTAGCTTTTATATGTTTTTCAACAGTTGCACCTACTGGGTAAAAGTAGACAGCGAGAGCTTTGATAAAGCCAAGCAAATGGATGCGGACAGCGAACCGACAGAGGATCTATTCAATACTGAAGAAGAATTAAAAGAAGCCGTACAGCTATGGCATGACGATCTAATGCAGTCTTGCATGACTGTCACCCAAATCATGAACTGTCAGCCACAAGCACTCTATTATCAGCAAAACCTTGTCACTGATGAGTCGTGGTATTTTTTTCGTATTCGCACACCACAAGGCGACACTAAAAATACCTTTACCGGTAGCCAACTGTCGGCCGCTGGTGAATTTAAAAAGCGCCTATTATCAGTCGCGCCTGGCGTCATCTATCAAGGCAATTCAAAGCAGTTAGATGTCATGTTGGGACGCATGATTAACGGCATCAAGACAGTAGAAACCATCGACTTTATCGGTTACAGCAAAGACCATCAGACTTACATTTTTAACGATATCGCTATTCGTCATGGTCAGAGCTACCCGCTCAATGCTGATGATTATTTTGACCTGCCAAATAATAAAAGCCTAAAGACACTCGCTGCCAGTCCAAATATCAGAATCGGTGACCGCCCCAAAGATCCAGCCAACTGGTTAGCGGACATCATATCTGGCTGGGGTGTGCAAGGCGTCATTAGTCTGGTCGGCTTCATGGGCAGCTTATTTGCCCAGCAAGTACGTGACCGTCAAAAGTCCTTTCCTTTTTTAGAAATCGTAGGTGAGCCTGGTACTGGTAAATCCACTCTACTTAGCTTTTTTTGGCGCTTGATAGGTCGTGACGGCTACGAGGGTATCGATCCTAACAAAACCACCAAAGCCGGTCGTCTGCGCTCATTATCACAAACCTCAAATATGCCTAGTGTCTTTATTGAGTCTGACCGTGATGGTGCCGGCACTGGTCGCAATAGTCAGTTCAATTGGGACGAACTAAAAAACCTATATGACGGCGGCACGATTGGCACACGCGGCGTCAAATCAGCCGGCAACGAAGTCTACGAGCCACCGTTTCGTGGCACTATCGTCATCAGTCAGAATTTGCCCGTGGTGGCGTCCAAGGCAGTGCTAAGCCGTATCTGCCACCTATTCTTTGCATTGGACAACCAGACCCGAGATTCTGAAGCAGCAGCCAGACGCATTGAGGCACTACAGACCGAAGATGTCAGTCATTTTTTAGTCGATATTCTCAAGATGGAAGACAAGATACTGCAGGTATTTTTTGATACCAAAATAGCGCATGAGAACTGGTTAAAAGACAGCGGTGTCAAAGCTTTTCGTGTTGCTCATTGCCACGCGCAGATACTCGCCATGTTTGATGCGATGAAACTGGTATTGCCAGATTTGCAACGCTTGGACGGGGCCGTAAAGCAGGAAGTATTCAATATGGCAACCGAGCGCGATCAGACGCTTGACACCGAGCATCCGCTCAATATCCAGTTCTTTGATGTACTCGAACGCTTGAATGCAGCGCCCAACGCAATCGAAGGTGCTGGTCATCATATTCGCCGCTTGCATATCAACCACAGCAAAGACCCCAATTTGTTGGCAATCAGTATGCCAGAGATATATCAGCTAGCAAACGAATACCGTTATGACCTACCGCCGCAAGCGGATATGCACAACGCGCTACGCCAGTCACGACAATTTAAGTTTGTCGCCGCAAACAAGGTCGTGGCATCAAAAATAGCAGGACGCTCAATGCGCTGCTGGGTGTTTGAAATGCCTAAAAACCTAAGCCTCACTTGATCAAAAAGGAACCCAAACCATGAATCTATTACTAGCAGGACTACAGACTGAAGAAGAGTATGCGCGTGAGCGAGCTGCTAAAAGCAAACAGCATAAAGAAGCGCTTACCAAGGTATTAAAAATGGCATTGGATGATTGCGGTGGCAGTCGTGTCTGTCGTGATTTTCTATTGTCGTTATATAACGGTCACGCTTACCCATTCAATATGAACGGCTTACGCAATCTAGATGGCGGATTATATGCGGCTTGCATCACGATAATGAATATCGATTGCAGACCGAATCCACCGTTTGAGATTCATAACTGGTTTATCAATGGCGATGAAATATTTGCAAGCCTTAAAGCCAGTCGCTCCGAATCGGATAAAGGAAAATAACTAATGGACTTAAACAAATTAATGCAAATGGCGATAGAACATCAGCAGCAGCAAGAAGCCTCAAAGCTACAGCACAACGCCACTTTTGAACTATTGGCTTTAACCTTTATCTGAACGATTCCACTTAGGCACAAAAAAACAGCCCTCACCATAATGAGGACTGTTTTAACAGATAATTTGAACCAAAAGCCCAAACCAAGAGCTTTTTAGTGGCTCATTAGTTACCAAACCAGATTTTTATTATAGCGTCAATTTAGCATAAAAGCTAGTTATATTAATACCTTAAGGTTTTCACACATACACTTTTACGCACAGGAGAACACCAAGTGGCCAGTATCGAACCACTCCGGACCAGTATTCGCATTATTTGGTATATGAACGGCGAAAAAGACAGCGAAACACTGCTAAACACACCGCCCACTGCTGCCAACAAAGCCAATGCTCAAAAAATAGCGGATATGGTAGAGCAACAGATTCAAATGGGTATATTTGACCGTGATGCCGTATTCCCAACGTCACCAAAGCGGCAAGCCTCGTACTTTGGCTACTATATCCCGATTTGGCAAAATGCCGAACAAAGCAAAGTCTCTCCTACGTCATGGGACACATATATTGGTAAAGTGGCCAATCATATAACGCCCTATTGGCAAAGTAAGCAGATCAGTAAGATTAGTGCTGAAGATGTGGAATATTGGGTTTATAAAGTATTGAGAGCTGAGCTGTCGCCCAAGACCATAGTCGATATATTAGGACTATGGCGCTCGATTTGGAGCTATTGGGCGCGTCATGAGAGGAACCCAAATGACCCCAGCCAATACATCAAGCTCAATAGCAAAGACCCAGCGGACATCGATCCATTTACCCGCGAAGAGATAGCACAAATCATAAATACCGAAACAGACGCGACTATGCGCAACCTATGGACTGTAATGCTTTGGTCTGGACTATCCAGTCATGAACTGATGCCATTAGCCATAGAAGATATTAACTTTAATAAATCAACGGCATACATCAAACGCGGCTTTGTCAAAGGCATTCATAAAGCCACCAAAAACCGTAGACGTAAACGCCAAATAGAACTGCTGCCCATCGTCGTAGACGCATTGGCCAATCAAGCAGAATTGGTAGCGAATCATAAAGCGCAAACCATCAAAGTCTTAGAGCGAGACAATCACACCTATGAGCAGCAGCAGCTTACTTGGCTTTGGCTTAACCCTCGCACTGGCAGCCACTATACCTATCCGCAATTAGAGAAGCGCTGGAAACGTCACCTAGACAGCTGCGACATTCCCTATCGCGCTTTGAATAACGGTCGCCATACTTACGCGAGCCAAGTGCTATCGACAGGCATCATCAGCGCTGAGTGGTTAGCCAATCAGCTAGGCCACGTCAACACAGAAATGATCCACAAACACTACGGCAAATTCATCCCCAGTGATAGCCGACACATCATTCGCAACCTAGCAAACGCCTTAAACAATCATCACAATCAGCCCTAAATTTAGGGCTTTTTTATTCCTATATCATCAGTTCAGGTAATTAAATACCATATGGGTAGCGATAATAGGTAATTGTAGTAATAGCTCGATAAACAAGACCTAAGTCATTGATATAATTGTTATTTAAAAATACCTTAATATGGTAATAAAAAGTAATTATAATTACATATATTAGTTAAGCATATGATATATATAGTTTTTATAGTCTCTTAATTAATACCTTTTAGCTGTGTATTCAATTACTTAATAATTACCTTCAAATTACAAAAAAAATCCAATAAAATCAATATGATTACATCAATTACCTAGTTTGCAGTCCACCCCTAAAATTTTAAAAACGTCTAATTCCCCACCTGACCCATACTGTCTCAGTCTTTGACTATCTAAAGTATGGGATTAGCATGGGATAGCATTTACTGCTCATATAGCATTACGATTTATATAAAACATATATATAACAAGGTATTAGCTATCGTATCGCTGCAGTGATTTAATTGTAAGGAGGTTTCGAGTCTCTCCAGCCCCACCATTTTCGGATAGTACATCTTAGACCAAATATTAAAACCTGCTTTTTAGCAGGTTTTTTTGTGTCTGTCATTTAGCATTTCTAGTCATAATTTTTTTACCTCACCTAATACATCCTCCATACTTTGATACCTTTTCTCTACTCGCTTCGCCAATACATTATCTACGATACTTTGATAGCGAGCATACTTTAACGGTAATTTTGGAATAGGCTGCTGGCAGTGCTGAATGGCCCAATCTGTCATGGATTGATTACTTTGAGAGTCTATATTAAATGGTCGCTTCCCTATCAATATCTCAACCATCATGATACCGAAGGCATAGATGTCACTTTGTATCGTTGCTCTTTGTCCTTGCCAGCGCTCAGGTGCCAAATATGCTGGTGTTCCGCCAGAAAAATTTATTGCGTTTGGTTGATCAATTCTTTGGGCTAATGCAAAATCGGTCAATAGTAAGTCAGGCACTATACAATCACTATCAGCGTGAGTCGTTGGATTATCACTGAGCAAGATATTACTGGGTTTAATATCATTATGAAGCCAGCCAACGTTGTGTAGGTTGCAGACTAAATGAGCAGACTCTTTGATCAAGTCATGTTTTTGATTGTGCGTTAATGACACATGGTGATTCAACAGCTTAGCTAAGCTGCCGTTTTCATAATAAGGCATGACCAATACCGTTAACTGCTGGCTCTGTCCTAATGTGTCGATCTCTACATTGTAATAGGCCAATAGAGGTGGCGTAATAGAGCTAATTTGGGTTTTCTGCGAAGTATATAATGCTTGCAACACGCTTATTTCATGAGTTAAATCTGAGACACTTTGAAGTCTCTCTAAAGTGGCGCGCAGCTCCCATTTAATCATGACGCACCCATCCTCCGAATGATGTGCACGCGTTAGACCTTGATAGCTGCTTTGTTTGGTAATTTGCGTGTTGCTCTCTTGGGTTTGTTCTGTGCTTTCCTCTCTGAATTGTTGACTGATACGCTGATGCACTATTTTACTATATGCTCGCTCTGACACTGCTTGAGTAATGACTGGTAATAGTTGTCCAGATTGCACTTGCAAGGCTTGTGTAATAGGCAAATTACTGGCACTATTTTTCACAGTATTATCTCTCATCATATTATAGAGTCGCAATCGCGCACTATCGTTTTACCCAACCGCCACTTTACCGCTAGAGTCATTATGTCACAGTCTAACAATTACGCCCTGCCCGCCTCTTTATTAGAATTGCTTAGTCAGTATCTGCAAGAGCATGTCACACCAACCATTGAGATTGACCCAAGCCAGCTTGCGTATCGCTGGTTCGGTGGACGTACTGGTCACCTACAGCCTTTGTCTGTCAATTTATTTTTGAGTTTGGATGATTTGCAAGGTATTGATGTGCAAAAAGCAAAGCTGGTACAAAACACCCGCCAGTTCCTAAAAGGTTACCCTGCCAATCACGTCCTGATGACAGGGACACGCGGTGCCGGCAAATCTTCGCTGATTCGCGCATTACTACAAGCCTATCACAGTGAAGGGTTACGCATTATCGAGATTGCGCGTGATGATCTACAGGTGCTGGACAAGATTCGTGCCGCGATTAATGCGCTGCCAGCGGACTGCGCTTGTCGCTATATCGTCTACTGTGATGATTTGGCATTTAACGGTCAAGATGAGAGTTATCGGGCGCTAAAAAGTGTGCTTGATGGCGCGCTAGACTCTGAGCAAGACAAACTACTGGTCTATGCCACCAGTAATCGCCGTCGCTTGCTACCACAAATGATGAAGGACAATCTTGATATTTATAATGGGCAGACGGATGAAGTCAATCCTTATGAGACCATTGATGAGACCGTGTCATTATCAGATCGATTTGGCTTGTCCTTGACCTTTCATCCTATGGATCAGCAGACTTACTTACAGATTGTGCAGCATTATCTGCGCTTAGAGCAACAGAAAATTTCAGCTCGCATTGATATTGATACTGATATTGATATTGATACTGATATTGATACTGATATTGATATTGATATTGGAATGGATGTGGACGGTGAAAATCTACCTGACAAAATCAGAATGGACGCCTTGCGCTGGGCATCTGAACGCGGTGGACGCTCAGGTCGGGTGGCTTATCAATTTAGCCGTTATTGGAGTGGCAAAACACAATTGGCTATTGAAGACCGTAAATCATAGCCGCTAAGCCATATCTTTGAAACTTACCTCTTTACAGTCATGCCTAATTGCTGCGTGCAGAGCCTACATACTGCACGCGACTCTCCTTTTGACTGCCCTCTTGATTATCTGCCAAGTCGATAGCCCCATTGACGGTATATTGAGCAAAATCTTCTGCCAGCCATAGATTGCCTTGGTAAACACTTTGCGCATCTAAGCGGATATAGGCCATATTTGGCGTTTCGCTATCTGGATTATCAAAGCTCTGATAACGGGCGCTAAAGTGGGTCAAAATGATGTTTTTCAGGCTCATTTTTTGCGCAAATGTGCCCACTATGTGCGCGCTACTATGCATGGGATCAAAGTCAGGGTTGCGGGCTTGAATAGCCATCATGACCTCGTGCGTATAAGTGGCTTCATGCACCAACAAATCCGCATCCATAACTGCGGTGCTTAGGCAATCTGGCGTGTCATTGTCCCCTGCTATTACTACTTTTGTCCGCTGCACATCATCATGAACATAGTCTGCTGAACGCAATTGTCGACCGTCCTCAGTGATGACATTTTCACCTTGTTGTAGCTTGCCCCACAGCGCACTTGCTGGGATACCATTTGCTACGAGCTTATCCGTGTTAAGCGTGCGACGGCTGATGGTCTGCGTGATACCAAATCCATGAGATGGCACACGGTGCGATAACGGATAAACCTCTATCATCAGCTGATGTTGATTATCCAAGTCAATTTTTACTTTACTCTTATTGTCTTCTTGCGACAACAGATCCTCTATCGACACAAAGTTGAGGGTAAATGGCAGATATAGTTCAGTATGTAGGATAAAGGCATCAAGCAGCGCAGAGATGGCTTTTGGTGCAATGAGCGTCAATGGCTCACGGCGACCTGACATCGCGGCACTCGCCAGCAGCCCTGGCAGGCCATAACAGTGGTCGCCATGGACGTGCGTAATACAAATAGCCGTCAATTGACGTAAGGAGAGCTTGGTATGTAGCAATTGCTGCTGTGTGCCTTCGCCGCAATCGATGAGCAGCCACGGGCGCGACTTTTTATTTTGACTGTTGCTATGCGGCTGGTTGCCTTTTGATGAACCAGACGCATGAGGATTCAAACATTCGATTGCCAAAGCAGTCACGTTGCGCTGCTTGGTTGGCACGCCTGCGGAGGTACCCAAAAAGGTTAATTTCAGCATAGGTCATGTCTTCTATTTATCAGAGGCGCGGGTTAGGACCGTTGGCATATCATGGTTTTTTGACCGTCAACCATTTGTCCACCATTGGCTGTACATTCATTGACCATATTAGATTCATAAGATTTCCAGCCACCATAAAAACTAGCGGCGCACAGAATCACAACCAGCAGTTTCTGTGACCAAGATTTGATAGATACTTGCTGGTTATCAACCGGTTGCCTATTTTGCAAGTTCTGATCTAGCGACTGCTTAGCCTCTGTGTCTTTCTTTGTTTTTGCATGATGCGATGTATTCAAGTCTGTCATTGTTTTATCCTAAAAAAGGCTTTGCTTATGAATAAACAAAACCTTTTATCTAATATCACCTCAAGCATTGAGAGGTGTTTAAGTGTTTATACAAGTATCTCTTAAAACTGCGGTGTTCCGCCCTTTGCCTCAGCACGCTTAAAAGCGGGGCGTTCTTGACAGCGTTTGAGCCAGTTCAATAGATTGGCGTATTTAGATTGATCCATACCTGCACGCGCATTAGAAGCGGCGACTACGATATACATTTGAATATCAGCAGCACTGAACGCTTCACCAGCAAACCAGTGACTATTTTGTAGATGCTGCTCCATCAGATTTAAGTTGTTGATAATATTATTGTTGATCATGCCATCTTCAACTTGTTTACGAATACCTTTACTGATCGGCTTGATAAGCATGGGTGATCGTTCAACGACTTTACTAAATACCAGACGCATGACTAATTGTGGCATCGCCGTGGCTTCGGCAAAATGTAACCAAAAAGTATAATCTTCCCACGCCGCTTCATTATCATCAGTCGGCTTGAACTGATGTTCTTTATCATAGTGTCTGAGCAAATATTCGATGATAAAACCTGACTCAGCCAAAGCGCGATCACCCACTTCAAGCACCGGCGTGTGTCCCAACGGATGCACTTTTTTTAAGCTCTCAGGTGCAAGATACGCCTTAGTACGCTCATAGGTTGTCAGCTCATAATCCAGCTCCAACTCTTCTAGTAGCCATAAAATACGAAACGAGCGCGAATTGTTTAAATGATGCAGAGTTAACATAAACCGTCCTAGTTATATATTGTTTTAAATCAGCCATAATCTCTTAGATATGGCGCCACGTTTTGAATTAAACATGACACCACTGTTCTCGATAATAGCGTAATTTTTGCCCCTTTGACACTGCAACTTTGTAGAACTGTGACGAAAGTACGGCCTGACAAATCAGCTCTACATATATCTAGGACACGGTAATCATCCGCATTATTCTACATGTAGTGCTTCAATCTTGCGCGTCATCTTATCTATCTTTTGCTGATATTTTTTGATTTGGCGAAAGCGGTGCGCAATTAGCACGCCTTTGATACGGCGATTTTTGAGACGGCGACGCGGCGGAAAACTGCCCACTTGTGGCTCATTGTAGCCATGTAAGCGGTCTTCACGTTTGCGCGCCAGATAGCCAAGGGCGCTATCAGCAATCATAATCAGCAATGCGATAAAAATCATGCTATACATCAGCATGGAGCCGCCTTCATGTAAGTTACGATCCAAAATCGCAATCGAAAATATGAATAAAAATACCGGCTCAAGGTAGCACAAAGTCCCAAACAACGAGACAGGTAGCTTTTGACTCGCGACCATCGTCAGTGACATCGCAGCAGTACTGATGATGCCCAGTAATGGCAACAGATACCAAAGCTTATGGTTGGTTATTGCCACCTCAAAGCCGCCATTCATATATAACGCAACCAATACGACTGGTAGCAACAATACAAGATCAGAGATCAAGCCTGTGATAGGCGGTACGGCAAGTTTACGACGCAGCAAGTAGTACGGCGGATAACCCAAGCATACAAACAAAGTCGCCCAAGAGATCGCACCATATTCAAAGATATCGTAAGCGATACCAAGACCTGCACATATAATCGCAGCCCACTGTAGCAAGCTCATGTCTTCATTATAAAAAAAGCGACCGACCACGATCATAATCATTGGGTATAAGAAGTAGCCCAACGTCACCTCAAGCCCTAAGCCATTGACCGGTGCCCACATAAACATCCAGATTTGCGCACCCAAAATCGGAGTGGGTAATATAAATAAAAACCACTCTTTTGCGTTTTTTAGTGTTTTTAGATAATCAAAAATATGCTGCCACTGCTTTAGCACACTCACTAGCAGCACTAGACTAAAAAACATCGTGAGCACACGCCACGAAGCAACTTGCGTACCTGATAACGGTTGCAACAGCAAACCAAATAGGAACAGCAATGAGTATAAAAAATTTGCAGCCACAGCAGTGATCGTACCCTGCGAGGTTTGATTAGTAGTCAACATCACAACAGCCTTTAGAGATTGGGGCACATCCTTTGCAATTTTAAAAAAAAACAAAAGCCTCAGACGATAACGTCTGAGGCTTTTGCATATAAGGTCGTCGCGCAATCTAAGATAAACGCTTTTAATGTATCTTGCTACATCATGGGCGGCATTATGTCAAAGTCGGCATAGATAAGCAATGCTACTGTGCATATAGTGTATTAATTTCTACATTCAGTAAATTCAATGTATATAAGTGCTTATTTTGCATCAAGTTGTTCGAGTTTTTGCTGTATCTTATCCATCTTTTTTTGATAACGACGAATTTTGCGAAAGCGATGCGCTTTTAGCACACCATCGATACGCTGATTGATAAAATGACGACGCGGCGGAAAGCCGCCAATTTGAAGCTCTCTATATCCATGCAAGCGGTCATTACGCTGACGAACGAGATAGCCTTTTACGCTATCAGCCATCATGACCACTAGGGCAAGTGTAATCATACCGTACATAAAGAGCGAGCCACCTTCATCGAGACTTTGACTCAGAACGGTAATGGACAATACAAATAACAGCAGCGGCTCTATGTAGCTCAGCGCTCCAAATAGCGAGACCGGCAACTTGCTACTCGCAATCATCGTCAGCGACATTGCCAGTGCACTAAATGCACCCAGCAATGGCAGCAGGTACCAAAACTTCATATTTTGTGCCGCCACACTAAAACCACCAGTGAGATAAAGCATGATCAGTACCACTGGGGTCAGCAAGGTCAAATCAAACAACAAGCCAGTAATGGGCGGTACAGCAAGCGTGCGGCGCAATAGATAATACGGCGGATAGCCCAAACATACAAATAGCGTCACCCAAGACACCGAACCATATTGAAAAATGTCGTAGCCAATACCGAGCGCTGCCAGTATTGCTGCCGCATACTGCAAGACACTCATATCCTCACGATAAAAAAACCGACCAAGCACAATCATCACAAGTGGCAATAAAAAATAGCCCAAGGTGACATCCAGTCCAAATCCATTCACGGGTGCCCACATAAACAACCAAATCTGGCCGCCTAATATCGGTGCAGGCAATATAAATATCAGCCATTCTTTCAAGGTCTTAAGCGTCTTTATATAATCAAAGACATGTTGCCATTGCTTGGTCAAACTGAGCAAGATGACCAAACTTAACAACATCATCAGCACTCGCCATGAGGCTACCTGTGTTCCCGTTAAGGGCAGCATAAATAACCCAAACAAAAACATCATCGAGAATAAAAAGCTCGACGATACCGCTGCGACAGTTCCCTGAAAAGTTTGATTGGTCGTAAGCATAACAACAGCCTTAAAAGTAAAACCCTGTGTACATTATTAAGAAAAAGTGAATGAAAAATAAAAGCCTCCGACGACAACGTCAGAGGCTTTTTTCTAGGACAATGATCAGAAACTAGACTGAAAAGCTAACTACCAAGACTATTACTCGTCATCGTCTACTGCATCATTATCCAATGTGTAATCGTTGGCAATATCGATAGCGTCGTTGGCATCGCTCAAAGCGGTATCGTCAGTTGCGGCATCGATATCTATCTGCTCCTGACCTTCCACCTCAAACGTGCCATCTTCTTTCATCGCATCGACTAACTCATCATCGCCCTCTTCGTGCTCAACACGCGCCATAGCGACTAATTTTTCATCTTTTGACAGGCGAATGAGCGTGACACCCTGCGTATTACGACCAGAGCTAGCGACATGCTCAACTGGCGTACGTACTAGCGTTCCTTTGTCAGAGATTAAAATAATATCATCGGTAGCGTCAACCTTAGTCGCTCGTACCAATGCACCATTACGCTCACTGGTCTTAATGGCGATTACACCACCACCGCCACGGTTTTGCGTATTGAACTCTTCAATAAGGGTACGCTTACCAAAGCCGTTTTCACAAGCAATCAAGATTTCATGTACATCATCTTCGATAACGACCAATGATTTGATAAATTCATCAGTAGCCAGACGCATACCGCGAACACCTTTCGCCGTACGGCCCATCGCGCGAGCATCATTCTCATCAAAACGAATCGCTTTACCACTTGAGGCAAATAGCATCACTTCTTGGCTACCATTGGTAATACGAGCGCTGACCAATTTATCACCATCTTCTAGACCAACCGCAATCAAGCCGTTCGAGCGAATATTGGCAAACTGCTTCAGCTCTACCCGCTTGACCGTACCATTAGCCGTGGCAAAAAATACGAAAGGCGGCTCTGCTTGATTGCTATCTTCTACCGAATCGTCATCATTGCTATGCTCTGATACCTCACCTACTACCGATGTATCTTCTACAATTTTTGGAATTGGCAATATCGTCGTAACGGTTTCATCGCTATTTAAACCAATCAAATTGACCAACGGACGACCACGAGCACCGCGACTGGCAATCGGCACTTCAAACCCGCGTAAGCTAAAGACACGCCCGCTGTCAGTGAAACACAAAACAGTCGAATGCGTTGATGTCACGACTAAATGGTCAATCACATCATCTTCTTTCATCGCGGTTGCAGACTTGCCTTTACCACCACGTTTTTGCGCGACATAATCGTCAATCGGCTGAGTCTTGGCATAGCCAGTACGCGATACCGTCATCACAACAGTCTGCTCAGGAATGAGGTCTTCGCGGTTGAAATCCATACGTGAGTCAATAATATCGGTACGACGCTCATCACCAAAGTTATCACGAATCTCAATCATCTCATTAGAGATGATAGTCATTAGCTTATCAAAATCACCTAAGATAGACTCTAAATGTGCAATCTCGCGCAGTAGATCTTGGTACTCTTCGGTCAATTTGTCCTGCTCAAGACCCGTCAAGCGATGCAATTGCATGTCTAAAATGGCATTGACCTGCTCAAGTGATAAGCGATAGCGCTCTTTGCCCTCGATCAGACCAAACGGCGCTTTAGGATCTTCGCCTTCGATAAACTCGGGGCGTACAGACTGACTACCAGCAGCGGTAAGCATCGCAACGACACTGCCTGAGCCCCACGTGTTGTTCAATAGGCTTTCGCGTGCCAATCCACGGTTTGCTGACGCTTTAATCGTCGCAATAATTTCATCGATATTGGCTAGTGCGACCGTTAGACCTTCGAGCAAATGACCACGAACACGGGCTTTATTCAATTCATAAATCGTACGACGTGTCACCACTTCTTGACGATGACGGACAAATGCAGCGATAAGCTGACGCAAGGTCAATAGTTTTGGCTGACCATTGTCAAGCGCGACCATATTGATACTAAAACTAGACTCTAGCGGCGTTTGCAAGAACAAGTTATTAACGATAACTTCAGCCGTCTCACCGCGACGTAAATCAATGGCGATACGCATACCGTCTTTATCAGACTCATCACGAATCTCGCTAATACCTTCAATCTTTTTATCACGGACCAGCTCTGCGATACGCTCGATCAGCTTGGCTTTATTGGCCTGATAAGGGACTTCGGTAAATACGATGCGCTCGCGGTCACGGTTGACGCCAGTATTACTCATCGGCTCGATATGATAGCGACCACGGATATGCAGACGACCTTTACCCGTACGATAAGCGTCTAAAATGCCAGCGCGACCATAGATAATACCGCCGGTTGGAAAATCAGGCCCTGAGATATGCGACATCAGCTCTTCAGCTGAAACTTGTGGGTTTTCAGCATAAGCAAGACAAGCATTGATCACTTCGGTCAAGTTATGCGGTGCCATATTGGTCGCCATACCAACAGCGATACCCGTCGCGCCATTGACCAATAGGTTAGGAATACGCGCTGGCATCACGCTTGGCATGCGCTCAGAGCCGTCGTAGTTGTCTTCCCAATCGACCGTGTCTTTGTCCAAATCAGCGAGCATCTGGTGGGTCAGTTTGGTCATCCGTACTTCGGTATAACGCATCGCAGCCGGAGGATCATCATCGATCGAACCGAAGTTACCTTGACCATCAACCATTGGATAGCGCAAGCTAAAATCCTGCGCCATACGTACGATGGCGTCATACACTGCACTATCGCCATGTGGATGGTACTTACCAATCACATCACCGACCACACGGGCTGATTTTTTGTACGGTTTATTATAATCGTTTGATAGCACGTGCATGGCATACATCACGCGGCGGTGTACAGGTTTGAACCCATCACGCACATCAGGCAGCGCACGCGAGACGATCACGCTCATCGCATAATCCAAATACGACTGCTTTAGTTCATCTACGATGCCAATAGGACTGACCGATTCGCTCATATACACTCCTTCACTCACATTTTTTTCTAACGTTGACACATCGCTTATGGCACCCATAGATCATATAAAAATACTGCCACATAAATGGGCAGTCATGATCAAAATACATACCATAAAAAAACACTGCTACACGTGCAAAACAATAGGAAAATAGCGATAGTTTTAATGTTTAATAAAAGAAGTTATTTTAGCACAAATTTGCTGATTTAGGGGGTTCTGGCTACCATTAAAATCAAGCCAGACGGTTCATTTGCAGTGATATTTTGAATTATTGACACACGCTAAAATAATTTTAGTAACAGGTTTTTTTTGATCAACTAATTTTGCTATTTTTGCAAACAAACTTACCACCTGCTGAGCAATGAGATACTCCGCCTATTCTACCTGAACAGAGCCTACCAATTGTTCTAACATGAGCTAATGGTTGTCATAACCGTACTATTTTCATAAGTATATTATGGTTTAAATCATGTCAATGAGGCTATTTTTTTAGTGACGCTGGACAAAAAAATCCTAAGCGTTACACTAACTCATCTTTTATAGAACTCGAATAACGACCTAACAGGCTACTTTTATTATGGATATCATTCTTGCGATTGTTTGGATTTTAGCAATGGTGCTATATAGCTTTTCGAGCGATTATGTTGCTAGCTTTCCTAACCATAACAATCGCGCTGTACCCTATGTCCGTTGGGGAGCACTTTTAGTCGCTATGGCTTTGTCAGCATATTTAGCAAAAGCCTATCAAGAAAACCTACAAGGCAACGGTATGTGGGTATTTGTTATCGTCGTATTTGTCATTATTGTTTTAGCGAAGGTCGTCTTTAAATGGGTCATTAATAGACGTTTGAAACGCTAGGCTATACTAGATATTTTTATTGCTCTCAACCTCTCCTCTATTGATCTGAACGCCTTATGACAACTGAACATCAAAACAAACAATCTGGCCAAAACAAAGCCACAGCACCAGAAGACAAACGTGCAGATCGTAGCTTCGATGCCATTGCCGATCATTTTGAAAAAAAGGTCTACGGTGGGCTAAAAGGTGAGATTAGACTGGCGGTATTACGCCGTGATATTTTTGAATACAGTGCGCAGATGAGTGAAGCACTTGGGCGACCGTTACGCATCCTAGATGTGGGTGCAGGGCTTGCACAAATTGCCATAGAGCTTGCTACTCAAGGTCATAGCGTAGTCATCAATGATATCTCAGCAAATATGCTCGAAAAGGCAAAAGCAAACGCTGAGCAAATTGATCAAGAGCTAGATATCACCTGGTATGTTTGTCCATACCAAGCGCTTGAAAAAACGCTAGCTAAAGAGATCGATAAGTTTGATTTGATCATGTCGCACGCGCTACTCGAATGGTTGGCAGATCCCGCTGCCGTCATGGACTTCTTTGATCAATATCTAACCGATGATGGCGCGCTGTCTTTGTGCTTTTATAACCCTGCAAGCTTTGATTATCGCAACCTTATTATGGGCAACTTTAACTTACTTGATAATACAGACTATAAGGCAGACAACAAAAAAAGTCTGACACCCAATCATCCCGTCGCTAAAGAAGAAGTAGAGTCTTGGTTGAATGCGCATGACTATCAGACGGTACGTAGCAGTGGTCTAAGAGTATTTCATGACTATGCACCGCTCAAGCGTGGCGGGCATAACGATCCAGATGCGGTGATAAGGATGGAGTTACGTTACTCACAATTAGAGCCATACAAATGGCTTGGACGGTATTTGCATATTTTGGCTAAACGGTAAATTTAGACAACCACTCAAAGGTTGTGAAGGCTGCTAAACGTCTTCATCAATTCTCGATGATCTGTCATATTCTGACCAAGTGGTGGCATTGACCTCTTTTTCGTCAAACACTACGACATGCTCCAATAACGGCAAGATACCAATATGTGAGCCAATTGCATGATTATGATGGCTGGCAACCAGTGATAATACGGTCTGTCCGTCATCCAATTGCAATCGATATAAATAATTGGCACCGCGGAACACTCGCCCAATCACTAAGGCTGTCTGCGTACTGTCATCATCATGAATGATGTCATCAGGGCGCACGAGTACTTTAATGGGCGTGCCATTGGGATAATCATATTCGCAGTACTGTGGTTGTCCTGATTCATCATAGACTTCCATACGGCGATAAATATTGCCAAGCGCCGTCTCCACATGACCTTCTTTGATGATACCGTCTATCATGGCGCCTTCGCCGACAAACTCAGCGACAAAAGGACTGACAGGCTCATGATACAGCTCGCTTGGTGTTGCCCACTGTACCAATCTGCCTTTGTCCATTACCCCGACTTTATCTGCTAACGCAAACGCTTCGTTTTGATCGTGCGTGACCAATATCGCGGTGGTATGGGTACGTTTGAGAATATCACGAACATTCATTGCCAGAGATTCGCGCAATACCACGTCCAGATTAGAAAACGGCTCATCAAGTAGCAGTAATTTAGGCTTCGGTGCGAGTGCCCTTGCAAGAGCCACGCGCTGCTGCTGACCACCGGATAGCTCATTAGGACGTTTATCAGCATGCTCAGTCAGTTCGACTAGGCTTAGCATCTCCGCCACACGTGCTTTTTTATCAGCAGGTGACCATTTATTAAGACCAAAGGCAATGTTTTTTGCCACACTTAAATGACCAAAAAGTGCATAATCTTGAAACACCATACCCATGCCACGCTTGGCTGGTGCCACGGCAAATGAGTGCCGAGCTGTTTTTTCCGTTAGACGCTGATTGTTTAAATGAATAGTACCGCCGCGACTTTGTTCCAAACCTGCAATCGCTCGTAATGCCGTGGTTTTACCGCAGCCACTATAACCTAAGAAGCAACCAATCTCTCCTTGCTCTAGCATCAATGACATACCATTGACGACTATCGTATCGTCATAGCCGACGATTAGGTCTTGTACACTAAAGTAAGGATTGGTCGCGATAGTGTTCTCAGTGTCTTGGCTCACAGTATCGGCTTGTTCTACAGGCTTGTTATGTTGAGATTGGGCTGTCCGAGTTTGCACGACTGGTGATTTTTTGACAGGAGTAATGCGTGCTCCAGTCTTTACGGACTGAGCGCCTGATGAGTCTTTCATTGAATCAGTGTACATAGACAATCCCAGTTCGCTATTAGTAAATACAATGTTGGATAAAGCAGTAAAAATTATAATATAAGTTAGGTCAAGCACCATTAAATATGGCACATTTATAAGCAGCAATGGCGGTTAGCTTTGTTTGTCACTTTGACGCAATAGTATCCAAACAGGAAGTAATCCAACCAGTACAATCAATAGGCTCGGTAATGCCGCCCGTCCCCACATGCCTTCGCTTGTCATTTCAAACACGCGCACTGCCAGCGTATCCCAGCCCTGCCGGCGTGTCATCAATGTGATCGGCATCTCTTTCATTACTTCAACAAACCCCATTAACAATGCCGTGAGCACCCCAGGACTGAGCACCGGTAGCATCACATGACGCCAACGTTGGTAAGCACTGTCACTCAGCAACTTAGCTGCCGCCTCTTGGTTGACGGTCAATCGTTGCAACTGCCGATCCACTGGCTGAAAACTCACCGTCATAAAACGCGTCGACAAGGCCAATAGCATAACGATGACACTGCCTGAGAGTATTTGGGTCGAGGTGATACCAAAGGCAATCATTTGATTGTCTAGCCACGCAATAGGGATAAAAATACCCACTGCCAATACCGTACCCGGCACGACGTAACCTAAATTGGCCAATGTGGTCATTAGCTTGGTCGATTTATCAGGATACTGCCGCTTTATCCACGCAATAATCACTGCCAAAAAGGCAATAAAAAGCGTGGTCATACTAGCAATCATGAGGCTATTGAGGACAAAGTCAATATAGCGCGCATCAAAATCTTGGCGAAAATTCAATGCTGTCCAATAAATCAGCTGCAAAAACGGTATTAGAAAAGCCAGCAAAAATACAAACGTACACAGCAAGCTCATACCTATTTTGGCAGGTGTGCTGGCATCAAAACGCTGATTGCTGCCTTGTGTAATTGAACTACCGCGCTTTGCCTGCCAATATTGCTCAAACAATACTACAATAAAGATCACACCGATGAGTAACGCTGCCAGCTGCGCGGCTGTGGTCAGACTAAAAAAGCCAAACCATGCCTTATAAATAGCGGTGGTAAAGGTATCGACATTGAATACGGATACCGCGCCAAAATCTGCTAACGTCTCCATACTTGCTAGCAACAAGCCACCGATGATCCACGGCAGTGCTTGTGGTAATGCCAATCGAAAAAACACACGGCTACGGCTTAAACCCAGCATCTGCCCTGCTTCAATCGCCCGTCTACCTTGTGACAAAAACGCCTGACGCGCCAGCAAATATACATAAGGATAAAATGCCAATGATAAAATGAGACCAGCGCCCCATACATTGCGTATTGAAGGAATCGCTGTCGTGATACCAAAATCGCGCAGTCCTGTCTGTAACGGCCCACTAAAATCAACAATACCAATCGTGACAAACGCCAATACGTAAGCCGGTATGGCAAGCGGCAACATGAGCGCCCACGAAAAAAACCGCTGACCAGGGAAGCGGTACATGCTAGTTATCCAAGCGAGAACGGTACCGATAGTGCCCGATATAACGGTCACCATGAACAGTAAAATCGCGGTATTTTTGAGCACTTGTGGCAGTACGTACTCTGCCATATGTGTCCAAATATCTGCGACTGGTTGCGTCCACGATAACAACACAATCAAAATCGGCACCAGCATAAACAACGAAATCAGCCCTAAGACTGATTTCGAGATAATACGTTTACGAAGGGCGTGGTCTTGACTGATCGTCTGAGTGTCATTAGCACTGTCATTGACTGTATCGTTTTGACTAACAGACGCATCTGGCGTTGTGATCATAGTATCATTACCGTGTCATGCTCACTCATCGAGGCTTTTTAAGCATAGACCAAACTCAAAATCGTCATTACTTTAACAACTAACTCTTAATGACTTACCTTTAAAGGCTGTTCTTTAAAAAAGATGATTTTGAGCTTGGTATCGCGATGACTGGCAGTCCTTTATTTATAACCCGCTTTGTCCATCATTTGAATGGCTTGAGTTTGTAGCTCACCAAATTTCTGTACGTTGATATCGTCTTTTTTGAACTCACCCCAAGATCTCAGCATTTCTGACTCATCAACCCCTTCTTTGACTGGGAATTCTTTGTCTGAGCTGGCATAAAGACCTTGTGCCTCATCAGATGACAACCATTCAATCAGTTTAAGCGTACCGTCTGGATTGTCTGACCCTGCAACCACGCCTGCGCCTGAAACGTTTACGTGTGTACCAGTAGTACCTTGGTTTGCCCAGAATATTTTCACAGGGAAGTTTGGTTTTTCATCGAGCAGACGGCCATAGTAATAACTGTTGGCGATACCGACTTCACACTGACCAGCAGCAATCGCCTCTAGCATGGCGGTATCATCACTGAATACGTCAGTGGCAAGATTATCAACCCAACCACGGATAACGGCTTCTGTTTTTTCTTCACCCAAATGCTCTATCATGCTGGCGACAAGCGACTGGTTATATACCTTTTTAGAAGTACGCAAGCATAGTTTGCCTTTCCACTTTGGATCCGCCAAATCTGCGTAAGTCGATAATTGATCGGCGCTAACCTTGCTTGGATCATAAAAAATCGTACGCGCGCGCAGTGATAGACCTGTCCATTGACCTTTTGGATCGCGATACTTTGCAGGGACATTGGCCTCTAGCACAGACGACGCTACTGGTTGTAGCAACCCTTGCTGCGCCGCTTGCCATAAGTTACCAGCATCAACCGTCAGTAGCATGTCAGCTGGAGTGTTTTGACCTTCTGCTTGCAAGCGCGCCATCAATGGGCCAGTTTTGTCTGTGACAAGTTCAATTTTGACACCAGTCTGTTCAGTATAGCGGTCTAGCAATGGCTTAATCAGCTGCTCATTACGTGAAGAGTAAATAGTAATTGTTTGACCATCTGCACTGGTCGCACCGTCGTCATTCGCTGCTTGCTGTTCAGTTTCAGTACCAGCCTCTGTTGTCTCTGTCTCCACGCTGTCTTCGGTTGTAGAAGAATTGCTACAGCCAACCATTCCCAACATCAGGCCAAATATGGCAGCAGACAATACAGGCTTAGTGGTGACTAGATTAGTGCGGATGGTGTTCAGTGGCATGGTTTTCCCCATAGTAATGCGATAAAAAAGATACGGCAAATAGTGAGATCAAATGGTCAAAGCCCCTGTTTGTTGGGATTCGTTGGACCATAATTATGGAAACAACATACTAATAGAAATGAGATTAATTATCAATACATTTATCTAACCCAAGATGCTGAAATTATTTGGCTTATTAGTCATTTTCTAAAGCTAAGTTGTGCCAAAAACAGCTCTTGTATTTTTGTACTCCTATAATCTTGTAAATGGCCAATATAGTAACGAATGCCAAACCAATTTAGAGCAACCACTGCCCTAACATAACATTGACCGCCGCTTCTGTACGTAATATACGCGGCCCTATATGCACTGGCGTGCACCCGTGTGCGGCGAGTAGCGCTATCTCATAATCGATCCAACCACCCTCAGCACCGATGCAGACCAAACTGGGTAATTCCAATGTTGTATCTAATTGTCGAAATTCAGAAAATGACTGCTCAGCATAAGGGTGTGCGACGATGGCTTGATTACTCACCAAACTGGTAAGCGTATCTTCGACAAATGGCTTGAAGCGTTTTTGTAGCGTAATACGAGGTGCAATGGTATCAACCCCTTGTTGCAGCCCTTCTAATACAAACTCATCAAGGCGCTCAAGCATCGGACTTTGCCAATAGCTTTTTTGCGTGCGATAGCTGTTGACAAGAATGATATCGCGTACGCCAAGCGCCGTCATATCCATGATCAAACGCCGCAATACTTTTGGCCGTGGCAGCGCTAAGACAACCGTTAGATCCAGTTTGGCAGGCGGGGTAATACCGAGCTGAGCATCGTATAACTGAATACTATCAGCAGCAATGTCCTCAATGACAGCCGTACCAAGATTGCCACCAAGTTGCCCAATTTTGAGCGTGTCACCGACTTTTGCGCCTAGTATGTTATTGACATGGTCGACTTGTGCTAGGGCATTGATCTTTGCCGTGTTTGCAGAGAAATTTTCAACGGGCAGTAATATACAATTCATAATATCTCCTGCCCTAAATTTTGAGGAAAATATTGCTCAATAACGTCCTCAATCATAGCCAGTTGACGAGTCAACACCGCTTGCTGTTGTACGGTTATTGTCTCACCAGCCCGCCCTGCCTGCATCGCTAATGATAAATCACTTAACCACACCTCTAACTGCTGATAAATAAGTGCGATGTCATCAGTGCTATCAGTACCGTGCTGATGATTTGCTGTAATTTTAGCGCTCTCATTTGAGCCATTTATCGTAATTGGACGATAAAACTGATTGTTTGGCTGATATAACGCACCTACTTCGGCCAGCTTATCGACCACGCTTTGACACGATTGGGTGTAACGACCCATGATGACAGGCGTTGCCACGCTCGCAGGTTCAACTGGGTTGTGTCCGCCTATGTCTACTAGCGACCCTCCAACCAATGCGACATTTGCCAGTGTATACCAAGTCATCATCTCACCCATGCTGTCCGCCAGATAGACTTGCGTATCTGCATTGATGCCCTCATCAAGACTGCGCCGTGCCATTGTTAGACCAGTCTTTTCGATCAATGCTGCAACTTCATCAAAACGCTCAGGATGCCTAGGCACGATGATAAGTAATGTATTGGCTAGTGCTGGCTGCGATAAGATCTGCTGATGTAACGATAGCGCCGTCTCTTCTTCGCCGTTATGAGTGCTTGCTGCCACCCAAACTGGTCGGTCTGCTATCGCAAACGCTTTTGCCAGCTCATTTTTTTTAGATAGTATTTGCACACTTGCATCTTTTACATCAACAGCTAAATTATCAGAATTGATAGCTTCCACATCAATTTTAGGTGTATTGATGACCCACTTTAGCGACCCTGCCACGCGGATCTGTGCGCTATCCGCCCCTAATTGACGGAAGCGTTTGGCAGAATCGCTGTCTTGCGCAATGATGAGCGCAAGGTTTTTCATCATGCTAGTACTCACCGCACCGATTTTTTGATAACTTTTAAAAGAAGAGGCCGAGAGACGACCATTGACGAGAATACTTGGTATCTGATGCTCAGCAAGCTTGGTCAAGATATTCGCCCATAGTTCAGTTTCGACAAACAGTGCGGCGATAGGCTGTACATGCGTCAAAAATGTTTCAATCACGGCAGGAGTATCAACGGGGACATAACTGTGGCTCATGCGGTTTTGAGCGATTTCATCTGCAAACCGACTGGCACCGCGAGCAAATCCTGTCTGCGTGGTATTGGTCAACCATATCTGATAGCCACTAGCCAGTAATGCGTCTAATAAAGGCGCAACCGTATTGGTTTCACCCAACGATACCGCATGACACCAAATCACACCTTTATTACTGTTATTACTGTGACCAGTAGTCGCTGGACGCGCTGGATACTGCTTGCCAAAACGCTGAGCAACTTCTTGCTGATAATTGTCACGTTTGTGAGAGCGGCGCCATACTTGCAGACGGTATAGCGGCTTTAACACACCGATCAGAAACTGATAATAAAATGGCGTCTGGTACACCGCCCTGTCAGTTAGTGGCTTATTGTCTAGTAGCATGGTATCAGTGGAGTTGGACGAGGCGTCAGATGGAGTATGAGATGATGGCATGGAGTAGCCCAGATTAGTAATGAATCAAACAGCAGAAAGGTAAATATAAAAACGCGCCAATTCTACCTGAAATCAGCGCGTAACCATAAACTTTTAAAAGTTTACTGAGTAAATAGCGATTAGACGATAATCAGTATCAGTACCGCGACTATGATCACTGCACCAAACAGTAACTGATAGCGCTTGATGCTGTGTTGCTCTTGTTTTTGCGTCGTGATCAGCGCTTGCGCTTGCTCCCATTGAGACACAAGATTTGCCGCCTCTATATGACCATTATCTGCCGCTTGCTCTAGCCAGTATTTACCACTATCAATATCTTGCGGCACGCCTACCCCTTGATAGTACAGCTTGCTAAGTAAACGCTGGGCACGGCTGTCATTTTTACTAGCGACTTGCTTCACCCATTCTACACCAGATTTTTTAGCTTCCTCATCATCTGCCGTGAGTCCTTCGCAAAGCAGCTCATACATCGCCAAGCGTAGCATGGCAGCCGTATTACCCGCTTCTGCAGCCGCCTGTAATGCTAGCAATGCTTTATTTTTTGCTGCTATATGGCTGTCTGAAAAGACAACTTGGCCACGCGGTTTATCCTGCTTAGCAATGTGCCGCTCAAACTGATCGAGGACTTTGCAAGCTTGCTGATATTCAGTCACGCCTGCTATTTGCGGCACCTCAATCTCGTCTAGCTCTATGAGCAGCTGCGTAAACATTTCTGGTGTCGGCGAGGTTTTTACAGATGACTTAGGCTTAATGACGGGCGACTCTAATTTCGTCAGCTCAGGTTTTATTTGAAGCTCTGGTTGGTGCGGTGCGGTACTTTCCGATAGCTCAGATACAGTAGTTGCAGCAGAAGGGCGCTCGATATTGGCTGATACTACATTAACATCAGCCAATCCATTATTTACTGGTACGTCCTCTGACGGCTCATAATGATTAGCAGGTTGACTTGTACTGATAGTCGTACTCGAATCTGTCATTGAGTGAATACTTTGGGTCGCATTATTCGTTGCAGCTTTGGTCGCTTGACCACTAGAAATTTTTAAAGAATTCGCTTGATCCGATAAATCTGGCAATCTTGCGCTAACTGCTTGGTATAGTCCACTCGCCGCTTGTCCACCTTGTACCGCTTCAAACTGCCGATCGATATTGCCAAATAGACGCAGCCCTATTGGCTCTAATGCAAAAAATAAAGGCAACGCATTAGCAGCCGCATTATTATCACCATAGCCAACCGCCATATGCTGATAAAAGTCATCGGTAATCAATGACAACTCCGGATAACGCTTGCGTAGCTCAAACTGACCATACCAGCGTGGTCTGTTTTCCCACTGCTGTGCCAATACACGACCTGCATAAAATCCTAAAAACACCATAAAGTTGCGATAGTGTTCATCGACCAGTAATGTCGCCTCGTTCCATATACCGCCTTTCATCATGTCACGGCGTACTTGAGATAATAGTGTATCAATATGCTGTAAGCTCTCAAGCGACTCATCTAGCGCACAACTATGCAGCTGTGTCTCATATGCGATACCACCTGCGATAGGACGCCCAGCTAAAAAATCCTGCCAGTAGCCTTCTGCAATATAGTCAAGTGGTGTTAAGGGCGAGGCAGACATAGACAGGCGTGTCCTTTTTTAGAGAAGTTGATTATAGAGGCAGTGATAATGATTAAAAATATGAGCATAAAAAACACGGACAGGTTACCTTAACCTAAAATTCAGCGCGCTACAATAAAGGACTAAACAAGCGTACAACATTATCAAATAAGCGTTTTGATCCATGGCGCTGCTGCCACTCTTCATTGTCCAAAATACGGCAACTTTGTAAATATATTTCCTGACAGTTAGCCACTTGAGCGACCATCTCTGGCGTATAAATCGCCAAGCTGACTTCCATATTTAAATAAAAACTGCGCATATCAATATTGACCGTGCCAAATAGACAGTAATCGTCATCGATGACCACGGTTTTTGCATGTAGCAACCCCCCTCGAAATAGCGCAATAGTCACGCCAGCATCCAGCAGCTCTTGATAATAAGCTTGTGAAGCATGCTGCACCAAAAACGAATCGACCTTTTCAGGAACAATAATCGTCACTTCAACGCCGCGTTTTGCCGCTATCGTCAGCGCACCCGATAGCGACTCATCCGGTACAAAGTAAGGTGTGGTAATACGTATACGCTTATTGGCACGGTGAATCACAGTCACTAACGTATTGTAAATTACATGCGCTGTGAGTTGCGGTGCTGACGGTATGAGCTGTGCCATCACCTTGTCTACGACAGGCATCTTTGGTATCACAATTGAAGTGCTACCGATATCTGGCTGCTCATGATAATCAATCGTATCTCCCAACACCTTTACTCTACTATTCAGATCGTTGATAGTTGGATCCATCACATACAATTTACGCGTGTAATTGTTAACTCGTTGATGTAGCTCAGCGAGATTATCGTTATTTTCAGCACCGATGTCTGTCACAATAACCTTTGCCATGGCGGTATTGATACTAATAGAGTGCTGACTGGTCGTTCTGATCGCCACATCAATCCACTGTCCGACATTTTTATTTTGCTTAAAAAACCTCGGATCGACCAAATTAAAGCTACCGATATAGCCAATATATTCGTCAATGACCACCATCTTACGGTGATTACGCAAATCCGAGCGCTTAAATAGTGTTTTGAGTAGTCCCACTGGCAGCGACTGATGAACAAACACACCGGCTTTTTCTAATTTACGATGGGCACTACTATTAATAAAACTAAAGCTACCCACACTATCCGCCAATATGTGACACTCAACACCGCGCTGAGCGGCTACCGACAACGCCTCTATCACATCGAGCACTTTTCCTCTGGGATATACAATATAAAACTCCATAAAAACAATGCGCTGCGCTGCATGGATATCCTCAATCAAACGCTTAAAAATTGATGCAGGATCTGTTAACAACTGCATTTGATGATCGGGAAATACTCCTAGCCCTGTCCAGCGCGTTCCTATTTGGCTCACACCGCGGTATTTAACTGGTAGCAGATCTTGTCCTTTATCAAACACCAGATGTTCGCGCCGTGCCATGTCATTCATCATGATGCTTGCTTGATCCACGCGCTCACGGTAGCGTCGTCCAATCATCGGCTCGCCCAGTAGTATGTACGCAATCAGACCGAACACGGGCACGGTATAAAGCACTGCAATCCAAGCAATGGATACACCAATATTACGCTGCACTGATACAACGCGTAACGTCATAACAATCATCAGCATAATATGAAATATCAGACCTAGACCTGCGTACTCTCCCCACGTCCAGTTGGTAAAGATCTGCCCAATCGTAAAAATATCTATGCTGGCCTCCCTCAATCATGCTCAAAAAACAAAGTATCCGTAGTATAGTAGCTTTTCGCCGTCAAACAACTGCTAACAATCATAACCTGCCTCTAAAAAACACAAGTAAGCGTCTACCATACATTACTGTTTTTAATACCATTAAAAATTTATTTCTGATTATTTTATAAAATAGTTAAAATAACGTTTGACAGCCAAGTGTAAATCTATATAATACACACCCACAGCAGCAGAGCTTAGTGACAAACGTAGCGCTCAGTTGATGTTGAATAAATTGCATTGCAATTGTTCGAAGGGTGATTAGCTCAGTTGGTAGAGCGTCTGCCTTACACGCAGAATGTCGGCGGTTCGAATCCGTCATCACCCACCACTTCTTAGCAAGTGGCTAAACAAGCTAAGAGACCTAAGCAGCGGTAGTTCAGTTGGTTAGAATACCGGCCTGTCACGCCGGGGGTCGCGGGTTCGAGTCCCGTCCGCTGCGCCATATTTAAAACGAATTTAAACTGTTAAGTTTAAGCAAGTTTCGCCTCAAACATTAGATTGTTTGAGGTTTTTTTGTGTCTGCGTTTTTTGTCTATGTTCCTTCTAATATAACTACCTCTCGATAAGCATCTATTTTGTGTTAGCAATAGTTATAATCATCCAACGGGCGTGCAGGTATTTTAGTATTATGGACGCTGACTCATGCGACTCACACTAGCAATCAACGCCACCATCACTACGCCCATGATAATCAAAATGCCAGACATCATATGAGCCGCCTCATAGTTAAGTGCTTCTACTTGCTCGTATATCGCAATCGACACTACTTTGGTCTCATCTGAGATACTTCCCCCTATCATCAGTACCACACCGAACTCACCAATGGTATGGGCAAAGCTCACCAAACTACCCAAAATGATACCCACGCGCGCTTGCGGTAGGGAGATGTTGACGAAGCGGCGCAGACGACTGGGCTCTAACAGATGCGCGACTTCTGTGACACTTTGAGGAATACGCAAAAACTGTGCATACACTGGCTGTATATAAAAAGGCAGTGAGTAAATAATAGAGCCAACCACTAGACCTTCAAAGGTAAAAATTAAAGGGCTAATATTGTGCTCAATCAGCCATTTACCGATACCCATATTTGGGCTTAGTAATAATAATAAATAAAAACCAATAACCGTAGGCGGGAGCACCAGAGGCATGGCAATAATGCCCATGAGCAGAATTTTGAAACGCCCAACTGCCTTCTTTCGACTTGGTTTGGCAAGCCAATAAGCCATAGGGGTTGCAAACAACAGTAAGCACAAGGTCGTGACAGAAGCGAGCTTAATACTCACCCAAAAAGGACTGAGCATATCTGACATAAGAGATTGGTCGATCATATAATGTCACGGCTCGTTTTATAGGTAGAGTGTCTAGGCTAACGGATTATTGAATGGGCAGGTAGCCTGCTTGCGCGAAGTACTGTTGCCCTGTATCCGAGCGCAAGTAATCAGTAAATGCCGCTGCTGGGACTGTATTATTGATAACGATACCATCCTGCAGAATAGCTGGGTAGGACGCTTTTGGTAAAGTAATGAACTGCTCAGGTTTGGCTTTTATCGCGACAAGTTGAGACTGCGCCACAAACCCATAGTCTACGCTGCCTGTATGGGCGTACTGAAATACTTGACCAATATTCTCTGCCTGTATCAGGCTTTTTTGTGAATTTAATTTGTCATACATCCTTTGTGATTGCAGATAGGCTTTTGCAGACGCACCATAAGGGGCAAGTTCAGGATTGGCAATGGAAACCTTGCTATCATCTGTAAAACTAGCACTTGTAAACGCGTCAAGAAGCGATGCTGGCGTAAAGTCATTCAAAGGCTTTGTGACACTATAGAGTGCCAATTGTCCTCTAGTATAGGTAAATGGCGTGGCAGATTTATTATTTTTATCCCTGTTGTCAGAAACACTTTCATCAGCAAGCTTTGCAGGAAACTCTTGATTGGCAGACAAGAATATATCATAAGGGGCGCCTGCCTTGATTTGAGCATATAGCTTACCAGATGACGCGTAAGTAACCTCAATATCTAAGGCGTCTTTTTCAGGTACATTGTTATCCATCTGATAGCTATCAATGATATTAGGTAGGACATCAGATAAGTTGGCTGCCGCAGCGATACGTAGTGTTTGATGCTGCTCAGTTGTATCAGCAGCAGACTCCGTATTGACACTATTATCTGGTGTACAAGCATTTAGCACTAATAGCGTACCTATCGATGCACAGACAGCGGCGAATGACTTAACCATTATTGCTGAGCCATTTAGACGAGTCGTCTTCGTAATACTCTTGCTTCCACACAGGAATATCCGCTTTGATGGTATCTAATATCCAGCGGCAGGCATCAAATGCAGGATATCGATGCGCCGACACTACCCCAACCCATACAGCAACATCACCAATTTCTAGAGCACCGATACGGTGTATGGCAATAGCATGAGTGATCTCAAAGCGCTTTTTGGCCTCTTCTATAATGGCACGGCCTTGATTGATTGCTAAGTCTTCATAACCGTAATACGTAAGGCGAGCAACGCTCGTGGCATTGTTATGGTTACGCACTCGCCCTTCAAAGCAAACAAACGCACCGCAGCTATCATTAGCTAACGTACTTTTGAGCTTATTTTCGTCAATTGCAATATCGAGCAATGCAAAACCGTCGCGCTCAGCAATAAGGTACGCCTCATCGGTACTACGTTTGATGGTCATTGAATGGTTATGGACGTTATCTGTCATTTCTTTTCTCTGTCTGCTCTACTTGTGGCTTATAGCCGCTTATAAATGTGTGTCTAACCACCAGCGACTGGGGTGATAAAAACCACGCTATCGCCGTCATTGATTTGATCTGTCCATTTGACAAAGTAATCGTTCACTGCCACCCGTAGCTCTGCTTTCGGACGGCTAAAACGATGCTTTTGACTAAGCTGCTCGTACAGTTCAGTCAATGAGGTATCTTGGGGTAATTTGACAGTTTCTTGCTGACAGTTGGCCTCATCCGCCAAACTGGCAAAATAGATTACGTTAATATCCATCGTTGATTCGACATCGGTTGTCATATCAATAGTACTCATAAACCTCTCCTTTCTTTGCAAGCGTCCTTGCTTGATATTCGGTATTTCTCTAATTATGAACTCATTGTTTTCATACTAAGCATGAGTATAGTCTGACTTACCACCTGTCTTTTTAACCAGATGAATATCATCTATAACAATGTCATGCGATAGCGCTTTAGTCATGTCATAGATGGTCAAGCAGGCAACGCTCACGGCGGTTAGCGCTTCCATCTCAACCCCCGTTTTGTGCGTAACTTTGACCACAGCACTGACGGTAATACTGTTGAGCGCATCATCATATACAAAGGTAAGGCCAATCTTATCTAGCGGCAGCGGATGACAAAGCGGTATCAGATCATGCGTGCGTTTGGCAGCCATAATACCGGCAATATGTGCCGTTTGCGTGATGCTGCCTTTTTTGGTCATACCATCAGCCGCTTTAATCTGCGCATAAATCTCACTCGGAAAACGAACTTGCCCAGTCGCGTTCGCTTCTCGCGTCGTTGCGGTCTTGTCACTGACATCAACCATCGTGATGTCACCATTACCATCTAAGTGTGATAAAGCAGATTGGTGATTTGTCTGAACGCTGTTACTCATTGATATAGCCTTTTCTTAGTAATCTCTTTATCGGTATTTTTATTATTTTGGTAGCGCGGCACACGCCTGTTCAAACTCTTTAGGGTTATTAAGGTTGGTTAAATACTGCCAGTTCTGAGTAAATGGCACGGTTTTTACCATCGGCTGAATAAATGGCATGACTCGGCGCTGACCACTATCAATATAAGCTTTCAAATCAGGTTCAATGTCTAAATGATACAGCCCTAGTAATGGATATAAATGACTGTCATCTTTTAAGCAAATGACGCGCTTATTAGCCGCTGGAGTAATCGAGTGTTGCAGTTTTTGCCACAAATCGGTTGCTGGTATCAAGCTGTCACAACTCATTACCAATAGCCACGATGCATGCTGATTGTTAGTTGTAAACAGATTATTCGAGCCAGTCAATGTTTGCAATGCTGATTCGATAGCAACTAAAGCACCACCTGTAAGAATCTGCTCATTATTATCAGCGTCAAAATTAGAACCATAGTCAGCAATAGGCATCACAGGCGACTTGGGTGTAGACGAATTGATATCTAAACCAAGATGAAAGCCGCGCCCATTATCCGCAATCAAAATAGGAACTTGCAACTCGCTGGCATGACGAACATGATAATTTAGCAGCTGCTCACCTGTCGGCAGAGTGAGCGTCGCTTTGGGAGTGCCCATGCGTTTGGATGCTCCGCCAGCTAAAATAACTATACCTACCAAATTGTCCGAACTGTTTGAGCACGCTGTCATGATGCCACCGCCTATCAGTTTTGGTTAAATAGCCGTCATGGCTTAATCATTATCATTTATCATCAATTATTTATAAATTAGTCATGACTGGGATTTTGCGCCATAAAGTGCGGCACAAAATTGCACGGACGCGTACGGCTATCAAACTGATCTTTTAGGATATTTTCCCACCCTGTACGGCACGCGCCAGACGAACCTGGTAGACAAAATATACCTGTACCATTTGCCATACCAGCCACTGCCCGCGACTGCACCGTAGACATACCTATCTCGTCTTTTGAAATCAAACGGAACATCTCACCAAAACCATCAATTGACTTATCAAACAGCACGCTCACCGCTTCTGGCATACTGTCTCTAATGAAGAACCCTGTACCACCCGTTGTGATAACCGCGTGCACGTCTGGGCTAGCAATCCAGCCACTAATCACGGCGCGAATTTGGTAAATATCATCAGTGATCAGCTGACGGTCTGCCAAATGATGTCCGGCTTCGGTCAAACTATCTGCTAAATACTGACCCGATGTGTCTTCTGCCAGCGTACGGCTATCAGAAACAGTCAAGACCGCAATATTAAGAGGTGTAAATAGTGCAGCAGGCTTACTCATAAAAAATCCTTTATAGATATAATTTTATAATTGTATTAAAAAAAGCTTATGTCAGAAAAGCTATAGCAAAAGCAGCATCAGTTAGCATCACAGTTAAGGTCTTAAAATGCTTTAACCGCCGATGATCGAAAGATTGTGCATGATGCCACTGTTCGAGTCGTGCAGATGATGATGCTCTGGCTTAATCGGCATAAAGCTATGTAAAGTGTTTACCAGTCCTTTGATATCGTCCTGCTGTAAGTATGGACGAATATCATAATTGCCTTGATCAAATAAGCACAGATGCACCTTGCCCTGACTGCTAACACGCAAACGATTACAAGTATCACAAAAGTGCGCCGCATAAGGGGCAATCATACCAATACGACCGACATAATCAGGGTGACTGTACTCAACTGCTGGACCATCGGCACTACCACGCTCGTGTGGCTGCCAACCATGATCTAATAAATAATCCGTGATGACATCAGACTGAGCATGCTGGGCAAAAAACAAGTCGCTGTTGTCACTGGTCTGCATAAACTCAATAAAGCGATACGTTACTTGCCTATCTTTGACATAGTCGATCGCGGCGATCAGGTTTTCAAAGGCAGTCTCTGCCATCAAGACGCTATTTATTTTAAGTTTGATATCCGTCGTTTCTAGCAAGGTATCCATATCCTCCAGTATCTGCGGTAAAGTATCAAAACCTGTCATTTTGTGAAAAGTAGCCGCATCAAAACTGTCCATACTGATATTGAGCTGATCAAGTCCAGCCGCTTGCCAGCTCGCTAAGTGTTTACCCAACTTATAAGCATTACTGGTCATCGCCACTGTTTCAATACCATCAATCTGTTTAATGGTTTCGATGATTTCGACAACATCACGGCGAATGGATGGCTCACCGCCTGTAATTCTCACTTTTTTGGTACCTACTTGGGCAAAGCCGCGCACCAATGTCGCAATTTCAGAAACGCTCAACTCATCGTCAGGACGTTTGCCTTGATAGCCATTTGGCAAACAGTACTCGCAGCGAAAATTACAAAAATCAGTAATAGAGAGGCGCAGATACGTCAGACGCCGCGCAAACCCGTCAGTTAAAGGCTGATGGACTTGGGTTGCCTGATCAATCGGCATCATTAGAGCAGACGGTATATAGCTGTCAGACAGCACAGGTGCTGACGCAGGAGAATACAGTTGCGGTCTGTCTATTTTGATATTGTCTTCATTCATATATTACTGCCATCAGTATTGCTTGTCATAAGCGTTACTTTATTATTCGTGTTTAGCATCCCATTGCTAGATTGCTTTTTAATTTCGTTCCATCGTTTTATAGCAGATTGGCAAACGGTGAATTAGCGATGTAACCAAGGAAACGGTTGTACGGTAACCTCACCACCAGATACTACGTTGCCACTGTCTTTGTCTAACACAATAAAGCAATTGGCGCGGCTCAGCTGTTTTATTCTGTGTGATTGTTGACTTGAAAAGCACTCAACTTGGTAATGACCTGACTCATCTTGTGACAATACGCCGCGCTGAAAGTCTTTGCGACCGGGCGATTTTTTGATGTTATTTGTGAGCTTAGCGTTGATCGTTAGTGGCATTGGCTGCTCTGATAAACTCGCACCTGACATCTGCCACAATGCGGGTATCACAAACTGTAGCGCGCCCACCACTGTGGAGAGCGGATTACCCGGTAGTCCAAAATACAATACAGGCTTATCGATATTTTTATTTAACTCGCCAAATACAAACGGCTTACCCGGTTTCATCGCCACTTTATAGTGGTTGATTTGCCCAAGTGTTTCGATCACGGTCGTCAGAAAATCATAATCGCCAACTGAGACGCCTGCTGTCGATATAAGTACATCACAGTCTTGCATGGCTTCGTTGACCGCAGCTGTCGTCTTATCCAAATCATCAGGAATGATGCCATAGTCACGAATGGTGATAGGCAAGTCCGACAGTAGGCTTTTAAGCGTTGGGGTATTTGAATTGTATATTTGGGCTAGATGTTTCAGCTCATCGCCAATAGCGACGAGCTCATCGCCTGTCGCGAGCACACCGACGACGAGTGGTTGAAACACGCTCACTTGGCTGACACCTAAATTTGCCAGCAAGCTGATATCGGCAGGATTAATTCGTTTTCCTATCTTTAGCACAGGTTCGCCAGACTCAATCTCTTCGCCTTGCGCACGAATATTATCATTGGCTTTGGCCGTTTGCGTGAGCGTTATGCTGTAAGGTTGGGATTTATCGATGGTCGATTTGATATCAGCAAAGTTGGTATTCTCTTGCATAATGACTGTATCACAACAATCAGGCACCACTGCACCAGTAAAAATACGGACGCCCTGCCCTGCTACTGTCTCACCAGTATAGGCATTACCCGCTTGAGACTCTCCGATGATCTCGATCGTATTACCTTCTGACAGCTCGCTACCTCTAGCAATAGCATAGCCATCCATCGCAGATAGATTTTGTCTGGGTACATCAAAGGGTGAGGCGATATCTTGCGCCAATATGTGATTACGACTGTCTAATAGATCGCAGGTATTGATGGCTCTGTTGTGAAGCGGGAAGTCAGTATTATTATAATTATTGATACGCAGCTTTATTGCCGCTTGTAATTCTTCCATGGTAATCATAAAGGTACGCTCTTTTGGTCGTTCTCATTATTTGTGATTGAATCTTTATTATTAAAAGCTGTCCTTAGAGTCTATCATTCACAGTATCGATTTTCTTGTATTAACATTGTCCTGATAAGTTTTGAAGACTGCTAGATCAAGCCAACTCAAATATTTGATGCGTATCACAATATTTATTCATTCAAGAAATTTCAGCAAAATCAGACATAGCCTGAGGCAAAAAAAGCACCTTGGCAAGGTGCTTTTTGTAGAGCAAGGTAACATGCTTAATTGATGATTAATGACTGATTCATAATGGCTAAAAGCGATTATGAATAGCGACCTTCATACGATGTATAAATACCGTCAGCTTACCTCACCAGCCAGCCAATGAAGAGGCACTATTTTGAGTGATGAATCCATCTGGCGTTTGCCCATTATCTGCTTGCCAGCGCTGAAATGCCATACGAGTATTGGTGCCCACGATACCATCAGCACCTTTGGTGTCGTAACCCATACTCGTCAGACGGCGCTGTAAGTTGGTCACTTGCGTGGTTGACAACGGACGCTCATAGCGGGGCCATGATTTTCGCAGACCACTTTGTCCATCAATCGTTTTGCCTAATAGGCTCACCCCTAACGCATAACTCGATGAGTTATTGTAGACTTTGATAACATCAAAGTTTGGGCTTAGCAGCAATACGGGACCATCTTTACCGGCTGGCAACCACAGCTCCATCTGAGTATTGGCATCTAAATAGACGTCATCTATCGTATCGACACCCATCGCCGCCCATCTGGCTGCAGGTTGCTTACTCCCCATCAGTGAATAATCAAACGAAGCAGGTACAGTCGCCTCATAAAAAGGTGCTAGACCACGCACCCAGCCTGAGTTGCTCAGATAGTTAGCAGTAGAAGCGAGTGCATCGCCTGTGGCCCAAGGGTTACGATGACCATTACCATCACCATCAACGCCTTGCTTGAGCCAAGTCTCAGGAATAAACTGCGTTTGTCCCATGCCGCCTGCCCAAGAACCGTCCAATTGCGACCATGATACATCGCCACGCTGAAGTAGTGTCGCTAAGGATAATAGCTGAGCTTCTGCAAACTCTTGACGACGGCCATCGTAGGCCAGACTGGCAAGCGAGCTTGGCAAATCACTGTTACCCGTGACCGCGCCATATGACGACTCCATACCCCATATCGCTGCGACAATCTCTGCGTCAACACCATACTGCGATTCTAATTGAGACAAGAACGCACGCTGCTCTGCAAACTTGCGCTTACCTACGCTCACACGCCCACTAGAGACAGCAGAATCCACATATTCCCAAGGCATCTTAGAAAACTCAGGCTGTCCTGAATCTAATGAGATAACTTGCTGATTCAGATAAGCGGAATCGAGTAATCGGCGAATGACTCCCGCATCATAGCCTGAAGATATTGCACGCATAGAAAAGTCTGACTTCCAATCAGAAAAGCTGCTATAGCTTGGCTTTGGGGCGGGCTGCGGCTTAATAACTGGCGCTGGTGTTGGCTTAACCTGCACGGTTTGGGTTTGAGTAATCTCAACGCCACCTTGACGGACAGGCTTTTTTTGCATGGCTTGCTGGCTTGTACACCCGACCATCACTAATGCCGGCATAAGAGTGAGGTATTGTTTCTTTAATCTCATAAAAAGTCTCAAACATAAATAAATAAAATGGACCAAAGCCGCCCAGCCATCAGCGACATGGCTCAATACTAACGCCCAAGTACCGTACGTGGATCAATCGGATTGCCATTTAAGCGAACTTGGAACTCCAGCCCCACTTGATTGGTCTGACCACTGCTACCCATCGTCGCGATACGCTGGCCACGCTGTACCGTATCCCCTTCTTTTACCAGCAATTGGCTATTGTGTGCGTAGGCCGTGATGTAATCATCACTATGGCGGATCATAATCAAGTTGCCATATTCTGGTAGACCGTTGCCTGAGTAAAGCACCGTTCCTGATTGGCTAGCAAGTACTGGATCACCGACATTACCAGCAAACCACATGCCCATATTGCCCGCCGCTGGATCAATGTTACGCGTCACTGGATTGCGAGTAGGATAATCATAACCAGAAGTCGAATTGGCAGTTGCCTCGTATGCTGGCGTTCGAGACTGGGTTACAGGTGGGGCATAAGTTGGTTGCGACTGTGCTGGTCTGCTATAGCTGTTGTTACTCACTGTGGTCGCTGCACCGCCCTGCCATAGTTTGAGCCATTGCCCACTATAAATCGTATATTTACTGTCCAGATTATTTAGTGCGCCAATCTGACGATAGTTAAGACGATAGCGCGCCGCAATTTGGCTGACCGTATCGCCACGTTGTACGTGATGGTAGTTAGGGACGCCTTGTGCGTTGGTAATAATCTTAGGACCTACTTGGTTTGGTGATTGATAAGTAGGCTTGGTTGCACAGCCGACTACAGACAAGGTAGCAACTGACATAGTGCCAATCAACGCCGCCTTAGCAAGGTGCGATCCGGTCATGATTCTTTTCATACAAGGTTCCTGTTCTTTGTGTTGCTTATCTATTGTTTTATCATCCAAAAGCGCTTGATATCACTCAAAAGCCTCCAGATATTGTTACTACAATTAGCGATCTAGCAGATGATTTATATCACTCGTACAGCAAGCGATATGGTGATTATCACCTATGTCATTGATAATCATATCCTATCGAACTTATAAATCTAGTGCCAAAAGCTTATCCAATGCCCCCGCTGGGGTATGATGTAGACGTACTGGCGACAAACTGATGTATCCTCCCGCCACTGCTTGATCATCCGTCATGCCCGATGTTAATACAACATTTTTTTGATTGGTTGATTTAGCTGAACTGTCTAAGGGTCGCTCATTTTTGTGCTTGCTGTTTTTACATTTTCGTAGAGACAGCCAGTACGCATCTCGGCCGCGCGGGTCAATCATATGACGCACGGGCTCAGCGATCTGCTTGTGTCCCAACGAGGTAACCTTTCGCCCTTTGATATCACTATTGCTATCCACATCAGGAATATTAACGTTTAATACATGATAGGGCAAACTTTTGAGAAACTCTAAAATCGAGGTATCAGTGAGCAATTTGACAATTTCATTTGCCGCCACTTGATAATCACTGGCTGATTCTTGTCCGCCATTTTTTACGCCGCCACCTACCAAAGACGTGGCAATAGCAGGTATGCCCAATAACTGCGCGGTCAATGCCGCGCCAAAGGTACCAGAAAACATCACGTCCTGTCCTAAGTTTGCACCTGAATTGATACCTGTAATGACACAGTCAAAACCCACGTCACGGTATAGCTCATGCAGCGCCAGATGGACACAATCAGCTGGTGAACCATTAACCGCTATAAATCCCGATGGCAATTGATGCGTATGCAATGGCTTTGATACACTCAATGCACTAGCATAGCCACTCTGCTCCTCGTTTGGTGCGACTACCACTACCTCACCGATGGTCGATAGTGCTTGAGACAGTGCCAATAATCCTGGCGCATACACCCCATCATCATTACTAATTAAAATCTTCATGTCAGCTCAGTATGTTTGTGTCAAACCGTCTTTCTAGTAGAAATTTTTGCTACCGTACCATATCTTTATTCGCATAAAAATAGCAACCAAAGGCTAGGGCGTGTCATCAATTAGCCCAGTCAATCATTTAGCGGTCTTAAAATGGCTAAAACTTGTCAAATATCGTCAAATATCTTGTGAATATACCTATATTCTCTGCAATTTTTTCCTCATTTGACTACTATTTATCTCATTTTAAGCCTCGCTATCTAAATGATGACACGCCCTAGTATATAAAATAAAAAATTTGGCGATTACTCTTGAAAGCTTTGTGATATCAGTACATTAAAACTAAATTATCTTGATAGCCCGAGCGATTATACCTGAACAATAGATAATCCCGAACTCAGTCTTTGACCAAAAACCGTCTGGCATTTTTGTCTATTGTTATATTATTTGGCTCAAACGGAGTCGAAATAAGAGAGATAAGGCAACGCGTTACAATATGCAACACCATACAACAATACAAACTGATGCGTTTATACTGACGTGACTTCATTGGTATATGCTACTGATATGTTGCTGTAAAATGCCTTTGGCTCACAAGATATCTACACATAAATCAATATTTTATGTGACTTTTGTTTTTTTACCCATTAACATATCACCATCAAATAAAGATAAGCGAGTGTAATACTGAATGAAGAATCAATCGATATTATCTATAGCTTCTGTGATAGCAAAGACCGCCTCAAAAATCGGGCTGGCAGGACTGATAACGTCTGTTGCCATGCTGTCTCAAGCGTCTAATGCTGCAAACAATCCTTCGACCACTATTCCGCTAGATATGTCTGGCATTAATATCACAAAGCATGAAATTGCTGTGATGCAGGTACTATCAGAGATCTGTCCATCAATGCTGAACGGCAATCAAAAACAACGTTTTTATAAGTCTTATACCGTGCAATTGCATGAGCTGATGCCTTCGTTAGAAGATCCAAAAGCAGCGATTCAGTACCTGTCAACGCAGCAAGACTATCGTCAGATACTGCAAGGTATTCGTAGCTGGACAATGGGCTTTTCAAAGCAAGAAAATAAAGCACTATGCGAAGATTTGGCGAACGCAGAATATTAATCGCTAAAAAGCGTGTAAGCGTAGAGAGCCGTCTTGAGCGCTAAAAAAGCCCGTCATAATTAACGACAATAAACAATGGCCTTGTTCTTTCTGGAGCTCTACTCTCATCATCGTTAAGAACAATACTCTACACTTACCCATTGAGTTTAATGAACAAAAAAGCTTGCTGTCATTCCGCTTATAAACCACAAGCGGTACAGCAGGCTTTTTTGTGGTCGTTGGATTTATGCTGATCAAAAGCTATCTATAGGTTAGTAAAAGCAAACACTTAATACCTACTCGCTTTTCTTTTCATTGGCGTCTGACTTTTTTGCATTTATCGATTCCCCATCGGTTGGCATTTTGCTAAGATAAGGCGTTAATTTTATGTCTATCGTACAGTCGTTCTTGTGTTGATTAATACATTATTTTAGACATGATGTTTAAGGCATGCTGCTTAAAATAATGTATGAAAATTGACAGTGAATACAAGCGATAGATACATTTGGTTCCATGATGCGGTGTAATGATATATGACAGTAAAGCGTGTAAAAAATCAGCTAGTACAGCTGGTCGTTGGTGTAAGTATCTCAATGAGTGCAGTGATGGCAAACGCAGCCATACAACCACCTGAGATGGATAATACCGCCTATGTATTGATGGACTATAATACTGGTGAGATCTTGGCTCAAAAAAATGCGAATGAGTCATTACCGCCAGCGTCTCTGACAAAAATGATGACCAGTTATATCATCGAACAGCGCTTAGCATCAGGCGACCTCAAAGAAGACGACCAAGTACTCATGAGCCAAAATGCATGGTGCCGTGGTAGCAGCAGTCAGTCTTGCATGTATGTGCCAGTCAATAAGACCGCTAGTGTCATCGATATGCTACGCGGTATTATCATTCAATCCGGTAATGATGCGTCAAAAGCCATGGCTGAGCATATCGCGGGTAGCGAAGCATCATTTGCAATATTGATGAATGAGCAAGCGCAAAAGCTTGGTATGGAAAACTCTCATTTCGTCAACTCTACTGGCATGCCTGCTGAAGGGCATCAGGCATCAGCGCTGGATCTGGCCAAACTTGCTCGCGCTATTGTCAAAAACAGCGGCGATTACTACAGTATTTATTCCGAAAAAGAGTTTACCTATAATGGTATCACTCAGGGCAACCGCAACGCCCTACTCGCAACCGATCCTACCGTTGATGGTTTAAAAACGGGCCATACTGATGCGGCAGGTTATTGCTTAGTTGCTTCTAGTAACCGCGACGGTATGCGCCTCATCTCTGTCATCATGGGCACCAAGAGCCAGCAGGCTCGTGCTGATCAGTCGCGTGAACTACTCAACTGGGGCTTTGGCCACTTCACCACAGTGACCAAAGCACCTGCTGGTCAGTTCGTTAGCAAAGTTCCAGTATGGTTCGGAGAAGCCGATGAGGTAGAGCTGGCAACGAGTGATAACTTACAAATCCTAACCAGTAAAACGCAGAAGAATAAAATCACGACCGTGGTTGATATTCCTGACAGCCTAGAAGCACCGATTAAGAAAGGTCAAGAAATCGGCAAGATGATGGCCGTTATTGATGGTAAAGCTGTCGCATCTGTCCCTATTGTTGCCACCAATGATATCGAACAATCAGGATTCTTGAGCCGTACTTGGCAACATATCGTACGCTGGGCGCAGAATCTGTTCTAAGAACTGCTCTATTTTTATAAATAGAGAGCTAGAGCAAAGACTCTCATTATAAGAAAATCACATAATAAAAAAGACGCCTTAAAATTGGGCGTCTTTTTTATTTGTTGTAAAAAAATCTTGGCTTGTTCATGCTTTTTATCAGGAAATTACATCTAACGGGCTAGGCGATTTTAAAAAGCCAAACGTATTTTTTGAGAGTGTTTTAGATCCATACTAACCAACGTTTTAACAAGTCACTCAAAGCCTTGTGCTCATAAGTCGTACTATGACAGTAATCGATACCAGCTGCTTTTAAACCATACTCGAAATTATCGACATAACGCGCTTGATGTTGGGGATACCAATATATCAATAACGCACGTTGCACGCTTTCTTCGTTTTCATGTTGGCGAATAAGTTTTGCTAATAGTTCAGCTTTATCCGCGAGCACGTCCTCAGCGAACATCACCATATCGACCTTCTGTGCCCTTATCTCATTCATGACTTGCTGTACGTCCTGGCGACAGATCACCGTAGCGCCCAGATACTCTAGCTCATTGAATAAAGTACCTGTCTCTTGATCATAATAATAAATAATCGTTAGCCCATTTAAGAGCCGCTGCTGGCGAGATTGTTGTTGGTTTGGCATTACTAACGTCAACGTAAACTGCGTCCCTGATCCCAAGGTACTATCAACTTCGATGGTCGCCCCCATGAGCTGCACCATTTGCTTAACCACAGGCAAGCCCACACCTGAGCCTTCATACTGGCGCGTTTGTGACGAATCCACCTGAAAGAAAGGATTGAAAATATCATCAATATGATTGCTATCAATACCGATGCCCGTATCTTTGATACTGATTTTCCAACGATTACTTTTATCAAAATGCGTCAGTTGTGACGTGATCACTACCTGTCCAGTAGGAGTAAATTTAATGGCATTACTGACTAATATGGATAATATTTGTTGGATTTTTGCTGAGTCGCCATAAAGACTGTAATCTACATGATGAATATTACTGGTTAACGCTAAGCCTTGTTGATTGGCTATAGGTTCAAACTTTATCAAAAGATCAGATATCAACTGTAGCGGATTAAATTCATTGTTATGAATTTTTATTTGTCCTTTTTGTATCTGATTTAATTGAATAATATGATCCAGTGACAGCACCAACTTATCACTGCCGTTGCTAATAATTTCGACAGCGTCTTTTTGCTCTCTAGTTAAGGTTTCATAGTCCAATAACTGTAGCCCGCCCACGATAGCATTGAGCGATGTTTTTAGTTCATGGGTAATCATGCTTTGAAAATTATGCAACTGCACATCAAGCGAGACATCTTTGTTATGTAGTTGCTGCTCAAAGGCGGCAAGCGTATCATATCCTTGCTTGGCCTCTTGCAGTCGACCAAACAGGATGGCCAAGGCCTTTTTTATTTGTGTCAGTTCTTGAAAGTTAAAGCGCTGCGGAATAATAGGTAGCTGCTCTAGCTCTGCGTTTTTGATGATAATACCGCAGACACCATTTAATGCTTCGATATCTTTGACCGGCCAATTCAGCTTTCGGAAGATATATATACCTGAAATAATAGTCAGTAGTAACGTGGTCAACCACAACGGGATAATGCTACGAAACCAATGTGAACGCAGTACTTTCACATCCATGGTGATGTTGATATAGCCAATCAGCGTGTTATTCCTATTCGTGTTACCGATCGATTCATCCGTAACTGATGATGTGCTCATACTCTCAGACAGATCTGTCGCTAACTGCTGATTAGATGTGGGCTTATTGGGTCTGACACTCTCAAAATCTTCATACTTACTAACGACAGGATAGTTAAAGCTGACCGTATCGGCAAATAAAGCATTTTTCCAGTCGTCTAGTGATTGGCTGATATCGTTGATAGGCTGAGATGTGGAATAAAACACAATACTCTGAATGCTCGGCTCATTTTCTAATAAAACATTCACTTGCTCAGCGACGACGTCAGCACCATCTGGTGTCGATGCACTGGTTGTTAGTAACGAGGCTAACTGCTGTATATGCTGATATTTTTCTTGGTAGTGATGCACCAAACCATAAATAAAAGGCAATACAAAACCTGCCAGCAGAGCCAAAATTACGGCCTGTCCAACAGAGCGCCAAATGAGCATAGAAATGGTTTGAGACGAACGATTGTTCATATCACTCTACTGAGTCAAGAAAAGTTTTACTTATATTACAGGTATTTGAGAGATGTGATAAGCGAAAGATTGAGGTAATTAACGAGTATACTGAACTGCCAAAAAAAGCACTATATGATTATAGTGCTTTTTTATTTTACCGTGCTGAGCTGCACGATAAAATAAGTCATAGCAAATCATGTGATTAACGAGACTTTTTATCTTTGGTAGTGAATTTCTTCGCACGATTGCGCTCACGCTGACGCAATTGTTGTGTTTTTGCCTTGGTTGGCGTGTCGCTCTTATTGGCGTATGGGTTGTCATTTTGTTTAAAGATGACGTTGAGCGGCGTACCTTCAAGCTTAAACACTTGACGGAACTGGTTCTCTAAGTAACGCTGATAGCTCTTAGGAAGCGCGCTGGTTTGATTGCCATGGATTACGATAACAGGCGGATTGTGGCCACCGATATGTGCATAACGTAGCTTAATACGGCGACCAGCAATAGTTGGCGGCGGATTTGCAGTGACAGCATCTTGCAAGATTTGCGTCAAGCGATTGGTAGAGACTTCAAACATCGAAGATTTATAAGCACGCAAGATAGATGGATATAAATTACCCACACCAGTCCCATGTAACGCTGATATTAAATGTACTTTTACATATGGGATAAAGTTAAAACGACGATCCATCTCAAGCTTAATATAGTCTCTTTGATCTGGCGTCAAACCATCCCATTTGTTGATCGCGACGACTAGAGCACGACCAGCATCAAGCGCATAGCCAATCATGTGCAAATCTTGGTCAACAATACCTTCGTGCGCATCAATGACAATGACGGTTACATTAGAGTCTTCAATCGCTTGCAAGGTTTTGATAACAGAGAATTTTTCTACTTTTTCATCGATTTTACCGCGGCGACGTACACCAGCCGTATCAATCAATACGTAATCTCTGCCCTCACGCTGATAAGGGATATAAATACTATCACGCGTCGTGCCAGGCATATCGAATACCACTACTCGATCTTCACCCAACAGACGGTTAACCAGCGTTGATTTACCAACGTTTGGACGACCAATGATGGCAAGCTTCAACCCTCTTGGCTCTACTATATTCTCTTGCTCAGGCATATCAGCCGTTAGTACTTCAAGCAAGTTGCCTACACCGCGACCATGGCTGGCTGCCATCGGATACGGCTCGCCCAATCCTAGTGCATAGAACTCTGCTGGCGCTGAATCATGGACGCCATCAACTTTATTAGCAACGACATAGACCGGTTTGCCTAGGGTATGCAAAAACTTGCCAATCTCAGCATCAGCACCAATCATACCAGCACGAGCATCAACGACAAATACAATGATATCTGCTTCGTGAATCGCGGTATGCGACTGCTCAGACATATAATCATCGATATTACCGCTGCCGTCATCTGCTTCACCAATACCACCAGTATCCACAACGATGAAAGACTTATCTTCATAAGTTGCATCACCGTATTGACGGTCACGAGTCAATCCCGACAAATCAGCAACCAATGCCTGCCGACTTTTTGTGAACTGATTAAATAAGGTGGATTTACCGACGTTTGGACGACCAATTAAGGCGACCACAGGCTTGATACTCATGGGTTACTCTCAGTGAAAGGCACAATGACGGACAGTACAATTATTCTTATGACCACTGATATAACAATAGTAACGAATAGGGCTGCACTTAACCGCAAATTAAAATGAATGATAAAACAATAGCAAAAATAGTAGCTGGCTATTTTTTAGCTAAAAAATAATTGGGACGACTAAATTATATATAGTATATATGGTTAGCACATCGGTCGCATAGAGTACGCGAAAGCCTGTACTTAAACAAGCGATTTACACAAGGCACTAAACGCTGACTAAGCAGCGTTTGTGTTTTGTAGATAAAACCAGTGTACTGTTTTATCAGCGCGTTAGCTGCCAGATAGCAACTTGTCCTGACGTGCTTTGAGTCATCAGGCGATTGCCTTGTACTTGCAAGTTCGTCAACGTCCCTTTTGTCTGCACGCGGCTAACAATATTGCCAGTAGCAGGGTCAAATAAATGTACCACACCGTCAAAATCACCGACGGCAATATAATTGCCAATCATGACAGGATTGGTTAGGTCACGATAAGCCAGTGCCTCACTTTCCCATAATGTCTCGCCACTATTGCGATCATAGGCAACCACTTTACCATCTAGGCTAGTAGCAATCACTTGCTGAGGGTTGACGGCAAGTGCTTTTAGGCTGGCAAGCTCATTGACGAACATCACTTGACGTGAGGCCAAATCAATACCTAATAGCTGACCACTATAACTAATCGCAAACAGCTGATTTTTATCCACGATAGGCTTGCCATCGACATCGCTCATGCGCTCAACTTCGCTGCTTCCAGACCCAATGCCAACACGTCTTGACCACTTTGGTAAGCCATTATCAACGGTGACTGCATGCAAACGACCATCAGCAGTCGCCAACAACGCCGTTTCATTATCTAGTAAAGTTGGTGCCGCACTACCGCGCACGCTGATCGCTGGTACTTGCGTCGCAAACTGCCACACTGATTCACCAGTCTGTAGTGATAAGCCATGCAAGAAGCCATCATTCGCTGATAATACCACACGATTATTACTGATAAGCGCTGGGGATAAAACCGACCCTGACAACTGCTGCTGCCAGCGTTTTGCGCCAGTCATAGTATCAAACGCCATTACTTGACCATTGCGAGTACTCACGACCGCTGTCTGACTCAGCGCATCCAATGCCACGCCACCTGTGATCTGATCACCGACGTTAACCGACCATAAGCGCTCGCCTGCCTGATTAAATCCTATCAGATCACCACCGCGTGATGCCGTAACGATTTGCCCATTAGCATAACCAACTTGCAAATCTAGAGGATCTTTCTTACTGGCTTTTTTGTTACCTACATCGGTGCTAAATACTGGCTGGAGCACGCTGATCGGTTGCGCAATCTGTACCAATTTTACTGGGTCATTAACCACTGGCTTGATGCCGCGGTTACACCCAATCACTGCAGTGCTCATTACGGCAAGTACTGCCACATGCATGACTGTCTTCTTGATAGTCTGACTACTTAACGTAGTTTTTAACATTTTGCTAGAGCGAATAGATTGAGTCATTATATGTTCTCACTACAAATGAATTATTATTAATTGGTACATTGGCCAACAGCACATTAGTCATTATGACGTCGTATCAAAAAGCATTTAGACGATTGCTACTGCTCAATACTAGCTTAGTGATTTACCGAGCTTAGTTATTTACTGAGCAGCTTCAACGCTCGTATTTTCTGAGTTTTCAACCACTAATGGCTGCTCAGGAGTCGCTGACTCTTGGATAAGACTGGTGGGCTCAGCAATTGGCTCAGGAGTGATACCCAAGCTTTCCATCTTTAAGGCCAATACTGCACGCGTTTCTTGGCGGCTACGTAATAGCTCCCAAGCATTATTGTAAGACTTAATCGCTGATTCTTTATTGTCTTGTGCCAAGTAGATATCACCCAGCAGCTCTTGCTGACTGGCTTCAAACGAGCTTGGCATATCGTTGTTGGCCTCTGACAAGGCCGCATCTGCATCGCCTGTCGCCAGTAACGTTTTGGCATAACGCAGCTGAGTGATTGCCTTTAGACCGGCATCACCCAAATCAATGGCGAGTGCTTGCTTAAATGTCTCAGCTGCCGCCGTAAAGTCATCATTATCGACCTGTTGGCGAGCTTTTATCATCAGCGCTTGCCAGGCATAAACTGACTCACCATGCGTATTGACTAAAGCATCAATATCTTTGTCTAACTGTGTGCGGCTCTGTACAAGCGCCTCTTGCGCGTCGGCTTCTAGATCTGGATTTTGCGAAGCCAAGCTGACTTCTTCATTCAATCGCTGGATATCGGCATATTGATCAGCGGCGACAGTATCTACTCGCGCATGGTTGTTCTGCCAGTATGTCCAGCCAAAATAAGCAGCCAGTGCCAACAAAATCGCAGTGACAATATAACTACCATACTGCTTTAACGCTTGCATGGAGTTGTCTGCATTCGGCGAATTGGGGGTCAGAGCCATATATATTTACCTGATAAAATGTACATTAAATTGCTGATGCCAAAATCAAAACTGCGGCGTTGCAAGACGATTATTTACGAGAAAAGTTATCTTTACTCGATAGCCAATCTTGTGTGACAGTCTTTTGCTCACCCGTCTGCATGTCTTTGACACTGACGGTATTATCATCCAGCTCTTGCTGCGCAATGATGACTGTCAATGCTGCGCCTGACTTATCTGCCTTTTTCATTTGCGCTTTTAGGCTCGTTGCACTTGCCATCTTCACACGTACATCTGGACGACTATAACGTAGGTTTTGTGCGTAGCTGATGCCTGCACTATAAACGTCAGGATGCGCCACAACGAAGACATCACAAGCGGGTTTGTCAGCAATCGGTGCCACAGCTTCCATCAGTAGCAATAAGCGCTCTAGCCCCATCGCAAAACCAATAGCCGGTTCAGATTTTACAGGTTTTTTGTCTGACTTATCATCGTTTGTACCTATGGACTTTAATTGTCCAACCAGACCGTCATAACGACCACCGGCACACACTGTCGCTTGACTGCCCAGCTTGTCCGTTACCCACTCAAAGACCGTTTTATTATAATAATCAAGACCGCGCACCAGATGTGGATTGATCTCAAAATCGATACCAAGCGCCGTCAGATAAGCTTGAACTTGTTCAAAATGCGCCACACTCTCTGTACCCAAGAAGTCAGCAAGCTTTGGTGCGTCTGCCAATACTGCCTGCGTACTCGCTTCTTTACTATCTAAGATACGTAATGGGTTGGTCGTCAAGCGACGTTTGCTGTCTTCGTCTAATTGATCTTTTTTGTCCGTCAAATAGGCAACCAGCGCTTCGCGATAGGCATGGCGTTCATCAAGCTCACCTAGGCTGTTTAACTGTAAGTGCATCTCATCTTTTAGGCCCAGTTCTTGCCACATCAGATGCGTCATTGCAATCAGCTCAGCATCAGCGTCTGGTAGCGCACTGCCAAAGCTTTCGACACCTAGCTGATGAAACTGACGATAGCGGCCTTTTTGCGGACGCTCATAGCGGAACATTGGACCAACGTACCAAAGCTTCGGCGTGTCCCCACGCAATAAGTTATGCTCGATAACGGCACGTACTGCCCCTGCTGTGCCCTCAGGACGCAAGGTCAAAGGCGTCGGTGGCTCAGATTTATCAGTGAAACTGTACATCTCTTTTTCAACGATATCTGTCGCACCGCCAATAGCACGAGCAAACAGATCAGTTTGCTCAACGATAGGCAAGCGAATATGCTCATAACCATATCTACCAAGTACATCAGCCAATATCGCTTCTAGATGCAGCCACTTTGCTGATTGGTCAGGCAAAATATCATTAAACCCTTTAATAGCTTTAATCATGATACGGTCATATCCTTAAAATTTAACAGTTATGTCTATTATTGTTATCTACGTATTAACATAAAAAATGTGCTGCCTACCCTTTGTTTACAAAGCAAAAAGCAGATACCTATATTGCGACTTATTTTACGCGAATAATCTCGTTCTCGCGTTTTTTCGCCAAATCTTCTGCATGGGCGCGAACCATACTTTCTATTTCATCGACTAAATTGTCGGTATCGATAAGATGGCTTTTTTGACCCATACGGTACACCAGTGATCTTGGTGCGGCACCAACGATACCGATATCTGCTTCTTTTGCTTCGCCTGGACCATTCACTTTACAGCCAATCACGGATAAATCCATTGGTTCACGGATATCCTCTAAGCGTGACTCTAGCGCCGTCATCACTTTAATCACGTCAAACTCTTGACGCGAGCAGCTTGGGCAAGCGATAAAATTAACACCGTTCGAACGTATGTTGAGCGATTTTAAAATATCAAAGCCAATTTTGATTTCTTCTTCAGGCTCAGCCGCTAACGAGATACGAATCGTATCGCCAATACCGTCTAATAACAGACCACCAAGCGCAATGGCAGATTTGACAGCACCAGTACGGTAGACACCCGCTTCAGTGACGCCTAAATGTAGTGGGTTATCAATCTGCGCTGATAGCAGGCGATACGCATCCAATGTCAAAAACACATTGCTGGCTTTGACAGACACTTTGTATTGGTCAAAATTAAGACGCTCTAAAATGTCGATATGACGCATTGCTGACTCAAGCATCGCCTCCCCAGTCGGCTCAGTATACTTACGTTGAATGTCTTTTTCTAAAGAGCCTGCGTTGACGCCGATACGAATAGGAATATTGTGATACTTAGCACAAGCAACCACTTCACGCACCTTGGCATCGCTACCGATGTTACCAGGATTGATACGCAAACAGTCAGCGCCGGCTTCAGCCACTGCTAAGGCAATCTTATGATCAAAATGCACGTCTGCAACCAAAGGTACGCTCACCAGTTTACGAATCTCGCCAAAGGCTTTGACGGTATCCATCGTCGGCGTTGATACGCGCATCAAATCAGCACCTGCTTCTACGCAGCGCTCGATTTGGGCGACGGTTGCCGCCACATCACAAGTGTCAGTGTTGGTCATGCTCTGTACGCTAATTGGCGCATCACCACCAATCGCAACATCGCCGACATAGATTTTTTTGGTCAAACGGCGGTTAATAGGCGATGGCATTGACATAGATAAATCCTTAAATCAAAAATAGAAAAACCACAGGCTTGTATATATAAATGAGCTTAGACGTATAGTAGTTTTATTAAACGCTAGTAATCATACTCGATAAGAGGCCAATGATGACTAAGGTACTAGCTCAAAGGTAGCTTGCTTATCCGTTGCATAAGTATCTAAAGCAACCGTTTCTTGATTGAGCATCAAGCTAACATTATCGATATTATCAATTTGTACACTAAATGGTGGCACACCTGATAGGTCATAGTCACCTGCCGTCTGTGAACCGCTGATGAGACTATTACCCGATGCATCCGTAATGCTAACCACAGCATCACCGGTCAACTTCACGTTTAAAAAAGCCGTATCTGCACTGGCAGCACCTAAATTCAACGCAGAGCCAGAAGCACCGACATCACTTGCATCATTGCTAATCGCAGCCCCTTGCGCTTGCTCAATAGCAGATACATCTTCAACAGTAGAGATAGGCTCTTGGCTATTTTCTTTACTCGCATTACTCACCATACGGAATAAAAATACTGCCAAGATAATGAGTCCAATCACACCGATGATCAATAGCGGATTAAAACGAATACGATTGTGTGTATCGCGTTGCAGCGTGCCCATTGGTTGCAATGGTGTATCAGTATTATTGACCGATTTGGCTTTGAGTTCACTGGGGTAAGCGGCATCAAAGCTACTCGCGATTTTGGCCGAGTCTAGGCCCAAATATTTGGCATAGTTAATAGCGAAGCCACGAGCAAATGCCGCTTGCGGTAATTCAGCAAAGTTTTCGCTCTCTAGTGCTTCTAGATGACGTTTTAAGATAAATAACTCGGCGGCTGCCTCTTCTAAACTGACTTGCTTCGTTTTACGGGCTTGCTGCAACGTGGCACCAAATGATCCCTGAGCGTTAGATTGAGTGTTTGATGATGGGGTGATCATTTCCATGGTGCCTCTGGATTGTTAAGCCAAGTCTTAAGTTGTTTCGCTTCGTCGCTCAATGGATAAGCGGACAAAAGCTGCTGTGCCAATTGCTGGCGAGTTGTAATGTTGTTTTGTGCTGCCGCAAGTTTGATACCTTGTAGGAGCAATCTAGGACTGATGCCCTGCCCTTGTACCAATATCAAGGTCTCGTCATACAAGCGCTGAGCCTGCGGTACTCGCTGCTGCTCAAGCAATAAATCTACCAGCTCGATATGAGCAATAATACTATTGCGATTGCCATCTAGGGCCCGCAAAAACGCTTTAGCAGCGGCACTATTGTCACCCAACTGAAGGTATGTACGCCCTAAATTCTCTAACGCACCGATACGGCCTTCGTAACCTAATGAGGCGCCTGCAATCTCAAACTGCTCTGCCGCCTCACGATAGCGCTTCATCTGTGATAAATAAACACCGTAATTATTGTGTGCTTGCACAAAGTCTTTATCCAGCGCGATGGCTTTTTTAAAGTATTGATCGGCTTTTGCAAGATTAATGCGGCTGCCTTCTTGCTGCAACAAAACGCCCATCATATCATAGGCTGGCGCGTAACGGCTATCAGCAGAAAAGGCTTTTTCGAGTTGCCGCTGCGCCGTATCGAGCTCATTTTTGCGGATATATTGTGCAGCAAGTGAGGTACGTACACGAGCAATTTCTTGCTGATCTAAGTTGCGGTCACCGCTGGGCCTTGTGGATGTCTGATAAGGCGCGATGCCTGACAAGTCATTGTTTGGTGTACTCTGACAGCCACTTAGCAATAATCCTGCGAGTGCGGCAGCCAGTAATGCGCACTTCGGTGCAGTGACTCGGTTCGTCACCACACCTGCCTTTTTATAAAGGTTGAAAAATGGTTTTTGCTCTACCAACTCATAAAAATTTTTAGAAGTCATCATAGCCGCCATCATAAAACTGTGGTTCAATGCATTCGATCTTCGAGGCATCAGTTTAATAGATTTAGCCCCTATAAGTACAATTTAGTTGTTATTAATTGCTATGTTCTTCAATCTTGACCGTTATTGATACATTTTCATTACCGTTGCGACAGATAAAAGACAGCTAAGCTTTTATGCCAAGCTGACAATTAGCGTGTCGTACAAGTAGATTATGAAACATTTTCACGATCTTTGATGCTCTGCTGCCATGCGGCTGAACGTCTGGTACGGTCAGCCACTTGTCCAACCAACTGACCACAAGCGGCATCAATATCATCACCGCGTGTTTGACGAATGGTGCAAACAAAGCCCGCTTCACTCAGTATATTACTAAACGCATGAATGCGGTTGTTGCTTGACTTGTCATAAGGCGCATGCGGAAACGGATTAAACGGAATAAGATTTATCTTACTTGGCAGCCCGTCTAATAACGCGACCAACTGGTGAGCATGCTCATTGCTATCATTGACACCATCAAGCATGACATACTCAATCGTGACGTGCTTTTTATGACGCGGATTGACATCATAGACATAGTTTTTTGCAGCGGCAATCAGCTCATCTAACGGATATTTTTTATTAATAGGCACTAATTCATTACGCAGCTCATCGTTTGGTGCATGTAATGAGATGGCCAATGCCACATCAATATCTTGCGCCAGTTGATACATTTTCGGCACGACACCTGAGGTCGATAACGTCACGCGGCGTTTTGATAAGCCATACGCATGATCGCTTAGCATGATCTCCATCGAGCCTACCACAGGCTTATAGTTCAATAACGGCTCGCCCATCCCCATCATGACAACATTGGTGACGTTATTTTCCCATAGGCTATGATCCACGTTTTCTAAGCTTTCATTTTCGTCCGTCATATATGAAGCATTAGCGACCCACAGCTGTCCAATAATCTCAGCGGCACTCAAATCACGCTCAAACCCTTGCTTGCCCGTACTACAAAAACTACAATCAAGCGCGCAGCCAACTTGCGAAGACACACATAACGTTTTGCGGCCGTTTAGTTTACTATCATCAGCCGGAATCAATACGGTCTCGACTAATGAGCCGCCTGTCACCTCAAACACCCATTTACGCGTGCCATCATCGCTGTATTGACGATGAATAACCTTGGGCGGTACCACACACGCATTCAGTGATAATTTATCACGCAGTGATTTACTTAAGTTGGTCATCTTCTCAAAGTCCGTCACCCCATGCTGATAAATCCACTTGATGACCTGAGTCGCACGAAATGGCTTTTCACCGATACTTTTGAAGTAATCAGACAGCTGTGCTTGTGTCATGCCTAATAGATTGGTTTTTGCGTGCGCCTCGTCTACTAGCTTAATACTATCAGTAAGCTTGGTAGGTACGTGCTGGATTGGTGCTTGAACAGTTGACATAATAGGTAACCTTTTTGCATGCGCTTAAATAAGCGCTGCAATTATTGAGATGAGCGTTGCCGTACATACGTATGGCAGGGATGCATGAGCAATCCGTTATGAGCGCAGTTTTTAGTAAGTCGATAAAATCGCTAACACAATAAATCAATATTGAGTAAAAACATGCTGATAAAGGATTGATAACGCTAGTTAAAAATAATAATGAGGCAAGCGCCTATGAATTTCAATAAGCAACGACACTGTTATTACATATAACAGCTAAAACGGCTTATACCCATAAGATATAAGCCGTCTCGCGATACTATTTATTAACAATCAATATTGCAAATAATAGCTGCTATTAACGCGTACGTGCACAAACTTCGTCTTCATTGAAGAAGTAGCTGATTTCACGTGCCGCTGATTCAGCTGAATCTGAACCATGTACCGCGTTTTCATCGATGCTGCTAGCGAAGTCAGCACGGATAGTGCCTTCAGCAGCTTCTTTAGGATTGGTTGCGCCCATGATTTCACGGTGCTTAGCGATAGCATTTTCGCCTTCTAGTACTGATACCAATACTGGACCTGAAGTCATGAATGATACTAGGTCGTTGTAAAATGGACGCTCAGCGTGCTCAGCGTAGAAACCGCCTGCTTTTTCGTCATCAAGTTGTAGCATTTTAGCGGCAACAATTTTTAGACCAGCTTGCTCAAAACGATCATAGATAGCACCAATGTGGTTGCCAGCAACTGCGTCAGGTTTGATGATAGATAAAGTACGTTCGTTAGCCATGAAAAGCTCCTAATGGATGAGTGGGTTAAAAAATTGAACTAAAATAAGAAATGAAATAGCAAAGAAGTCGCCTTATCACGAACCTCTCATTTTATCTCCGACTACTATATTGGCTTAGACTTATTGAAATGGTTCATGATTTATCAATATAAATATAGGGGCTGTAGTAGATAAGGATTAAATATCACACCATTTTCTCAGGAATTTTAGCTGATTAGATGGTGAACCATAGTTAAATCTAAACTCACATTCTTTTAAAAATAAATGGAAGTTCTTCTTATCGATTCCATTATACTTTCTGAGTGTTCGTTTAGACTGATTCCAGAAGTTCTCAATGCCATTGATGTGATTGTTTTTACCGCAAGTGAACTCTATAGAGTGATTGACTCTGAAATGTTTAAACTCGCTCACATCCAGTGCATTGTAACTTCGATAGCTATCCCTATAAACAAAGCTGTCAGGCTTGATTTTACGCTTAATAACAGGCATTAGAGTAGTCTGTTTGGTGTCTGCTACGACAATGGTATACACCTTACCGTTTCGTTTTAGAATCCCAAATACAGCGGTTTTGCCAGCAGCCCCGCGACCTCTTTTGCCTTTGCGTACACCGCCAAAGTAACTTTCATCTAATTCGACCTCACCATCAAAAAGCTCATCAGCTTCTAATGAGAGATGGTAATCTATCACAAGTCTTATTTTATGATAAAAAAGTGCAGCAGTATTAGGCTGAATATCAAGCAAATCTGCGGCTGTTCTAGCAGTCACTTCAGCTGTGAAAAACTCTAACAGCCTTCGCTGTACTTTTTTACTTAGTTTACAATGGGTTATCTTCATAAAAGTAGTCTAGCATAGTGCTTATCTACTACAGTTTCTAAATATAAATTCAAGACAGACCAAAACAGAATTATTGCTTATCAAAACGTGAAAAAGGACTCCACCTGATGTTAGGGTGGAATTGAATTTCGCCTAGCGTTTCGTTTATTATATTATATCTTTACACAAATAATATATTGAAATAAATTATTGTAAACTTTAGAGTTTATATTATATCAAAAAAAATGAATCGGCGTTATGAAAATCAACAAAGCGTATAAATTTAGGCTTGAGCCTAATGCAGAGCAACAGATTATTCTAAATAATCTTGTCGGCTCTGCACGCTTTGTTTGGAATCAAATGCTAGCGATCTCATTTGAGATGTTTACCAAAAATGAATTTATTAATGCCACCAACTTGGTTAATAAAATCATGGTTCTAAAGAACAATCCTGATTTTGACTTCTTAAGAACCCATGCCAATGCTGTGTCTTTACAACAAAAAGTACGTGATCTTGCCTCTGCTTGGTCACGATTTTTCGACCCTAAAGTTCATGCTAGGCTCAAAGAAAACAAAAAGAAGTTCCGAAAACCCAAGTTTTTTAAGCTAAGTGATGGCATAGAGATTCAACTACGACAACTGATGCCAAGATTTAAACGTAAATCCGATGGCTGCGACTCAATCAGGCTTGTTCAGTTTGATAAATATTGCCGTGTTGAAGGTAATCGCGTCAAACTACCTAATGGCGTGGGCTTTGTAAAATTTAAAAAATCACAAGATATCATCGGCACCATTAAAAACGTCACCATCAGCAAGAAATCAGGTCACTGGTACGTGTCGTTTGGCACTGAGCGAGCATTATCTGAGAACCCAACTCACCCCTCCAAAAGCGCCATAGGTATTGATTTAGGTATCACTAAACTCATTACCACCTCAGACGGTCAATACATCAAACCCAAAAACAGCTTTAAAGCCAATCAAATTAAACTTGCCAAATTGCAGCGTCAATTAAGTAAGAAAGTAAAATTCAGTGAAAACTGGAAAAGGCAAAACCGTAAGATTCAAAAATTACACAATCACATCGCCAATATTCGCCATGACTACTTGCATAAAATCACCACCACAATCAGCAAAAACCACGCCATGATTGCCTGTGAAGATTTAAAAGTCGCCAATATGTCGAGATCAGCTAGCGGTACGATGGAGAAAAAAGGTCGGCATGTCAAAGCTAAATCAGCATTAAACAAATCAATCTTAGATCAAGGCTGGGGCATGATGGTTAATATGCTTGAGTACAAGCAACAATGGCAAGGCGGGTTGCAAACAGTTAAATAAAACATATACAAACCTACCTATTTATTACTATAATAGATAGATTATATCTATAATATAGAGAGCAAGTTATGGGGAAACTGGTTAGTATTGGGGAGGCTGCCAAACATTTCGGGGTTGCTCAATCCACATTAAGACGTTGGGATGAGGATGGTACGTTAG
>Ga0208016_100075_pt1 | contig 60014 bp, 69 predicted proteins | sample 28_taG_FD_184102 | JGI IMG/M metagenome (GOLD analysis project Ga0208016, IMG submission 184102) | Marine viral communities from Cariaco Basin, Caribbean Sea - 28_WHOI_OMZ (SPAdes) (version 2) | ecosystem: Environmental > Aquatic > Marine > Oceanic | place: Caribbean Sea: Cariaco Basin...
CCCACCTCGAACTGTCGCAACCAGATGAACCGGCTGACCCGCCCATCCACCTCTTCGGTCAACAGATTGTCGAGTTGGGTACGCATTTTCGCATCGAGACGAGCGGCAATGCTGGCCTCAATTCTACTGTCGCGTAGCCCTTAATTGTGAGATGAGAAATCCAACGAAATCAACGGCTGCGCTTTGCCCTTAAATGTGAGATTTTGCCTTTAATTCCGATATTCTTGCCCTTAAACCTGAGACAGGGTTCACAGACTTGTGCGGCAAATATCGATGGATGGTGATAGCGAAGACTGCGTGGTCATTGGTGCTGAGGAGGCGCGCAGGGCGGCCGTTCTGCGGCCGCTTGTTCAGGCATACCTCAACGGCACTGGCAGTCTGGAAAATTGCATCAATGATGCCGTTTGGGAACTTGGTGTCAGCAGGGCGACGGTCTGGCGTTGGATAAAGCGATTGGCGGAAGAGGGTGGACGCACCAGCGCGCTGGCTCCGCGAAAACGAGGCCGTCCGGCCGGTACGACATTGATATCCAGCAAGGTCGAAGCGGTGATTGAAGAACACCTTCGCCGTCATTTCCTGCGCCGAGAACGTCCGAGCCTGTCACGCGTCGTGACAGAAATCCGCAGCGCGTGCTGGCAGCAGGGCTTGCAACCGCCGACACGGCGGACGGTTCAGCGTCGTCTGGATGCAATGGATGCCCGTGAAGTTGCAAAGGCACGAGAGGGGGCAAAGGCTGCCCGCCAGAAATTTGCGTCTGTCACAGGCGAGAACAAGGCCAGTCAGCCTCTGGAGATGGTGCAAATTGATCATACGCCCGCGGACATCATTCTTGTCGACAGTTTTGAGCGCCAACCAATTGGCCGGCCGTGGGTCACGCTGGCTATCGACATCGCAACGCGAATGGTAACCGGATATTACGCCACTCTCGAGGCGCCTTCGCGTCTGTCAGTGGCGCTTTGCCTGGCACAGGCGGTGGCCCCCAAGGCGGAACTTCTGTCGGAATTGGCGTGCAATATTCCTTGGCCCGCACAAGGCAAACCGCAGAGCATCCATGTCGACAATGGCCGCGATTTCCGGTCGCGGGCCTTTCGGTCGGCATGTGCGGAATGGGGGATCGATCTGATCTATCGGCCGCCGGGAAGACCTCACTTCGGGGGTCACATCGAGCGGTTGATCGGCACGATGATGGGGGCCGTTCACCTTTTGCCGGGAACAACGCAATCCTCGATCGCGGTCAAGGGCGACTATGACGCCGAAGGCATGGCCACGATGACCTTGAGCGAATTCGATCGCTGGTTTGCTCTGGAAATCTGCCGATACAACAACAGCATTCATTCAAGTCTTGGCTGCACGCCCGTTGCCAAATGGGAGGCGCTCTCAGCGGAGATGACGGGCGACATCCCCTTCGAGATGGAAGCCTTTCGGGTGAGCTTTCTGCCAAGTGAACTGCGCAAGGTCAGACGCGGCGGCATCCATCTGTTCCAGATACGGTATTGGTCGGATGCCCTCGCAGGCCGCATTGGGCGCGGGGACGGAAAGGTCATCGTTCGCTACGATCCTCGCGATATCTCAATGATCTGGGTCGAACTCGACGATGGCCGATATGTTGAGGCGCGGTACAGAAACCTGGAAATTCCGCCCGTGTCACTATGGGAATATCGCGATGCTATGAGGAAGGCGCGTGCCCTTGGCAAGTCCGGGTCCAACGAGCTGGTGCTGGCTGAGCTGATCCGACAGCAACGCCAGATCGAGACCGAAAGCCGGGGCCTGACGAAGGCCGAACGCCGATCCCGTGAAAGAAAAGGGACATTGGAGGGCGCCAATTCGGCTGTCTCGACAACCGAAGGGCTGCGCCCGATCGACACGGGTGATACATCGCGCCCATTGTTCAAGGTGGAGAGATGGTGAATTGAGGGCAAGGACAACTGAGGAAGACGGTCGGATCGCGCTCATTCAATCGGATATCTGGATCGGCTTTCCGCGGGCCGAACAGGTGTTGGACCGCTTGCAGGGCATGATCGAAGCGCCACGGCAAACCCGTATGCCTGGGCTTCTTGTGCATGGCGCGTCCGGGATCGGAAAGACGATGATCGCCCGAAACCTGTCGCGCAAGTACGCACCAGAATACGATCCAGCGTCAGGCATCACCCGCACGCCGCTGCTGCTGTTGCAAGCGCCGCCTGCACCTGATGAACGGCGGTTCTACCTGCACATCCTGGCCGCCGTCGGTGCCCCGGCTACAGCACTGAGCGCCCGCGCTCAAAATGTGGCTTCCCTCGAAGTCCGCGTCATAGCGCTCCTGCGCGACCTTGGCGTGCGGATGATCATGATCGACGAGGTTCACAACCTCTTGGCCGGGACCCACCGCGAACAGCGCCGCTTTCTCAATGTTTTGCGGTATCTAAGCAATGAACTCGAAGTGTCGCTGGTCTGCCTCGGGGTCAGCGAGGCCGTCGATGCCATCCGTGGTGATGTTCAGCTTGCCAGGCGGCTGGACGAACATCACCTGCCAAACTGGCGCGACGATGCCGAGTTCTCGGACATGATCCAGACACTCATCGCGGCAATGCCCTTCGAGAAGAAATCCAATCTGAAGGTCAAGTCACTCAAGCAGATACTTGCGCTGACCGGTGGGGTGACCTCGCGCATCTTCGCCCTGATCAAGGATCTTTCCATCGACGCCATTGTCACAGGTGATGAATGCATTACTGATGACGCGATCGCAAAATGGACGCCGGTTTGGTCGCGCCATGCGAACGCCTATCGGCGACTCGAGAAGTCCGGGGTGTGAAGCCGCACCCGCTGCCGAAAACTGTCGCGCCGCTGCCAGACGAGTTGTTGTCAGGTTGGTTATCTCGGCTGGCGGCGGCCAACTACTGCGATGACGCGGAACTGCTGGCTCATATCAAAATCGATACCGCACATGCCACCGCCTTGGACTTCAGCGTCGACACGGCTACGGCGGAGAAGATTGCCAACGCCGCACGAGTCGACCCAGGTGTTGTGCGGTCCTTGACCTTTCCGGCAATGACGCCACGAGAAGCCTCGCTGACGGCTCAGATGCCATTCCAGCATTGCCTGCAATGCTCCAGAGAGGGTCTTTCGCTCAGGCATTGGAGGCGGGCCTGGGCATTTGACTGTCAAGTTTGCGGGACGAGACTTATGCAAACCCTGGAAAAACCCGGTGAGGAACGAATATCCGGGAAACTGATAGACCGAGCGCGCCGCGGGGCAGGGATGCTTGAGTGCGCCGCGCGATCGCGCGGCCGCAAGCAACTTCGGCGGGCAATGCGCGCAGTCACCTTTGCCATGTCACTGAAAACCTTCCGCGGGGATCCGTCGTTCGCTGTCCAGAACCCCAGATCGGAAGTTAGGCTATTCTGCCTCGCCGCAATCTCCGCCGCTCGATCTCACCCCTTGGCCAAAGCAGCCATCGTCAGCCACAGCGTCGAAGACTATGCAAGGGTTGCTCTATTGCGCGCCTTCGAGAAGGAGCCACGTCTGCTTGCTGCGGTTGATCGCATCGCGCAAAGGCGCGCGGGAAGCATAGGCCCGATGGCAGCTGCATCTCGCAATTAATGGCAAAAAATGTCGCCAAAAGCGCCGCGTCTCAGATTTAAGGGCAACGCGACAGCAGCACTTCTCGGTGCGGCGACCGGGCGGGCGGCCGGATTGTCCACTAGCGGGTGACGAACGGTCATCTTCTCGCTCTGAACCCGCAACTCCTTCGTCGTACTTCCGCTGGTGCTGGTGCTTGGACCGGAGTGGAACGTGGCGGCCGTGGTCATCGTCTTCCAGTCGCTCGTCGAGCTCTTCGGCATGGTCGCCTATCTGTGGATCGTGCCGCGCTATCTGGTCCCCGAACATGCGGCGACCACGCAGGACTCCGCGGGGAACGAATGATCGCAAACAACGGCGCTGGCACCATTGTCCGCTTGGCTGACATGCATGGGCGTCCTCAACTATGGCCCTTCAGGTCACCTCCGTCAGCGCGTCGATCACAGGGCATTCAGGGACATCGTCACCGGTGCATTGCGCCACGGTGGAAGACAGCACGCGTTCGATGCGTTTGAGATCGTCGATCTTGGCGCGGACCGAGGCGAGATGCGAATTTGCCAGACCCTGCACCTCGCCGCAGGTCTGGGCACCGCCATCGACCAAGGCGAGCAGATCGCGGACTTCGTCGAGCGTGAACCCAAGCTCGCGCGCGCGCATGATGAAGCACAAGCGCGCGACATGCCGATCATCGTAGACGCGATAGTTTTTGCTGGAGCGCGGCGGCTCGGGCATAACGCCGATGTTCTCGTAGTAGCGAATGGTCTCGAGATTGCAGCCGGTCAGCCTGGCCAGATCTCCGCGCCTGAGGACCTTCACCGATCTGTGACGATTTTTCACGTTTGACCCTCTTGAGCCTGTACCTGCTACAGACCCTAGATTGAGATCATCACTGAGGCAAGGATGATTCGAACCATGACTGAAACCACATCCGCCGACCGGCAGACGGCAATGGACGAAACAGGGGCTGCCGACAAAAAGGCATGGACGACAACCTGGCTCGGCGCGCTTGGCGCGCTGGCGATGACCTCATGCTGCATCCTGCCGCTGGTGCTGGTCAGCTTCGGCGTTACCGGCGTTTTCATTGCGCAGCTGGGCGTTCTCTACCAGTACAAATGGATCACCTTCGCGCTGAGTGCCGCCTGCATCGGCTATGGATTCTACAAGGCCTACCGTCCGATCCCGACTGAGGCCTGCGCGGATGGCACCTGCGCGCGCCCCATGAACCGGAAACTCATGCGATCCATTCTTTGGATTGCCACCGCCATCGTCACCGTCGCGATGATCTTTCCCTATCTCACCCCATACCTTCTGTCCTACTGAAAGGCCGAACCCATGAAGTCACTCCATCTTGCCCTTGCGGTCGTTGGCACTCTCGCAGCTTCCCCCGCCAGCGCCGCCGAACAGCGCATCAATATCGGGGTAGGCGAACTGACATGCCCGACCTGCTCCTACACGGTGGCGGCGGCCATGCGGGGCGTTCCCTCGGTCGAGATCATCGACTTCATGGAAGGAGAGGAATTCGGCACCGGCACCTACATCGTCGCCTTTGATGACGAGGCCGCCGATCAGGACATGATCGTCGAAGCAATCCGCGCCACCGGCTATTCGGCGGACATCGTCGAGTCCGGCGATTTCTGATCGCATTCACCGACCCGCACTCGGAGCTGGAGACAGCATGACAGACATGAACAATAACAATGAACCCACGACCCTTTTGCGGCGCGGCCTCATCGGCAGCGTATTTGCGGCGATCTGTTGCTTCACGCCGTTCCTGGTGCTGATCGTCGCCGGGGTCGGACTTTCTGCCGTTGTTGGTTGGCTCGACTACGCGCTTTTCCCGATGCTCTTCGCCTCGCTGAGTGCGGTTGCATATGCCCTGTGGCAGCAAGCCGGCAGACCAGGGCACAGTCCGAAAGCCCTTCTCATCGGCTTGGCGGTTGTTCTTTCGGCTCTGCTGTTCTGGCTGGAGTTCCGCTTTGCTCTGCGGATCTCGGTTGCCGCCGCTTTGGCGGTGGCGGGATATGCGCTCTGGCTCAGAAAATCAGGCAGTTCAGCAGTGAGCCGGATCAAGAGAAACTGGCACAAGGAAAGGAACAGGTATGACCAAGACCTATGACCTCATCGTGATCGGCGGCGGCACCGCTGGAAATGGCGTCGCCCGGATGGCCGCGGATGCAGGCTGGAGCGTCGCCAGCATCGACAGCGAACCCCATGGCGGCACCTGCGCCCTGCGCGGCTGCGACCCCAAGAAAATGCTGGTCGCGGTCACCGAGGGTGTCGAATGGGCCGAAAACATGGAAGGCAAGGGGCTGGAGGCGCAACCTTCGGTCAACTGGCCCGACATGATCGCCTTCAAGCGCAGCTTCACCGAAGCTATGCCACCGCGCATCGAAGCCGGGTTGGAAAAAGCGGGGATCGACGTCTTGCATGGGCTGGCACGGTTCACCGGCCCCAATACGATCGAGTTGAACGGCGAGACCCTGACCGCGAAGCATTTTCATATCGCCACCGGCGCGCGGCCGATGACGCTGAACATCCCGGGCGAAGAGCATCTGACCACCAGCACCGAATTCCTGGAACTGCCTGAGCGACCGAACCGCATCGCCTTTGTCGGCGGCGGCTTCATCGCCATGGAATTCGCCCATATTGTCAAGCGGGCGGGCGCGCGCGAAGTGACAGTGCTGGAGATGATGGACCGCCCCTTGGGTCCTTTCGATCCCGACTTGGTCGCAATGCTGGTTGAGGCAACCGAAGAGCTCGGCGTCGATCTCCGCACCAAGGCGAAGGTGGCGAAGATCGAAAAGCAGGGCGACGAATTCACCGTCACGGTGGAAACTCCCGACGGCACCGAAACGATCACTTGCGATCTGGTGGTGCATGGCACGGGCCGGGTGCCCAATATCGATCGCCTTAACCTTGAGGCCGCCGGCGTCGAATACTCACGCCGTGGCATCAAGGTGAGCGACGCGATGCGCACCACCAATCCGGCGATCTTCGCCGCGGGCGACTGCGCTGCCAGTGGGCCCAAGCTGACCCCGGTGTCCGCCTTCGAAGGGCGTGTGGCAGGCAAGAACCTGCTGGCTAGAGAAGACGAGCGTACCGTGGATTATCCGCCGATCCCGTCGGTAGTCTTCACCCTCCCGATGGTGGCCACCGTGGGCTTGTCGGAAGCGGTGGCCAGGGAACAGGGGCTGAAGTTCGACACCCATTTCGAAAAGACAGGGGACTGGTATTCGTCGCTGCGCGTCGGCGCGAAACATACCGGATTCAAGGTTCTTGTCGAAGAGGGCAGCGGACAGATCCTCGGCGCGCATCTGATCGGGCCGGGCTCCGAGGAGCAGATCAATCTTTTCGCCATGGCCATGGGTGCCGGGCAGACCGCCAACCAGATCAAGGCCATGATTTTCGCCTATCCGAGCTATGCCTCCGACATCGGTTCGATGGTGTGATTCAAAATTATTGATCGGGGCCGTGTCGCGATACCGATCGCAAGCTAAGGAAGAACCAATGGACCAAACTGTAACGAAAGACGATTGCTGCACTGCCAGTGAAACCCGCGATGACAACTACGATCTCATTGTCGTTGGTGCCGGCTCGGCCGGGTTTTCTGCCTCGATCACGGCAGCCGATGCCGGAAAGCGCGTGGCGCTTATCGGGCACGGCACCACCGGCGGCACCTGTGTGAATGTCGGCTGCGTGCCGTCCAAGGCGATGATCCGCGCCGCAGAGGCGGTGCATGGCGGCGCGTCGGCCGCCCGGTTCCCGGGCGTCGAGCCCTGTGATCATGCGGTGGATTGGGGTGCCGTAGTGCAAGGCACCACCGATCTGGTCGAGGAGATGCGGCACAAGAAATATATAGACCTGCTGCCCGCCTATAAAAGCGTTACCTATATCGAGGATGGCCCGGCGCGATTGGTCGAGGGTGGCGTCGCTGTTGGAGGACGGGTGATATCCGCCCCGCGCGTCCTGATCGCCACCGGCTCGCGCCCCCACCTGCCAGCGATCGAGGGGATCGACACAGTGGAGCCCCTCGATTCCACCGATCTATTGACTTTGCCTGACCGGCCCGAAAGCATCTTGGTGCTGGGCGGCGGCTATATCGGCTGCGAGCTGGCGCAAATGGCTTCAAGGCTGGGGGTGAAGGTCACGCTAGTGACCCGCTCGCGCCTCCTGCCGGGCGCCGAACCGGAGGTGGCCCAGGCGCTGACGCAAGCGCTGAAGGCCGAAGACATCGCGGTCGAGACCGGTCTTGCTTACGTCTCGGTCGCGAAAGCTGCGGGCGGCGTCAATCTGATTGTCGAACGGGGTGGCAAGACCGAGGATCTGACCGCCGAACGGCTGGTTGTGACCACCGGCCGGATCGCCAATTCCGAGAACCTTGGATTGGAAGAGCTTGGCATCGAGACCGACGCACGCGGCTCTATCAAGGTCGGTCAGGACATGGCGACCACGCGTGCCGGCGTCTGGGCCGCGGGCGATGTCACTGACCGTGACCAGTTCGTCTACATGGCGGCCTATGGTGCCAAGGTGGCGATCAACAATGCCCTTGGATTGGAGCAGATGCGCTATGACAACGCGGCGATGCCGTGGGTCGTGTTTACCGACCCGCAAGTGGCCGGCGTCGGCCTTTCGGAGGTTGAGGCCAAGGCGGCGGGGCACAAGGTCAAAACCAGTGTGATCACGCTCGACAACGTGCCCCGCGCCGTCGCTGCACGCGATACCCGCGGCGTGATTAAGCTGGTGGCCGACGCGAAGACCGACCGCCTGCTGGGCGGTCAGATCGCAGCACCGGAGGGGTCGGACACGATTCAGACACTGGCAATGGCGCTGATATTCGGCATGACCGCACGGGCGCTCGGAGAGACGATCTTTCCTTATTTGACCACGGTCGAAGGGCTGAAACTCGCCGCACAAACCTTCGACAAGGATGTAGCCAAACTCAGCTGCTGCGCGGGGTGAAAAGACGAGAAATTCCGGCGACACCGACTCATAAGCAGCGCTCATTGTGAACCAGCGCGTACAAAGCCACAAAGTGCTTGTGGCGGTCAGCATTCTCTCGGCATGGAGGCTGACGGCGGTAACGGATAATCACATATTAGAGCCAGCAGTGCACATCCCACGTTCTGTCATTAGGTTGGTTATTGTGGCGGGGTTCATAAACAGACCGATCTCATCAAGATGGAAAGTGATCGGGAGTTGCCGAGAACGTCGCTGGGTCAACAATTGGTCATTACATTAGCCCTGTCTATTTGATCGCCCGCAATACAAAGAAAGAATCGCCATGAATACAGTTGATACTGATTCTCGCACAACAGGTTCACTACCCGCATTCAACGCCCGAACTTTAGGGTTAATGTTCGTCGCAGGTTTCTTTGCGACCGTCGCGTTCGATCTGTTGGGTCAGATCATCAGCCCGGGCTTGGGCTTTTCGCGGTTGTCACCGCACGGGCTAGCGAGGAGCTTACTCGGCAGCCTTGGTCTGCCGAACGGTGATTTCGCAGGATATTTCGTACATTTTTATCTTGTTGGCCTGATTGGCTATCCCGTCGGTTGGTTGTTCGTCTTTAGACCAATTTGGCACCGTATCGCGGGGCAGACGAACTGGTTTTTGCCCTCGGCGATTTATGGGTTCGGCCTGTGGGTGTTGGCCATCGGGGGCACTACTTCTGTCGCAGATCTTCCCTTCTTTCTGAATTTCACCGGCATTGCCTGGGTAGCGCTGGTGGGTCATATGCTCGGGACCGGGATCATGAAAAAGCGTGGCACGCTACAATTTCCGGGCCAGAGACCAGTCACTATGGATGAGAAATCACCGTCATTTGCCGGTAGCTCTATTGCAGGAAATGCAATTCTTGTTGACGGTGATCGTTGGACCCACTCCTGATGTGAGCCAAGCGAAAGAACCATCAGCTTTCGTCCGGAAACCTTCAATAGGAAGCGAAAACCGTGCGTATAGTCGAACTCGGTTCCGGATCATCCGAGTTGCTGGGCTGTGTCCACGACAGGTAAACCCCTTCATTCGTTCGCGCCGTGCGCGGGAAGTTGACCGAACCTGCGCCGTTGTTTCGCGCAATCAGTTGCAGGTCCTTACACTGCTGACCGGTTGTGATCTGGCAAGCAAGGATCACCTCGCTCTCATTTGCCCATTCGACCCACGTCACGAACGCAGTCTGAGGGTCCAGCATGAGAATATCGACCCGACCGGCGGGAATCCCGAGGCTGACTTTCGCCGGATCGCCAAAATTTCTGCCACCATCGGAAGAGAACGCAACCTTGACTTCCGGCTTGTCATTTGCAGCCGTGAACCAGGCCACGGCGGCTGTTTGACCGGCGGTCGCGATGGCGGGGCCATTGACCGGGCAGCCGGAGATTTCCCAGCCGTCATTGTGGACGTTTGTTGGTTCTGACCACATGCCGCCTTGGTGTCTTACGACAGATATATCCCTGATTTCCGCATCTGTTCTGTCGCGGTATGCGACAAGGACGGTGCCATCGTCCAGCGATGCGGCGGACGTCTGGCAGCATGAACAGGTCTGCGCATCGACAAGAACATCATCGGTTCGCGTACCTTCGGGCGTGATCCGGGTTGCGCGCAACTGCATTGCATCCGGGTAGTTGCTGGCTGCGCTGGTGAAAAGCGGCTTGTCATATGCGCGTCCGTCAAGCCAGACAGACATCAAGGAACCGTCTTCGAGCGGCTGGAGCGTGACAAAACCGTGTTGGCTAACCGACCGATCATCATGTGGCGTTATCGGTGCGCTCCATGTCAGGCCCTCATCCGGCGAAAGAGAGATCTTGACGTCATAGGCATAGTCGTTTTTGGAATTTTCCCACAGCCAGTGAGCCGCAAAGGTACCGTCATCAAGCGCAACAACGGACGGAAAATCGGCCCAGTTCACGAAGAGTTCGTCGGACACGGTAACAGTGCGGGCCGCGCTCCATTCTGCGTCTTCAAGGACCGACAATTTTACCGCAAACCCGGCAGGGTGTGGTTCGGTCCAACCCAGCAGGACCCGATCATCCTGCAGTGCGAACAGGGTGGGTTCCTGCGCATTGTTCCCGACCGGTGGGTCTAGGTCGGCGAACTCCAATGGCTCGGCAAGGACCATGCCCGCCGTCATGCCCATGAACAGATGGGCCACAATCACGCCAGAATGGATTTTTGATGGCATTGCGCACCTTTCCGATTATCAGACCAGCGTCATTCACAACCTGAGCATAGGCAAATTTTGGCGAGTGCCATGTAAACTTTTGTATGACGGGCCTGTGCTTGTTGTTAAGAGCGATATCCCGTTGTGGCACAGCTTCGCGTCAACGGTTGGCGCAACCACCGCTCCGACCTCAGCTGACTTGCATCCAGGTCGCCATGCCATCAGCCTGATGGCTCAGCATATGGCAGTGCAGCATCCACGCGCCGGGATTGTCGAGTACGCACACAATCGTCATCGTCTCGCCCGGCGCTACGAGGGTCGTGTCGCGAAGGTGGGTTCGCGCACCATTCTGATCGGTTTCCCAGAAATGGTGGCCATGCAGGTGGATACCGTGCGGAAAAGCAGTGTCGTTCACCATCCGCACCTGCACTGCTTCATCACGTCTTGCCGAAATCAGCGGTTTGTTCGGCAGACCGCTCACGTCGTTGAAGGCCCAGCCCCCGAACCCGCCGTGCGCGCCGTCCCCGGCACCGCCTTGCATGAAGAGATCTGCCGTTTGCGTGATCTCTCCGGGCGCGGGCACGAGGTTCGCGGGGAGGGGAGCTATCGGCGCAGACCGGATTTGTCGCTGACCGTTCAACATAATGCCCCCCAGTTCCTCGCCACCCGAAGGCACGGTTTCTCTTAGGATCACATCACCCGTCACATCTGCGATGATGTCGATGCGCTGCGCCGGTGCGAGTTTTAGATTGCCCAGCGAAACCAGCTCGGGCAGCGGCATCCCGTCATAGGCCACACAAAAGCCCGTCAGCCCGTCGATACGTATCTCGAAAATGCGATCCGGTGTCGGATTGATCAGACGCAACCGGATGTGATCCCCCAGCCGCGCCTGCTCAGACGACAGGAAGGTGGTCATCAAGTTCCCCAGCCTACCTGCTGTTATGAAATCAGCGCGGTCGAATTCCATGTCGAACTGGCCGGTGTCATCAAGCCGAATGTCGAAGAGGATGGCCGTGATGTCCTGATCCACGTCTGGCGGGGCAGGTTCTTCGACGATCAGGGGCCGAACAGTCCGCGGGCGACCTGTTCGTAGGAAAGGTAGTGGGAGTGATACCAGTAGGTTCCGGCATCGGGAACCGGAAACCGGAAACCGGTACTCGTAACCCTCATTCGGGATGATGACATCCTGTGTCAGCACGTTTACGCCGTCCATCGCGTTGGGCAACCGAATGCCATGCCAGTGTACGAGGGTCCCGTCCTCCAGCCCGTTTTCCACCCGCGCCCGCAGAATATCGTTCTGGCGCTGTCTGATTTCGGGGCCGGGACAGGTGCCATTGAATCCAAGCATTGCAATGTCCCGCGACCCGATCCGGGTGAAGGCCGGGCGTCAGGGTGACAGGCACCGAAGCCGCACTCAGGGGCAGGGGGAGCGTGGCTGCGCCAAGCGCAACCATCATCTGAAGACGCTTAAGCATGGGTTTCCGTGTATTCCGTTTCTGGGGCCTGCAACCCACATCCCCCACCGTTGCGGAAGGGCGTCCCGGCGAGATATATTGATACATTGCAGATCGGCGCCCAGGTTTGGCGGAATACCGGAGAGCACCTAACGTATCTGCAGGTCCTGAATGGCCGCAAGGATCTTTCCGTCGGTATCATCGCTGTCGGCTGTCACCGCAAGACCGACCAGAACCTTTGGCATGTCCCCGAACGCACGCACGAAATCGCGATCCAGGTTCACATTCTCGGTGAAGTTGCCGGTTTGCGCCGTTTGCAGAATTTTCGATTTGAGACCCGTCGAGTAGGGGCTGTTCAGCAATGCGCCTTTCGCATGATTGCCACCCCAGACATAAACCAGCGCCCGCGTATTGGGATCACGCAGCAATTTGCGCGCCGTTGTTCGGCCAAGCGTGCTTGCGGTCTGCGGATCGACGAATATGAAGTACAAAGCAAGATTGCGATCATCGCCGCCGCGCCGTGTGAGGTCGGTTCCCTTAACACCCTGCGTGACGGACCATTCCCACATTGCTGCCTTTGCGGTGCCAAGGGCTGCGCTGACCGGACGCCAGAGAACCGAAACCGTGCCATCGGAAATCACGTCCAGCCGCCGACCTTGCAGGCCGTACTCGTTCGAAAAGAGCCGCAAGAGGCCCTGTTCTTTCCAGCTTCCATCGAATGGAATTGTCTTTCCTTGCGCATAGAGGGGCGGGGCGTTTGCAGCTAATGCAACAAAAGCGATGAAAAGTGTCGCTGCGAGGGACCGTATAAACATCTGAACTCCTTTTGCGATGCCGCTGGTCCTGCTTTGATCCCGGTTATCACCATTATGTGCCGTCATGATCCGTTGAATTGTGCCGGGCGCGCGCAACTTCAATGAACATATCCGTGATCATAGATGTGGTTGCGCAATGGTCGTTGCAGGACGCGGGAGCGAATTCAGATCATGGAGCGCGACCTTGATCGGCTGATTTCCCGCGACGGACGGATCCAGTAGGCGGCGGAGCTTCCAACCGTTACAAACAAGTACAAAACTCATGGGATACAAGCGCCTGAACACATGGACGCGGGTGCCGATGTGCGTCATCTCTGGTTCAACGGAACCGACTCCCGCACGCAAGGATGGCACATTCACCACAGCGCTTTGGGCTGGGGACAACAGGGTTGAACGCGCCAACGTCCGTTGCGGGAAACAAAATGTGGCCTTGTGTGAAACAGGCAAAGGTAACAAAGAATGCTGACTTCGATTATCCAATTTCCTGACATCGGAACAGAGATTTTTGCCGTTGATATCGGATCGTTCCGCTTTGCCCTGCGTTGGTATGCGCTGGCCTATATTGTTGGCCTCCTTATCGGCTGGCGCATCTGTGTCGCATTGGTCCGCTCTTCGTCAGTCTGGGGGGCCGGGGCGCCGCCGCTGCAACCCAAGCAACTGGAAGACCTGCTGACATGGATCATTCTGGGCGTGATCGTGGGGGGCAGGCTGGGGTTCGTGCTTTTCTATCAACCTCAGTACTATTTTCAGAACCCCGTCGAAATCTTCATGGTCTGGCAGGGTGGTATGTCATTTCATGGCGGCTTTTTCGGCGTGGTCGTGGCCACCTTGCTTTTTTGCTATCGCAACGGCGCACCCGTTCTATCAACGGCGGATCTGCTCGCTGTTGCAACACCACCGGGTCTTTTCCTCGGTCGGCTGGCCAACTTCACCAATAACGAGCTTTGGGGCCGTCCGACCGATGTGCCCTGGGCGGTGGCATTCCCCGGCGAGGCGGCCCAGTCCTGTGCGGGCGTCGTGGGCCTGTGTGGCCGCCATCCGTCCCAGCTTTATGAGGCTCTTCTGGAGGGTATCCTGCTTGGCTCGGTCCTGATCTTTCTGGCCTGGAAACGCGGTTGGCTGCGCTTTCCCGGAAGCCTTACTGGCCTGTTCCTGGCGGGATACGGAAGCGCAAGGTTCCTTGTCGAGTTCTTCCGGCAGCCTGATATGCAGTTCGTCACGCAGGACAACCCGATTGGACATGCGGTTCATTGGGCGGGCTATGGGCTGACAATGGGCCAACTGCTGTCGTTGCCGATGATTATCCTTGGCGCGGCCCTGATCGTATGGTCCCGCAGGCGTGTGACGGTTAATTCTGCGGATCTGGTGTCGACATCAGATTCTTTGTGAATATCCGAGCGTAGTGTTGGCGAAGTGACCATTGCGGCCTGGGTCCGCATATGAGCCTTGGGCGCGTGCTCAATGATGCGGCTTGCGTCCTTTCGCAATCATCAGATGGTGCTCTTGATGATGTACACCGATTGTCATCAGACCAAAGAAACCAAGGCCCTGTATTTGTTCACCATCGCCACCCACGATCAGTGCGACACCATCCTCCATTTCTTCTGACGCAACACTCCAGCCTGTTTCACCGGCAAGGAACGGTGCATGGGCGGGAACCATTGTGTTGATGGCCGACAGGACACGCGGGCTGCCACGCACTTCGAACCGTGCCCCGTCGGGCCGCAGAATGCGGGTGACCTCTGCCTTTCGTGTCAAAAGGTCCATATCGACCAGATGGTCCCTCAGTTTGTCGATATTGACGGCGCCCCAATCGGTTTCGGGATCGGCCTGGAGCAGCACAACTATTTCGGCCAATGCGGCGAAGGCGGACTGGCCGGTTTCCTGGGGCGTCGGACGCGTGACCCATGGATGAATGCATTTGTTGCGGCGTAACGGGTGTCGCAAGCAAGACAGCGAAGAGAACGGGTATCAGTCGCATGGACCAGCCTTTCCTGAGTGTATTCGGATTCAGCCTAGTACCTGATCGGACCCTGAAATATGATTTGGATCATATGATGCCTGAACCCTATAATCTCATACCGCCCTCCGCCTTGCGTCCGCTGACGAGGGCCGCAGGGGATACGGTCTTTCGTCAGGGCGCGCGGACCTGCGGCCTTTATGTTGTTAAGTGCGGGCGCGTTCATCTTGAGCGTGTCGGCCCGGATGGCGAACGATTTATCATCTACCGTGCCGAGCCCGGGATGAGCCTTGCCGAAGCATCGGTGTTTTCGGATAGATACCACTGCGATGCGGTCGTGGCGGAGGCTGGGGCGTTTGTACAGATCGACAAAGCGGCGGTCTTGTCTGCCTTTGCAGATCCGGATTTTGCACGCGCCTATGCGCGGCAAGCGGCACAGCAGATACAAGCGCAACGTCAGGCGCTTGAGATCGTAGGCATCCGCCGCGCAGAAGAACGGGTCTATGCCGGTATGGTGGCGGGCCTGCTTGAAAGCTCCGTTGTCGATTTTGCCAGCGCGCTGCACCTTTCGCACGAGGCCACCTATCGGGCCTTGCGAAAGCTTGTGAATGATGGCCGGATCGCAAATCCGACCCGGGGAACGTATCATTTGCGCCCCTGAATGGATCAGCCGGACCATGCCCGGTTCGAGATAACAAAAGGTGCGGTAGCAAAGCTTGGCGGGTATTTCGCTTGCCCGATAACAATGAGAATTGCTGCCCGCGACGATGACCTGTTTTCAAAGATCGCCGTTATGCCCTGTCTTACTGCTCGCCGCTGAAAGGTCGATTGCCTCAGCGCCGCTTTCGTCGAAGCACCGTGTTTCGATCTGCAGGGTTGCGAAAAAGAACCCGAAGTCCTTACGCAGCATGTCGTAGGCGGTTTGCAGGACCTCTTCTTGATCTGTGACACGCAGATGCGCGGAGAAGACATGCTTGCCACTTGTCAGCGCCCAGGCATGAATATGGTGAACATCGGAAACCTCGTGCAGTTCTTCAAGGGTACGTTTGATTTCAGGCCGACTCACTTCGGGAGGCGTGCCTTCCATCAAAAGATGCGCCGCTTCTTTCAGCAAGCCCCAGCTCGCCCACAGCAGGACAAACCCGAATGCCATGCCAAGCAGCGGGTCGATCAGCAGAAACCCGGTGAATTCGATTACGAGGGCGGTCACGATGATCGACAGACTGCCAACAAAGGTCTGGATGATATGCCAGAACGCTCCCTTCGTGTTCAGATCTTCCTTGCTTTGCTTCCAGATCAGCGCAAGCGAAATGAACTCAGTAAAGAGCCCCCCGGCAGCCGCAATCAGCATCGGACCCGTTGGAAGATCAATTGGCGCAGACAAGCGCATGGTAGCCATCGCGATGACAACCACCGCCATCGCCAGCAAGAAGCCGCCATTCACAAGGGCGCCGATGATTTCGGCGCGCGCCCAGCCAAAACTCCGCTCTTCATCCGCCGGACGCAACGCCATGCGCGCCGCGACAATGGCGACCAGAACACCGCCCACGGCCGAAAAGGTATGGAACGCGTCGGAGATGACCGCGATCGACCCTGTCCATAGGCCAATCGCCAGTTCGATCACAAAATAGATGCCGGTCAACCAGGCTGATATCGCCAGCCCCTTGCCGCCGGACGGCATATGCCCCTGATGTCCGCTTGCCATCATCTATCTCCTTGGTTTGCGACTAAAGCCGAACCCGTCGCAGCCGCAGTGCATTGCTAATGACGGAGACCGAAGACAGGCTCATCGCGGCGGCGGCGATCATCGGCGACAGAAGAAGGCCGAAAAACGGGTAGAGAATACCAGCCGCGATGGGCACACCTGCGGTATTGTAGGCGAAGGCAAAAAACAGGTTCTGCTTGATGTTTCGCACCGTTGCCTTTGCCAATCGGCGCGCACGCACGATGCCGACAAGATCACCACCCAGAAGGGTGATGCCTGCGCTTTCCACGGCAACGTCGGCACCGGTGCCCATCGCAATGCCCACATCAGCCGCCGCCAGGGCAGGGGCATCGTTCACGCCGTCTCCTGCCATGGCGACCCGGGCCCCTTCTTGTCTGAGGGAGTCCACCAATGCCTTCTTGTCTTCGGGCAAGACGCCTGCGTGGACTTCATCAATACCCAGCTTTGCGGCGACGGCTTCGGCGGTTTTCTGATTGTCACCGGTTGCCATTATGACCCTGAGACCGAGGCGATGAAGGTCATCGATGGCGTCTGCCGTGGACTCCTTGATGGGATCGGCAACAGCGACAATGCCGGCAAAAGTGCCATCTATCGCCACAAGCATTGCTGTCTTTCCAGATTCACGAAGGTCGTCCGCAGCAAATTCCGCAATCGAAGCGTCAACGTTGATCTCTGCCATCATGGCGGGATTCCCAAGTGCCACGACCTGGCCATCGACCATGCCTTTCACGCCCTTGCCAGTCACGGCTTCGAATTCCGTTGCGTTCGGAAGCGTCAGCCCCCGTGCCAGCGCACCCTCGACTATTGCTTCGGCCAGCGGATGTTCGGAGCCCCGTTCGAGGGCCGCAGCCATTGTCAGCAGGTCATTTTCAGCCTTGTCCCCCGTGGGCACCACGTCTGTCAGCTTGGGGCGCCCTTCGGTGAGTGTTCCGGTCTTGTCAACGATGACGGTATCGACACGCGCCATGCGTTCCAGTGCTTCGGCGTCTTTGATCAGAACGCCAGCCTGTGCCCCGCGGCCCGCCGCCGTTGTGATCGAAATGGGCGTCGCAAGGCCCAAGGCACAGGGGCAAGCAATGATAAGAACGGATACGGCTGCCGTAACAGCGAAGGCGAGCGCGGGATCGGGCCCTAAGAACAGCCAGACAACGAAGGATATGATCGCAATGACGACAACCGTCGGAACAAAGACGGACGATACCCGGTCCGCCAGACCCTGAATCGGCGCGCGCGACCGCTTTGCACCTGCCACCATGTCCACGATCTGGGACAGGACCGTGTCCGCACCGACCTGTGTGGCCCGGATCGCCAATGTGCCGTTCTTGTTGATCGTGCCGCCTGTGACCCGGTCGCCTTGTGTTTTCTCGACCGGCAACGGCTCTCCGGTGATCATACTTTCGTCGATAGATGAATGCCCTTCGAGGACCTCGGCATCGACGGGTATGCTGTCGCCGGGGCGTACCCGCAACCTGTCACCCTCAACAATGTGTTCGAGAGGTGCGTCATATTCCGTCCCGTCCGGCAGGATCCGCCGCGCCGTTTTTGGTGCGAGATCGAGCAATGCACGGATGGCATCACCCGTCCGTTCGCGGGCGCGCAACTCGAGCACCTGACCGACAAAGATCAGCGCAACGATCACAACCGCAGCTTCGTAATATGTCCCGACGCTTTGGCCGTTTCGATACGCTTCGGGGAAAATGCCGGGCAGGAATGTTGCGGCAAGCGAATAGATATAGGCAGCCCCAACGCCAAGCGCGATCAGGGTCCACATGTTCGGCGATATATTCCTGATCGATTCCCACCCCCTTTTGAAGAAGGGAAGAGCCGCCCAGAGAATGATCGGGGTTGCGAGGACGAATTCGATGTAGACAGCCGTCTGATGTCCGATCCATTCCCGCACAGGTAGGCCGACCAGTTCACCCATCGTCAGGATAACCAGCGGAACGGCGGCTGCCGCGCTGATCCACATGCGTGTTGTGAAATCGGACAACTCTTCTGACGGCTCGTCCGATGGAAGCATCGGTTCAAGCGCCATGCCGCAGATCGGACAGGACCCGGGCTCATCCTTCAGGATTTGCGGATGCATCGGGCAGGTCCATTGCGTACCGGCCTCGCCATGTGCTGGTGTCTTTTGGGCGTTTCCCGACGCATAGTAAAATGGGTCTTTGCCAAACTTGGTTTCGCAGTTTTCCGAGCAGAAATGAAAGACCTCTCCATCATACTCGGCACTGCGCGTGTCTTCGTCTATCTCGACGGTCATGCCGCACACCGGGTCGGTCGCTGTATCTGGGTCTGATGCGGTCGAGGTGCGCGTCATGTCGTGATGATGTTCTTGGTCCGTGGCCATCTTCTAATTCCCGTTTTCAAGACAATTGAACACATAACCCTTCCAGTTACTGGAGGGTCAAGACTCTTCCGACAACGCTGCGTATGAATTTGTATGGGCCTTCGCGATGCGCGAAGCTCCTGTCAGCCCAGGGTCAGTATCATGTCTTCCGAAACGGACATCGTGGGAATATGCAGGTTCTCCGGTGCCGGACCCTTTCGAATGCGTCCTGCTGTATCATAATGGGAGCCATGACAGGGACAGAACCAACCACCAAAATCGCCGGCTCCGTCACCAAGTGGTACACATCCCAGATGCGTGCAAACGCCTATCATGACCAAGAAATTCTCATTTCCCGCCACTGCCCTGTTTGCATCGGTGGCCAAAACATCACCAGAGATATTGGGATTTCTGGCCACGGTATCAGGAAGGGATGACACATCTTCAGAGCGGGCCTGCGCGATTTCCGCGTCGGTCCGGTGCCGGATGAACACCGGCTTGCCGAGAAAACTGACCGTCAACTGCGTTCCTGGTTCCACAGCCGAGATATCGACGCGGATCTGGGACAGCGCGCGGACATCTGCGGATGGGTTCATTTGGTTGATCAATGGCCAGACCGCAGCCCCTACGGCGACCGCTCCCGTTCCGGCGGTGGCGTAGTACAGGAAATCTCGGCGGAATTGTGGTGTTTGTGTATCCATAACGATTCATTGTCCAAGCTTCCCGTGGGGGAAGGTCAATGGCCAGAAGAACCAATCAAGCTTTTCGTTTTCCTGACTCTTTCCGATCTAGCAGGCCTAGGTTGCCCCTCTTGTTTGCCAGACACCTGCGACCAGCAAAGGCGCTGCAGTTATCAGTCCAGGACCGATTATGATAGTTCTCATCCAAGACCCTCTTGACCATTTGACTCCGTCCCCGACGGTGCCTGTCAGTCGGGGGCACGAAGTTAAGCGACGCTGAATTGCCCCATCATGCCGCCGTCTTCGTGTTCCAGAATGTGGCAGTGATACATGTAGGGCGCAGCCGCTGAGGCAGGTTTTTCGAATTTCATCGCAAGCTCCACTTCACCATCCACCAGTACCGTATCCTTCCAACCCCTGTTCTCTGCACGCGGTGCCGTACCGTTTTCCGACAGGACCTGAAACCGGACGCCGTGAACATGGAACGGGTGCATCATCATGGCCCCACGCACAATCCAACGCTCGATGCTGTTGAGTTTGGTGGAAAAATTGAGCGTTCCCGAATCGTATGACGCGCCGTTGATCGAAAATCGGTTACCGGACCGCGAGAACATCATCCCCATGCCCATCGACATATCCAGTGACAGACGTCGGACTGGCGCGTCCTTGACCGCAAGATCAGGCAACTGCCCGTCCAGAGAGCCGGGCAGGGCGTCGATGCGAACCGGAAGGGTTGTGTCGACAGCGAAAGGCAGCACGGTGAATGGACTGCCGGAACCGCCGCCGCCCATCATTCCGCCCATGGCCGAATTAATGATATCGTCGGACTTCAAAACACTGTCCCGCCCGCTTGTGAAATCCACAAGCACTTCTGCGCGCTCTCCTGGTGCAAGGGTCAGGCGGTTCAGCGCAATCGGTCGATCCAGAAATCCGGCATCTGTCGCGATGAGATGAAGCGACCGGCTGTCAGACATGGACAGGCGGTAAACCCGCGCATTCGAGCCGTTGACGACACGGCACCGCACGATCCCCTTCGGAACCGCTGCCGACGCGCCGATTTGACCGTTCACAACCATTGTGTCGCCCTGAAACCCGTTCATGGACTGGTGCATGCCGGGATCGTATTTCAGGCGTCCGCGCCAGTTGAACTGACGGTCCTGCAATACAAGGGTCAGATCATCGACCCCGTAGGCGGATGGCAATCCACGGGCGTCATCCGCGTCATCCGTCACCTGCAGAACACCCGCCAGCCCCAGCATGACCTGCCGTGCCGTCGCGCCGTGAATGTGGCTGTGATACCAGGCCGTTGCCGGGGGCTGGTCAAGGTCCAGCACCGGCTTCCAGGTGTCTCCCGGTGCGATGGCCTGATGTGGTCCGCCATCGAACTCACCGGCAACAACCAACCCGTGCCAATGCGCCGACATCGGCTCGCCAAGCGTGTTGTGCACCTCTGCCCGTGTCTCGACCCCGGCCTGCACCCGGATCGTCGGGCCAAGGTATCCCTGGTTGTAGCCGAACGTTTCGCTGGCGGCACCGTCGTCAAAACGGGTCTCGCCCGTGCGGGCTTCCAGCTGAAAAAGCCGGGATGTCGTCGCATCGAGAAGGGGAGGATACGCGAGCCTCTTGTCCGATGCCGCGAATGCAGCCGATGGCAGGGCAAATGCAGCCCCAAAGCCTGCGGCATGGCCCAACAGTTCTCGACGGTTCAACAGTTTCACTTCAACTCAATTCCTCTAGCAGCGCCGCCAGAGCCATATCGACACTGACGACCGGATAACCGCCCGCGATCCAGCCCGGTCCGGCGGCAGAACCGAGCATGCCTTCGGATACGTCAAGAAAGCCGCTGTAGCCAGCCTGCCGAAGACTTCGCATGACGCGGCCAGACCGCCCGCCTGTCGCACAGATGAGCGCGACAGGCCGCCCTTCGGCCCGTTCCCGGGCGGCAAAAAGCCGCTCGGCGAAACGGCCCTCATGCAGGCTGATGGGCCAGGTACCGTCGGCAACGCCGGTGTCGGTCCATTCCGGTCGCGACCGAACGTCGATCATCCGGATCAGGTCCTGTTGCAGCGCATCTGCTGCCATGTCCGCCGACCAGACCTCGGCGGTCTGGGCGACAGCCGAGAAAGGTGCAACGGAACTGGCCAACATCGCAAGGCTTGCGCCGCGGCGCGTCAGAAAGAAGGCCATAATTTGCCCCCATCAAGCTGAGTGCCGCAGGCTTGACCCTTATTCGCTGTCATGATGACCTTCCATGTCCGTTCCGGTGGAAGTACCGTTCATTTTGCTCATCCGTGTACCGGCATCTTCCATCTCGTCCTGAGAGATCTGGCCGTTACCGTCCGCATCGAGATGCTGAAAGCGATCTACCATGCGCGCGCGCATTGCGTCCATATGCAAGGCTTCGAACTCGTCAAGTGTCAACGCTCCATCGGAATTCGCATCGAACTCCCGCATTTTTTCGGACATCTGCGCGGCCATTTCATGAGGCTGTCCACCGGACATCATTGTCGACATCATGTCCCGATCCATCATTCCCATCATGTTGCCCTGGCCACCCATCATAGCGGCATGCATCTTCATCATTTTTCGCATCATCGGCATCATGTCCCCGCCCATCATGCCCATCTGATTGTCGCCATCGCCCATCGCCATGCCGGACATATTCCCGCTGTCAGGCTTGCTGTCGGCAGCCCCGTCGGATTCCGCAAATGCTGTTTGCGCCATGCCAACCGCGATCACCACGCCAAGCGCAATAATTTCTTGTTTTTTCATTTCTCATTCCTTTCAGACTTACCCTAGATACATTGGCGTTATAGCGCTTTGATTAAAGGCCAAGCGCGGGCCGTTTTGTAATCATTTGTCACAGCATCCTGTTACAAACGGTGACAAAGCAACCACTCACAGTTCGCCGGACGATTTGCTAGACAGACGTCGATCCAGTGAATTCATTGAAGAGGCTGATGATCCTTTGACACCTGAAATCGGTCATTTCGCGCTGGCACTGGCCTTGGCCATGGCGCTTGTTCAAAGTGTGCTGCCCATCCTCGGTGCGGGGCGCGGAAACATCCTGTGGATGCAGTCTGCCAGATGGTCCTCGTTCGGTCAGGTTTTCTTTGTCGGCATCGCGTTTCTGGCGCTGATGCAAGCCTTCGTCACAAGCGACTTCACGGTCAAGAACGTGGTGGAGAATTCCAATTCACTCAAACCGATGCTGTTCAAGGTGGCAGGCACCTGGGGCAGTCACGAAGGATCCCTGTTGCTGTGGACCCTTATCCTGACGGTGTTTGGTGCGGCGGTCGCCCTCTTCGGATCGAACATTCCTCTGTCGCTGAAGGCAAGAACGCTGTCGGTGCAGGCCTGGATCAGTGTCGGTTTCCTGACTTTCATGCTGCTGACGTCCAATCCCTTCGACCGCGTTTTCCCTCCGGCAGACGACGGTCAGGACCTCAACCCATTATTGCAGGATGTCGGTCTCGCCATGCACCCGCCGCTTCTCTACTTCGGGTATGTCGGGTTCTCGATTGTCTTTTCGTTCGCGGTTGCCGCCCTGATCGAAGGGCGGGTGGACGCGGCCTGGGCACGGTGGGTACGTCCGTGGACGCTGGCTGCCTGGATGAGCCTGACCGCAGGCATCGCGCTGGGATCCTGGTGGGCCTATTATGAGCTTGGCTGGGGCGGCTGGTGGTTCTGGGATCCCGTTGAGAACGTCAGTTTCATGCCATGGCTGATGGGCACGGCACTGCTGCATTCCGCAATCGTGACGGAGAAACGGGATGCGTTCAAAAGCTGGACAATCCTTCTGGCGATCCTGACTTTTTCCCTATCGCTCTTGGGCACGTTCATTGTCCGATCGGGCCTGCTGACCTCTGTGCATGCATTCGCGGTCGACCCGGAAAGGGGACTTTATATCCTTGGATTGCTGGCCGTTTCGATCGGCGGTTCCCTTGCTCTGTTTGCCTGGCGCGCGCCGACAATGGAGCCCGGCGGCCTGTTTAAGCCGATCAGCCGGGAAGCGGGGCTATTGGTGAACAACCTGCTGCTGGCCACGGCCACCGGCATTGTGCTGTTCGGCACCTTGTACCCGCTCTTCTACGAAGCCGCGACGGGCGGTGAAAAACTGTCGGTGGGGCCGCCCTTCTTCAATGCGTCCTTTATTCCCGTGATGCTGCCGCTCGTCTTTGCGATGGGGCTGGGGCCTTACCTGTCCTGGAAACGTGCCGATCTGGCGGGCGTTCTGCAGCGGTTGCGTTTCGTGGTCGTTCTGGCCGTGCTCGCGACATTGGTGACCTGGTATCTCGCCGAGGGCGGTCCGGTGTTGGGGTATCTGTCGCTGATGCTTGCATTCTGGCTGTTTTTCTCAACCCTGCGGGAATGGGCGATGCGCATAAAGCTGTTTGAGGCACCGTTCCCGGAATCGGTGCGCCGTGCACGCAACCTGCCCAGATCCTCTCATGGGATGACACTGGCTCATGCGGGGCTCGCGATGGCGATGTTCGGATTTATCGGCTCGACGGTCTGGAAATCCGAGGAAATCATCTTTGTCCGGCCCGGTACAGAGGTCAGCATTGGTGGGTTCGATGTCACCTTTGAGGGGGCCGAACGTGTGCGTGGGCCAAATTACTTCGCGGATCGTGGCACGCTTCGTGTGGCCCGGGAGGGGAACTATGTCACCGATCTCTTCCCGGAGCGGCGTACCTATCCGGTCGCGCAAACCACCACCACAGAGAGCGCCATCAGATCGACAATGGCCGGTGATCTCTATGCGTCCATCGCAAATCCGGCCGCCGAGGACGAGAGCACGCAAGGGGCTTGGACCCTGCGCATCCTGTATGAACCTCTGGTCAACTTTATCTGGATCGGATCGGCGATGCTTGTGCTTGGGGGGGGTCTTTCGCTGTCTGACCGGCGGTTGCGCGTCGGGGCACCCCGTCGCAAGGCGACAGCGCCCGCAGCACTTCCTGCGGAGTAGGCATGGGACGTATACTGGCATTCATTCCGCTGGCAATCGCGGCCATTTTCGGGGGGTTTTTTCTGTGGGGCTTGAACCCGGACCGGGACCCGAACAACATTCCTTCGGTTCTGATCTCGCAGCCGGCACCCGAATTCGATCTGGCCGCTGTCGACGGGTTGGAGACGCCAGGGCTTTCCCGCGCCGATCTGGTCGGGAACCCGCGACCGGTCATCGTGAACGTGTTTGCCTCGTGGTGCGTGCCCTGCCGGGCCGAACACGGGGTTCTGACCCAGATGGTCGAAAAGGACGGGCTGACGTTGTTCGGGATCAATTACAAGGACAAGCCGGAGGATGCGACTAAATGGCTTGCTGAGCTTGGCAATCCCTACGAAAGGATCGGGTCTGATCTGAGCGGCAGAGTGGGGATTGAATGGGGCCTTTCGGGCGTACCTGAAACATTCATTGTCGGCTCTGACGGGACGGTGTTGTTCAGATATGTCGGCCCCGTCGTGGGCGAAACGGCGATTTCCACATTCAGGGAAGCATTGATCCAGGCTGGCGCGTTAGCAAGGGGCCAGAACGGATGAGGTATATCGCATTTGCTTTCCTCCTGCTGCTTCCGGTGACGGCCTTGGCGGTCGAGCCAGACGAGATGTTGCAGGATCCTGTACTGGAGCAACGCGCCCGTGAAATATCACGGGAACTGCGCTGCGTTGTCTGCCAGAATCAGGACATCGACAGCTCCAACGCCGGGGTTGCGCGGGACCTGCGCATACTGGTGCGCGAAAGGCTTGTTGCCGGTGACAGCGACAAGGAGGTCATCGCGTACATCCACGCCCGGTATGGCGATTATGTCCTGATGCGCCCGCCCCTGAATCGCGCCACTCTCGCGCTCTGGATGGCGCCCTTCGTGTTTGCGCTTGTTTCGCTGCTTGTCGGCTGGACCGTCATTTCGAGAAGCCGGCGCAGGGCTGCCGCAACGGGATTTTCCGATGACGAAAAAGCGGAAATTGCGCGTTTCATTGAAGAGAACGCTTCAAAGGACGGTTCATGATCTGGTTGGTTTTCGCCCTGTTATCCGTTGTAGGTCTGCTTTTCATGGGCCTGCCGCTGCGCCATCGGTCGTCGCGGACACCCGTCCCGGCTGACGCCACGGATGCGGTCCTCATGGATCAGTTGGATGAGGTTCGGCGGGATCTTGAGCGCGGTGTCATTTCCGACACCGAGGCCACGGCGGCGGAGCAGGAGATCAAGAGACGGATCCTCGTGCAGTCGCGCCGGTCCGTTCTGTCAGATGGGAAACCGGCGGCAGGGGGCCGCTTGATGGTCGTTCTGAGCGCAGTGTTCGTGCCGGTCTTCGCTTTTGGATATTACTCCGCAATGGGCTCGCCAGAGATCCCAGGTGTCGCCTTTGCCGAACGTGCCACTGAACGGCAGGAAGCGGCGGAAATCGCCGAATTGACAGATCGTCTGTACGTCCGGCTCAGTTCAGACCCCGAAGGCGGGCCTTCGGAAGGCTGGATGCTGCTGGGGCAAACCTATTCGAAAATGGGCCGGTATGCGGATGCAGCCGATGCATATAGAGTTGTCGCACAACGACCGGAGGCCGATTCCGCCGTCTTCTCCATGTTGGCCGAGGTTCTGATCTACGCAGAGCAAGGTGTGGTGACACCTGAAGCGGACACCGCGATTGATCGGGCGTACGAACTGGATCCTTCCAATCCCGGTGCTGCCTTTTTCAAGGCAGTCTCGCTCGAGCAGAAGGGCGATGAGGCTCGGGCTCACGAAACGCTGGTGGCCCGGCTGGACGATGCGGATAGGTTTTTCCCGTGGATGGAAAGCTTTGTTGGCGAAGCCAACCGGATTGGCGCGAAGATCGGCAAGGCTCCGATCTCGCTGGCCGACTATGCCCCGAAGACCAGTGCGTCCGGCCCGACACAGGAAGACATCGAAAACGCGCAGGACATGAGTGTGGAGGAACGACAGGATTTCATCCGCTCGATGGTCGAACGGCTGGCCACGCGGCTGGAAGATGAGCCTGACGATCTTGATGGATGGATGCGGCTTGGCAATGCCTATTCGGTTCTGGGTGATACCGCGCCGGCAATCGCGGCGTTTGAACACGCTGAAATCCTGTTGTCGGAGGTGCCGGGAGATGACCCGCGCCGTCAAGCCGTGCAAAGCGCGTTGGAACGGTTGCGCCCGTAGTGGCGTGGGCGACCGTCGCTGTGCAGGTGAATGTGAGGCAGGATCAAGGTTTGGCGCTTAATCGAAAGCCCATCCGGTCCGGCCGTCGTCACAGACTATTTCGTGGGTAGTACCTTCAGACTGACCGACCAAGCGACATCCTACGGGAAGCATGACGTCGTGTGCCGCATCCCGTGTCACGGAAGGGGGCTCAAGTGGGCAAAGCTTGCCCGAGGCCGACTGGGCACAACCGCCGAGGGCCAGAATACCTGCAATCGGAATTCCGATTGTCAGCCGCGTTCTAGCGGGCGCGTACCAGTTCTCGTTCGGGAGCTTGGCCATCTTCAAATTCTGCATCCACAGTCGCCTCGTTCGCCTGTTCAACTCTTGACCCGTGACACGACTTTCCCATCATCCTGTGCATGACGACATGCGCACCAAGACAAAGTGCGAGCGGCGCAAAAAGGCCGACGTTGCCCCACAGACCCGCGATCGTGCCGCCTGCAATAAAGAATGCGGCGACTGGAAACAACATAACGGCACAACAGGCCATCATACCATACTGCATCAGTTTCGATGAACCGGTGGATTTTTGACTTTGATTGTCAGACATGTAGCTCTCCAGAATATGCTCGTGTTCTTCTGCGACATTCCAGTGAGGCAAGGTCAAGGGTACATTCGGATACAATTTGATCAGATGACAGCCTGCGGGTCGTTGACCAAGTTGGCCCGTCAGGTTGCCAGATCCAACGCATAGGACAGGAATGTGACGAGGGGGATCGGGGTCAGGCTGAACAGCAAGGCCATGCTCATTGTCCTGAACATGGTAGGCTTCGATGCCTCGCCAGAAGGTTCTGTCAGAACCACCAGAAGCGCGATGAAGGTGCCGGGCGCCAGGGCATAGAGATATACGCCCGAGATGTTCCCAAACATGAACGACCGCTCGAGCGTTGGTCCGACCACGCTCAAAGCTGTTGCACGGCTGCCGTTGAACGAGCCGAACAGATCGGCCGACATCACATAGACGGCAATGTGAACCCCAATGAATGCGACACTCCGCAGCAGGCCATCTAAAACCAGGTAAACAATCGGCCGATGCTGGTACTGTTTCAGCGCGACCGATGCGGAAACGAACCCCAAGTAATTCACGAGGAAAACGACCACAAACCCATTGGTAAAGACCTGCCGGAGGAAGCGCGAGAGCGCGGTCCCATTCGTCAGCAGCAGCGTCGCAAAACCAGGCGTTGCGAGGATGTAGACAAGCAGGAACGGCAATATGCTTGCCAAGCTCAGAACGGATACGTTCCAACAAAATCTGCCGAATGGTAAGGTCGGCGAAAAACTTTGTCGGAACGTATCGCGGGCAAACACGTCAGCCGTGGGTTGCGAAGACTTGCGTCGACCCATCCATCAGTACAAGCAGCACATCATAGGGATCACCTTGGGGGCCCATGCCGGGCGAACCCATGGGCATCCCCGGTGCTGTCAGACCGCGCGCGACAGGCTTTTCGCTCAGCAACCGCTCGATGTCAGCCGCTGGCACGTGACCCTCAACGAAGTATCCGCCCACGGACGTCGTGTGGCATCCTGCCAGTTCTGGCGCGATGCCGTGTTTCTGCTTCAGAACCTGAAGCGTGTCGTAATCCACGTCCTCGACCGATGCCTTGAAACCGGCAGAGATCATCTCATTTACCCAAGCGCCGCAGCAGCCGCAGGTCGGTGTCTTTGTCACCTGCAACGTCGGTGCGGCGGTTTGCGACAAAGCAGGCCCGGCCAGGACCATGCTGAGTGCCGTAAGGCCAAATTCACGTCTGTTCATTTAAAACTCCTCGATGTTCTGCCTTAAATAGTTGCTCGTTATCCCGGAGTCGACTGCCCGCCCTGTTACATTTGGCTACAAACACGGGATGGGCGTCCCTTGGTGAAAATGACTATGTTGGCGGCATGAGCGATCTGCCACGCATCCTTGTCGTCGATGACCATTCAGAGATCCGGAAATCCGTCACCAGTTATCTGGAACGCAACGGCATGCGTGCTTCAGCGGCGGAAAATGCAGTAGAGATGGACGCAAGGCTCGCGGAAGCGCGGTTCGATCTGATTGTTCTCGATGTCATGATGCCGGGGGAAGACGGACTTTCTGCGTGCAGGCGATTGCGCAAGGAAGGGCACACCCCGATCCTGATGCTGACCGCATTGGGTGACGACGAAGACCGCATCGCTGGTCTCGATGGCGGGGCTGACGATTATCTCGCCAAGCCGTTCAATCCCCGGGAACTGGTGGCGCGGATCAACGCGATATTGCGTCGGACGCAGATGATCCCAAAACCGGTTGATTTTGCGGGAAAAACGTTGAAGTTTGCACACCTAAAGCTGGATTTCGATGGCCGTACACTGATTGACCAAGGCGGTTCGCGCACGCAACTTACATCCGGTGAACTCAAACTCCTGACCCTGTTCCTGCAAAGGCCAAGGACGGTCATTGGCCGCGACGAACTTCTCAAACTCAGCACTGGCAGGGTCGCCGGTCCATTGGACCGAACCATCGACAATCAGGTGAGCCGGTTGCGCCGGAAGATGGAAGAGGACGTTTTGCGCCCGAAGATCATCGCGACTGTCCGGCATGGGGGGTATAGTCTTTCCTGCGATGTCGAGATTTGCGAATGAAGCTGCTTCCACGGACGTTGCGTGCACAGATTGCCCTTCTGGTTCTCGGTGTCTTGATCCTCGCGCAAGCTCTGAGTCTCTGGTTCTTCGTTGATGAACGCTCTTTGGCTGTTCAGGCCGCCATCGGTGCCGAAGCCGCCGGACGCGCCGCAAATGTCGCACAGTTGATTGAAGGCGCACCCCCGGAATTGCATGCCCAGATCGTCCGCGCTGCAACGTCTCCGCTCGTACGGTTCGACCTTACAGACGAGCCGTCGGTCGCACACGGACAACACGATGACGGTGGAGCGGTCGAAGCGCGGATACGGGCACTGCTTCAGGAAAGCTACAGCCGGGATATTCGGGTTGAGGTCCATGAAATCGAGGGAGGTCTGCTGCCCCTTCCGAACCTGTCACCGGAAATGGCGCAAATGCACGCCGAAATGATGCAGGGCAGCCTTGCGGCCATCGAGATGGAGCTGTCCATTGCGCTGTCCGGTGGGAATTGGCTCAACATCGAGACGCGGTTCGAACGGCCGCCTCTGCAAAGGTCGCTGGCGTCCAACATATCCTTTGCACTGACTGCGGGACTTCTGCTGGTTGCAAGTTTCTGGTTTCTCCTGTCCCGACTGACCGGACCACTCAACGATCTCGCGACTGCGTCCGAACGTCTGGGTCGCGGCGCCGCCAAGGGCGATCTGCCGGTCGTAGGGCCGAAGGAAGTTCGGGATCTGACCCGATCATTCAACATCATGCAGGATCGCCTGACGCGATTTGTCAGTGACCGGACCCAGATGCTTGCAGCGCTTGCGCATGATCTGCGCTCGCCTTTGACGGCGCTCAGGGTGCGGGCCGAAATGGTGGACGACGAAGACACGCGCACGTCCTTGGTGGCGTCAAGTGAAGAGATGCAACGGATGGTCGATGCGACCCTCGATTTCGCGAAGGGCGTCGGACAGCATGAAGAGGTCCAATCGGTTGATCTGCACGATCTGATCACTGGTATGGGCTTGGACAAGGTTCAGGTGACCAGCCAAGGTCCACTCATCGTATCCGTGAAACCAAGCGCGATGGGGCGCGCGTTGAGAAACCTGATTGAGAACGCGATCCGCTACGGGAGTGAGGCCAGGGTTTCGTGGCAACGCATGGGCAGTGAGGTAGTGGTCGCCATCGACGATCAGGGGCCCGGTATTCCCGACAATCAGCTGGAGGCTGTTTTCGGACCCTATGTCAGGCTCGAGACGTCGCGATCACAGGATACCGGCGGTCATGGCCTGGGGCTGTCGATTGCGCGCAGCATCATCCTTGAGCACGGTGGTTCTATCGAACTGAAAAACCGCACTGATGGGGGTCTGCGCGCTGAAATCACGCTGCCCGTCAAACAAAGCGCCGAGTCAGCCCCGAAAGAGGAAGGCTCGCCACATATGGCGCGGGTTGTTCGTCACCTCAAACCCGACTAGTTTAGTGAGGCAAGTATATGAAACGAAGATATTTCCTGACTTCTGTTGCAGCTCTTTCGGTGAGTGGAAAAACAGCATTCGCGCATAGTGACGCAGAGCACGACCGGCGCGTCGGGCCATCTGTGGTGCCCCCGGAGCAGTTGCCGCGCCAGGTTCCGTTCACCGAGGCAGACAAACCGGGAGAAATACATGTCGATCCGAACCAGTTCGCTTTATTTTGGACTTTGCCGAACAATCGGGCAATCAGGTATACCGTCGGAATTGGCCGGGAGGGGCTCTATGAATCCGGCGAGTTCTATGTCGCGCGCAAGCAAAAGTGGCCGCGGTGGACGCCCACACCCGCCATGATAGCCAGAGATCCTGACCGATATCTTCGTTTTGCGGGCGGTGTGCCCGGTGGGCTGAACAATCCACTCGGTGCCCGCGCCTTGTATCTTTACCAGCCAGGGCGTGGGGACACCTACCTGAGAATTCACGGCACAACGGATCCGAAGACGATTGGTCGACGTGTCTCAAACGGCTGTGCAAGGCTTACCAATAATCAGATCATCGAACTCTATGAGAAGGTCCCGCTCGACACGCGTGTTGTCCTGAAACCCATCGAGGTTTGAGGCAGCAGCGCGAAGACGTGTCCGTTGGCCGGGATACATATCGTTACATAATATCAGGCCCCGGACTGTTCATGAAATGCGACCAGGCGGGTAGTCTAGTGGATAGGCAGACAACAACATGAGGCCATATGATGACCCGCAAGCAAACACGTGTAACGCGTCGAGCATTCACGGCAGGTGCCGCACCGGCAGCTTTCGCGGCCCCGTCCATCCTGCGTGCCCAGGTGGATCAAACCAGTGTCCGAAGGAATATCTCATCGTTTCGTACACACGCTTGGCAAGACCACTTTGACGCTTTGGACAAGGGTATCATCATCGCAGACACCGTTACCCGCGTGATGCAACACTGGACGGCCGATGGCGAAATGCGCATTTATCCGACATCGGTTCCCTTGTCTGACGAGCTGACAAAGCGCGGCTACACGACAGTCACGTTCAAGGACCCCGAACCTGACTGGACCCCTACACCCTCCATGCGCGAACGTGACCCGTCTTTGCCAGCCTATATGCCGCCCGGGCCGGATAACCCGTTGGGCGTCCGTGCCCTGCCCCTGAGTTGGACGTACTACAGGATTCACGGCACCCATGATACGCGCAAGATCGGAAGACGCTCTTCAAGCGGGTGTATCGGTCTCTACAACGAGCAAATCATCGAGGTGTTCGAAAGGACACCGGTCGGCACGCAGGTACGATTAATCTGATGTCGAAGTCCGGCATCCTGATTGCGGCGTTTTTTGTCGTCGGTGGCGCGGTTGTGATCTGGCAGCAATTGCAGCCATCGTCTTCGATGCCCGGCCACACAATGACAACGCCTGATCTTTCGCAGACGGAAGAGGGCGCGCCGATTGCAGACGTGGTTGTGCCTGCTGAATTCTCAGCAAATGCCCAATTGGGAAAGCGTGTTTTCGATGGCGCTTGCGCCGCTTGTCACGGTGCGAATGCTGCCGGACAGAATGGCGTGGCACCGCCGCTTGTCCACAAGATCTATGAACCGAGCCATCACGGTGACGCCGCTTTTTTGCTTGCCGCGAAACAAGGTGTCAGAGCGCACCATTGGAAGTTTGGCAATATGCCGCCAGTTGAAGGCGTCACACCCGGCGATGTGAAGATGGTTGTTGCATATGTGCGGGAACTTCAGCGCGCCAACGGGATCAATTGACAGGAATGACCAACATGAACATGAAGATATGGATTACTGCCATTGCGATCGGGACGACCGGCGTTGCTGCCTTGGCGCATTCCGGAGCAACCGGCGTGGTGCTGGAGCGGATGCAGGGCATGTCCGCGATGGCCAAAACACTCAAGACGCTATCACCCATGATGCGGGGTCAGGTACCTTATGACGCCGATGTCGTCCGCAGGGAAGCTGGCGCGATGATCGGCCATGCCGGTGAGCAAATGACGCGACTGTTTCCTGAAGGCTCGGGTGGCGGAGTGTCCAAGGCGTTGCCGTCGGTCTGGGAAAACAGCGAAGAGTTCGCGGCCCTTGCGCAAGAGTTGAGAACAGCCGCCGAAGGATTGAAGTTGAGCGCAGGCAATGGGTTGGCCGCAGCACAGGGCAACGGTAGCGAATCAATGATGGGCGGCGCCACTGACGGGATGATGGGTGGCGGGTCCGCGCCTGCAATGGGAGGGGGCATGATGGGATCGGACCTTCCCATGACGACCGAGATGTTTGCGGACATGCCGACCGACCGTGCGTTCGCGATGGTCGCCCAGACCTGTTCGGCCTGCCACCAGAAGTTCCGCAAAGAGGACAAGTGATCAGATGCGGTGGTGGCGTTGGATCATCGGTGCGGGGGTCGTCGGCGGCATCGGCGTTGTCGCGGCAACGATAGCCTGGCCGATCGGTGGGCCAGTCTCGGACCTGACCCTGCAAGGCGATGCCCAGCGGGGGTCGTATCTGGCGCGCGCCAGTGGATGCATTGCGTGCCACACCAACTTTGAAGCTGGCGGGGCGCCATTGGCAGGAGGAGCGCCGCTCCGGACCGATTTCGGTACGTTCTATCCGCCAAATCTGACCACCGATGTCGAACACGGAATGGGGGGCTGGACCGTAGAAGACTTTGCAAGGGCCGTCCGGCAGGGTGTTTCCCCGGATGGTGATCCTTATTATCCGACCTTCACCTATCCGTTTTACGCGAACTTCACGGATCAAGACATTGCCGATCTGTGGGCCGCGTTCCAGACCGTGCCAGCCGTGAGCGTGTCGGCCCCGGCGCACGAGGTGCCATTCCCGTTCGATCAGCGGTGGGGAATGAAACTTTGGCGGGCGGCTTTTCTAACGAAGCCTGATACAAAACCAGTGGCGGACAAAAGCGATGCATGGAACAGGGGCAAGCTGTTGGTCAACGGGGCCGCGCATTGCTCTGCCTGCCACACGTCGCGAAACTTTGCAGGTGCGCGCATCGTGGCGGAACGGTTTTCCGGCAACGACGCCTTGCCCGGAGGCGGCAAAGCGCCTTCGATCCGGTCACGCGACCTTTTGTCAGAAGGCTGGACGGTGGACGATATGGCTTATGCTTTGCGATCTGGAATAACTCCTTCCGGCGACGTCTTTGGTGGTTCAATGGCCGAAGTCGTGCGCTATGGCACAGGCTTTCTGAGCGATGCGGACTTGAACGCGATGGCCACCTACCTGCTGGACAACAAATCATAATCTTGGGAACCCACGAATGATCACGCTCACTCGCCGCCAGTTTCTGGCAACATCTGCTGCGTTCAGTGGTCTGTCGGCCAGCACTGGATTTGCGGGCACGCCATTCGCGACCCTGACAGCCCAGCAAAGCGACGTGCAGCTGCTGCCCGGCGACTATGGCAAGACATCGCTTTGGTGCTTTGACGGCGGCTCACCCGGTCCGGAGATTCGCGTGGCGCAGGGGGGGCGTGTCCAGCGCAGGTTGGTCAACCGGTTTTCTCAGGGAACGTCGACGCATTGGCACGGCATCCGCATCAACAATGCAATGGATGGCGTTTCCGGCCTGACCCAGGACGCGGTCCAGCCGGAGGAAACATTCGACTATGATTTTACCGTCCCGGACGCCGGGACCTATTGGTACCATGCCCATAATAGGTCGTTCGAGCAGGTGGGCAGAGGGCTTTACGGTGCACTGATCGTGGAAGAGGCCGAGCCTCTCGACATTGATCGCGAGGAAGTCCTGATCCTGGATGACTGGCTTATTGATCCCGAAACCGCGCAAATCAAGGACGACTTCGGCGCGTCTCATGATCTTAGCCACGCAGGGCGCATCGGAAACCTGCTGACGACCAATGGAACCTTCAATCTGGGCCTGCGTGCCCGAAAGAACGAAAGACTGCGTTTGCGGCTGATCAATGCTGCCAATGCGCGCAATTTCCAGCTGGGCCTGGAAGGCCTGGACGGTTGGGTGGTCGCGCTGGACGGCATGCCCTTGACGGCACCCGTGAAGGTGACAGAGGCGATGATCCTCGCTCCGGCACAACGGATTGACCTGATCGTCGATGTGGTCGCGGATGTTGGTGAAGCGGCTCATATTCTTCAGTTCGGCCGGGAAGAAGCCTTCAGCCAGGTTGCATTCGAGGTTGTTGAGGGGGGCACGACAAACCGTCGCGACGCGCCCTTGGCCTTGCCGCCGAACGACCACAGGATGGTCGACCTGAAAGAAGCCACGACGCTCAGCCTCAGCATGGAAGGCGGTGCCATGGGTCGCATGAGGTCCGCCTCCCTAGGAGGTGAGCTCAAGCCGATTGGCGAGATCGTCGAGGCCGGGTATTTCTGGTCGTTCAACGGCAGAGTGGATGGCATCAACGGTGATCCCCTTGCGCGGCTGGACCGCGGCCAGAATGTACGATTGAAGATGGTGAACGACACGGCGTTTCCGCACGCGATGCACCTGCATGGCATTCACTTCCACGAGGTCGCCGAAAACGGCACCCTTGGGCCACTGCGTGACACGACCCTTCTTGAACGGGGTCAGACGCGCGAGATTGCCTTTGTGGCGGACAACCCGGGCCAATGGCTGCTACATTGCCACATGCTGTCGCATGCGGCTTCGGGCATGATGACCAAGATCGTCGTTGGATGACCCCGCGATCCGTCTATCTTGCGTTGGGCGTAGTTACCGTTGCGGTGGCTACCATATTCCTGTGGACCCGGTCCGGCGGAACCGACCATACGGCGGAAAACCTCATCAACTCCTCAGCCGATGTGGCCGCGGGCGAAGTTCTCTATGCCGAAAATTGCGCCGCGTGCCATGGCGCAAATTTGGAAGGTGAAGAAAACTGGCGCAGTCCGCGTGATGACGGAAGCCTGCCCGCACCGCCGCATGATGCAAGCGGCCACACTTGGCACCACGCGGACAGCATGCTGTTCGCCTACACCAAGCTGGGGGGCGCCGAGGTTCTCGCGGCGCAAGGCGTTGACTTCAACAGCGGCATGCCCGGTTTCGGCGACCAACTGAGCGACGGGGAAATCTGGGACATCCTCGCATACATCAAGTCAACATGGCCGGAGCGTGAACGCGCCACGCAAGCCGAGCGCACGGCCCAGGATATTGCCTCACAAGGAGACGGATAATGAAAAGATTCTTGGCTACCACCGCACTGTTAATGCTTCCCATCGCTGCGACGGCAGACGGCATGGACGAAGACCGGATCAAGGAACTGGTGCTGGAAGCCATCCGCGAGAATCCGGGCATCGTGTTCGAGGCCGCGCAGTTGTTCGAACAGCAACAGCAGGCGTTGCAGGCGCAAGCCGCAGCGCAGGTTCTCGATACGGAAAAAGCCACGCTTGAAAATGATCCCAATGCGCCCGTTCTGGGCAATCCGGATGGCGATGTCACGGTTGTCGAATTCTTCGACTACAACTGCCCCTATTGCCGCCGGGTTAAACCTGAAATGGAGGCCCTGCTCGCTGCTGATCCCAACGTCAGGGTCGTTTACCGGGAATGGCCCATTCTGGGGGACGGGTCGGTTTTTGCCGCCCGCGCGGCGCTGGCGTCCCGAAACCAGGGCAAATATGAAGAGTTTCATTGGGCCATGATGCAACTGAAGGAACGCGCAGAGGAAGCATCGATTCTCCGCACTGCGGAAGACATCGGCCTCGATGTTGCACAGTTGCGTCGCGACATGAACGGACCGGAAATAGAAGAACACATACAGACTTCCATGCGGCTTGCGCAATCTCTGGGGTTCAGTGGCACACCTTCATTTGTGATCGGCGACAGTCTTGCGCCGGGCCTGATCCAGGCGGACCAGATGATCGAGCTTGTCGATCAGGCACGGGCCGCCGAATAAGGACAAGCTTACGCGGCTGAAGCGTCGTAGCCAGCGTCAACGATGGCTTGCCGCACAGCGGCCTGTTCCAATGTGCTTTGGACAGTGACAAGGCGAAGGTCCAGATCGGACGTGACAACGGCTGATGGATCCTTTGCCTTGATGCCGCTTTCGATAGCGGATGTACAGTGTCCACAGCTCATTTTCGGGACGGAAAAAATCATGAAGGCCTCCATTTTTGGTACAACCTCAGACTTGGTTGTTCCATCGGGAGGAAGGTCAAGCAAATATCAGAAAAATAAATGAGATACTCTCTTGAGCTTCCAGCAACTGGAAGCCCTATATCAGGGTAAGTTCAACCGAGGAGGCTCTCATGACCGACCCCAATACGATACGTCTATCCGTTTCCGGCATGAACTGTGCGTCTTGTGTGGGCAGGGTTGAGAAGGCTTTGAACGAGGTTCCGGGCCTTTCGAACGTCAGTGTCAACCTTGTGAACGAAACGGCTCAATTTCAGATGGATGATCCGGCCACCACGGGCGTGGCGGTCACGGCCCTCTCGAACGCCGGATACCCTGCACGGACGGCGCGCGTAATATTGAACGTGGACGCCATGTCCTGCGCGTCCTGTGTCGGTCGGGTTGAACAGGCGCTTGTACGGACACCCGGCCTATTGAATGCGGCGGTCAATCTAGCAACCGAAACTGCTGTGGTAGAGTATCTTTCAGATGCCATCACCCCGGAAGAGATTGCCCGGATCAGTACGGAGGCGGGATACCCGGCCGAGATTGCGCAGAGCGATGCGCACGAGGACCGATCGGACCGCAAGGCAGAAGAAGCCGACGCGCTGGCGCGCCGTGTCATCCTTGCCGCGATCCTGACCGTGCCGGTGTTCGTTCTGGAAATGGGAAAACATACCATACCCGGCTTTGAGGGCCTGATTGAGAGCACAATCGGCATTCAAACGTCATGGCTGATCCAATTCGCGCTTGCCACGGTGGTTCTTTTCGGACCGGGTTGGGGGTTCTTTGCGAAGGGCATTCCGGCGTTGATCAAGCGTGCCCCGGATATGAACAGCCTTGTCGCACTGGGAACCGGGGCGGCGTGGACTTATTCCGTAGTCGCGACCTTCCTGCCTCAGGTGCTGCCTGACGGTGTGCGCGCCGTCTATTTCGAAGCAGCGGCGGTTATTGTCGTTCTGATCTTGTTGGGTCGCTGGCTTGAAGCGCGGGCCAAGGGCAAGACCGGTGCAGCCATTCAGGCCCTTCTTGGTCTGCAGGCAAAGACAGCCAGGGTCCTGCGTGACGGGCAGGCGACCGAGGTTGACATCAAGGAACTGCGGATCGGCGATCAGATCCTCGTGCGTCCCGGTGAAAGGCTGCCTGTCGATGGCGAGGTCACAGAAGGATCAAGCAACGTCGATGAAAGCATGATCACCGGTGAACCCCTCGCCGTGCCAAAGGCTGCTGGCGAACCGGTGACCGGCGGCACGGTGAACGGCACCGGGAGCCTGACCATAACGGCGACGCGAGTCGGGGCGGATACCACGCTGGCGCAGATTATCCGCATGGTCGAAGATGCTCAGGGGGCCAAGCTGCCGATCCAAGGCCTAGTGGATCGCGTGACCATGTGGTTCGTGCCTGCCGTTCTGGTTCTGGCGCTTGCGACTGTGGTTGTCTGGCTGCTGGTCGGTCCCGATCCGGCTCTGACCTTTGCGCTTGTGGCGGGTGTCTCCGTTCTGATCATTGCGTGCCCCTGCGCCATGGGGTTGGCCACGCCCACCTCGATCATGGTGGGGACAGGACGCGCGGCCGAGATGGGGGTGTTCTTCCGCAAGGGAGATGCGCTGCAACATCTGGATGAAGTTGGCGTTGTCGCATTGGACAAGACCGGGACGGTCACGCAAGGGCAACCCAGTTTGACAGACCTCATCACGGCCGACGGCTTTGACCGGGCAGAGACACTCGCCCTCATCACATCTGTCGAGGCGCAGTCTGAGCACCCGGTGGCAGAGGCCATTGTGCAGTCCGCAAAGAGCGAAGGCCTGTCCTGGCCCGATGCGACGGAATTCCGGTCCGTGACCGGCTACGGTGTCGAGGCGCTTGTCCAGGGCCGCAAGGTTCATGTCGGTGCGGATCGCTTCATGGTGCAGCAGGGCATTGACACCAGCGCGCTGGAAGACCGCGAAAGGGCCTTGGCCGAAAAGGGACGCACCGCGCTTTATGCTGCGGTGGACGGATCCCTGGCGGCCGTGATTGCCGTGGCAGACCCGGTCAAATCCTCCAGCGCCGAAGTGATCGCAGCTCTGCATGATCGAGGGATCAAGGTCGCGATGATCACCGGAGACAAGAAGGCCACGGCAGATGCCATCGCCCGCGAGGTCGGGATCGACCATGTCATTGCAGGGGTGTTGCCGGATGGAAAAGTCGCCGCCCTGGACGAATTGCGGCAAGGGAACAGCAAGATCGCCTTTGTCGGAGACGGCATCAACGACGCGCCAGCGCTGGCCCATGCCGATGTCGGCATCGCCATCGGAACCGGCACGGATGTCGCAATCGAAAGCGCCGACGTGGTGCTGATGTCGGGCGACCTGCGCGGCGTGGTGAATGCCATCGACGTGTCGCGCAAGACCATGCGCAACATACGGCAGAACCTTATCTGGGCCTTTGGCTATAACGTCGCGCTGATCCCTGTGGCGGCGGGCGCGCTTTACCCGGCCTTTGGATTGCTCCTGTCGCCGGTGTTTGCCGCCGGGGCCATGGCGCTGTCCTCCGTGTCGGTTCTGACCAACGCGCTGCAGCTGCGACGAATCAAGGCGACGATGTCGGAACAGGATCCGCCCCACGACGCGGAGACGAAATTCGCAACGCAGCCCGCAGAATAGGAGACAGGTGTGAACATCGGAGAAGTATCAGAACGCGCGGGTTTGCCAGCGAAGACAATCCGCTACTACGAAGACATCGGCCTTGTCCGGCCTTTGCGCAGCGACAACGGCTATCGCGCCTTTCGCGACAGCGACATCCACAAGCTCGCATTTCTCGGTCGCGCCAGGACGTTCGGGTTCTCGATCGAAGACTGCCGCACGCTGCTTGATCTCTATGAAGATGAGACGCGGGAAAGCGCACAGGTCAAGGCTGTCGCTCAAGAGCATCTGGCCGCCGTTGACGAAAAAATCGCCCAGCTCAAGTCGATGCGAGAGACCCTGGCTCACCTCGTTGACGCTTGCCAGGGCGATCACCGCCCCGATTGTCCAATCCTGAAAGATCTGGCCAAAGACCCGTAACGCACGATGCCTGGGCCAGACATTTATGGGGTTTCATGCCGTTTCGATATATCGTCTTGAAACCCTCCAGCGCTGGAATGTTGTTCCTCCACAAATAGAATCCATGATGGAGGGATCAGATGTCTGAAGATGCGACCGGGAAATCTCGTGGCGGGTCCGACACCCGTTCAAGTGAAGGTGCAGCACATTCGGGGGGCCATTCAGGTTCATCCTATGGCCGGTTTCTGGCGATGGTTGGCACGTCGACTGCGATCATGTTCGGCCTGATGTACATTAATTCGTACTCTTTCGAACACGTCTACTGGAGCGAAACGCGCTTCTACATGACGTTCATCATGGGCGCGACGATGGCAACCGTCATGCTTCTGTTCATGTTGAACATGTACAAGAACAAGGGCGTCAACGCCGCGATCATTGTCGGGTCTGTCGTGATGTTTGCCGGCGCGCTCTGGCTCGTGAGAAGTCAGGAGACCATTCAGGACGAAAGCTGGATGAGCGCGATGATCCCGCACCACTCCATTGCGATCATGACAAGCGGACGGGCCGAGTTGACAGATCGTCGGGTCAAAGCTCTGGCTTCAGAAATTGTGACGGCGCAGAACCGCGAAATTTCCGAGATGCGCTTTCTTCTGGATGACATTGAGGCAAACGGCGAAGCCGGTCCTGAATGGCCACGTGGTGAAGCAGAACGCCCGGCCGAACTGGAGGGGCTTCAGGAAGCGATTTCATCCCCCGTGATCGCCGGAATCCGTCCTGCACCGCTAAAAACCGAAGACATCGCTCGTGCATTGGGCTCCGACGGACAGTGCCGTTTCATTCGCGCGGTGAACGCCGATCCCGTCCTGGTCACGGATGGGACGGGGAACGGTGTCGCCAAGTTATCCGGGTCGCTGGTCAACTTCACGGCTCAAGGCACAGTGACGTCCGGTGGCGTCCTGTCTGCCGATGGTGGACAATTCACGCTGACGCCAGGTGATGGCGCGGACGGCGAGGACGCCACCTTGCTGTTTGAATTGATGGGCGAGACGCCTCTGGCTGTCGGATTTACCGGATATTGGACCTGCAACGGTTAAAGGGAACCCATCATGCCAAGAGATACAAGCGCTACCCCGAAGACGGCAGTTTTATACCGTATGGTTATGGAGGGGCATGTCTGCCCTTATGGCCTGAAATCAAAGGACCTGCTTGAACGGGAAGGATACAGCATTGATGACCGGCACCTGAAAACCCGAGAGGAAACAGATGCTTTCATGGAAGAACATAGTGTCAAGACGACGCCGCAGACCTTTATCGGTGATGAAAGAGTTGGTGGCTATGACGCGCTGAGGGAATTTTTCGGCGGACACGTCAGGGATGAGGACGAAACCACCTATCAACCCGTGATCGCGATATTCGCGGTCGCATTCCTTATGGCGCTTGGTCTCAGCTGGGCGTTTTATGGGTCCATTCTCACGCTGCGGGCATTCGAGTGGTTCATCGCGATCTCGATGTGCTTTCTTGCTGTTCAGAAACTTCAGGACGTCGAGTCGTTTTCCACGATGTTCCTGAACTACGATCTGCTTGCCCGGAAATGGGTGCGATATGGCTATGTCTACCCCTTCGGCGAAGCACTTGCCGGTATTCTCATGGTCGCCGGTGCGCTGGTCTGGATCAGCGCGCCTGTTGCATCGGGACGGTCGGAGCGGTTTCTGTTTTCAAGGCCGTCTACATCGACAAGCGCGAGATCAAGTGCGCCTGCGTGGGGGGCGGTTCAAATGTGCCGCTGGGCTTCGTGTCCCTGACCGAAAACCTGATGATGATCTTTATGGGCATCTGGATGCCGGCGCGCGCGATGGGTCTCTTTTAGACCTATCCATCCGTTTTCTGGGCGGTCACAGGGTCGCCAAGCGCGGCCCTGTTCAGCGCGTCCAGAACCGCTTCGGACGTCAGAACTTCGGACAGGATGATCCCGTCGGGCGCGTTTGGTCCGTAGACGATATTGAACGGGATACCAAACCTGCTGTGGCTTTCCAGATACCGGGAAATGTCGGTGCTGGGCCTAGTCCAGTCTGCCTGCATCGCAACGACATTATCACCCCGCAGTTGGTCGACCACGGGCGCACGGTCCAGCACCAGCGTCTTGTTGGCCTTGCACGTCAGGCACCAGTCTGCGGTCACATCGACAAAGACGGTTTTTCCCTGCGACACCAGTTTCGGTATCTCGGAGCGATCGAACGCGACCCAGTCCTGGCCCACCGCTCTCGTCTGCGGCGGGATTGTCAGCGCCGTCGGCACCAGAAGGCTGAGAACAGCAACCACCACCAATGCTGTCGGGCGCGTCAATCTGCCCGGCAAACGTATTGTTGCGAGAAGAATGAAAAGGCCCGTCAGAAGCATCACCACCGCGGCCACCCGGCCACCGGCCACCCCCGTCAGCACCCAGAGCAACCAGATCGCGGTGCCAGCCAGAAGACCGGCAAGCAGCCACTTGACGACAACCATCCAACGTCCTGGCCGGGGCAGCAACCGGACCAGGCCGGGTTTCCCTGCGAGGATCAGATAGGGAAGGGAGAGCCCAAGCCCCAGAGCCGTGAAAACGAGAATGACATCAATCGGGCGTCCAGACAGGGCAAAGGCAACCGCAGTCCCCAAAAAAGGGGCCGAACACGGCGTGGCCAGAACCGCCGCAAAGGCACCTGTCGCAAAATCCCCAACATACCCGTCGCGACCGCTTGATCTGGCCAGCCGTGACTGCAACCCGGAGGGCAATGAAACTTCGAACACCCCGAACAGATTGGCGGAAAAGACGGCAAGAACCAGAAACATGATGGTCAGGAAGACAGGGCTTTGGAATTGCAGACCCCATCCGACAGTGATCCCGACGGATTGCAGAACCAGAATGATTGCGGCGAGGGTCCACATAAACACAAGAACGCCAAGGGCCGACATCAGGAACCCGTTCCGAACCTCGTGCGCTGGCTTGTTTCCATGATTGAGAACCGATGTCAGCTTAATGGACAGGACAGGCAGAACGCAGGGCATGACATTCAGGATTAGACCGCCAAGAAAGGCAAAGGCCGCAATCGCCAGGATTTGCGTCAGATCCGGCAGGTTCGCCATAACCTCGAATGGCGCACCCGGGATGCGTTCTGACCATGCGGGCTGCGCTGTCACCGCGCGTGATCCATCGGTCACAGTCAGCTGCAGGGGCGGCGGATCCTCCCCTTGCGCGAGAAGAGGCAGTTTGGCCCAAAGGGCCGTTCCCGCATCATCCGTTCGGATGTCCGGTTTGCCAAAGGTGAATTCCGGCCCCAGTTCCGGAAAGACATCCGGCTTCACAAAGGCATTCGCACTGCGCGCTGTCACATAAAGCGCATCATCCGCGATCACCGCCGTTTCGACAATGATGTCGCTCTCTTCGGGCCCAAGCGGCACCCGCTGGGCATATTCCGAAATCAGACCCGCCGCCTGCGCGTCAATCCCGGAGCCTGCCGGAATTGTCAAGGCGAGATTGAAATCATGCGGCACACACACAGTCGAGCACGCCAGCAATGAAACACGCGCCTGCAATGTTGCGGACTGGCCCGCAGTTTCGAGAACTGCCTGAATGGGCAGGACGACACGGGTCTTGTAGCCAAAATTCTCGATGCCGAATGCCGTGAAGCGCTCAGGCGCGGGCCAGAGCATCTGTGCGCTCACCAGATTTTCCGATCCATCCCATGAAATTTCAGGCGGCAGACCCACCTCGCCGGGCGAACGCCAATAGGCCTTCCAGCCCTCGGCCAGCTCGACATACAGGCCAAGGGAAAGGGTTCTGGAGGTTTCCGCGACGCCATTTTCAACGGAGATGAGCCGGGCCGTGATTGCTGAATTCTCGTAGGTATCGCTCGACGCAGCAAAGCCCATGGAGGCCCAAAGGCAAGCCATGAGAAGGAAGATTAGGCGCAACGTGTTTCGCATCATCTTTTGGCTCGCTTCCACCCTTGTCCCGAGATCGAAATCCGAAGCACCTCTATGGCTGCATCTCCCGGTTGGTCAACTTTACAAACGGATACAATATCGTTTGTGAAGCCATCCCGCTGCGAGAATAAAGCGACGAAGTCCGCGTTCGCAGCAGGAAGGCCAATAGAAGCTTTTTTCTTTTTAAACATTTCAATCGCAACCGCGGCCTCCAACCTTCCAGCGCTGGAAATTGAAACCAAATGCCAATGACTTAGTTGAATCGGTAGCAACTGAAAGAAGGAATAAGATCATGATGGATGGTGGAATGATGGGTGGCGGCATGATGCTTAGCATGGGAATCGTCTGGCTTCTTGTCATCGTGGTGCTGGTTCTCGCGATCATTGCGCTGGTGAAATACTTGCGCACATAGCGGAAAGCCGGAGTGTCTCCATGGCGGATGAAAGCAAGCCAGTCGTCATTGTCACGGGGTCGAGCGGGTATCTCGGGTCCGCGGTGGTGCGGCGATTACACGGTTGCTACCGCGTCGTCGGACTTGACCGGTATTCGCCGCCCCATCCACCGCATCAGGCCGAGTGCGTCTGTTTCGACATCACCGATCAGGCAAGTGTCGATACCGCGCTTGATCGCGTACGGCTGGCATATGGCGACAGTATTACCGCCTGCATCCATCTTGCCGCCTATTTCGACCTCTCTGGCGAGGATGATCCCGCCTATGATGCGGTTACCGTCGAAGGGTCGAAACGTCTTCTGAAGGGCCTTCAGGAATTCAAGCTGGAACAGTTCGTCTTCGCGTCCACCATGCTGGCGCATGCGCCGACCGAGCCTGGCGAGCCGATAGACGAAGATCATCCTTTCGATCCCAAATTGCCTTACCGGGCGTCGAAGGTGCGTACCGAAAGAATGCTGCGCGAAGAACGGGGTGACGAGAAACTCGTGCTGATGCGCCCCGCCGGAATCTACGATGAAAAAGGGCAGTCGACTTTTCTGACCCATCAGATCGTCCGCATCCACGAGAAGCGCTTCAGCGGCAAGCTCTATCCCGGCGACTTGTCGCGCGGGCAGGCCTTCCTGCATCTTGACGATTTTCTTGACGCAGTGGAACGTATCGTTGATCGGCGCGCCAAACTGCCGGACGTTTTTCCGGTCCTTTTGGGGGAGAGCGATCCGATAACCTTCGGCGAGTTGCAGCGCCTGATCGGGCGCGAACTGCATGGAGAGGACTGGATCACCTGGAACGTGCCGTCCCAACTGGCCAAGCTCGGCGCCTGGGCGGAAAACAAGATATTTGGCGAGGATGCCTTCATTCGGTCCTGGATGGTCGATATTTCCAGCGATCAATATGAACTCGACCTTTCGGCGGCGAAGAAGCATCTGGATTGGACGCCTCGGCACAGCCTGCGCGAGGACATGCCGGGCATCCTTCAGCGCCTGAAGGACGACCCCTACGAATGGTACGAAGCGAACAGATTGAACGCGGCGCGGGTCTCGGCGGCCAAGGTCGAGAACGCCGTGGCTGAAGAGGCTGCCGAGGAGGCACCGACCGAGGCCGAAGCGAACGCGAACAGGCGCGAGCATGATCAACACATGCGTCAGATGCATTTCTCGATGCTCTGGGTGCACTGGCTGGTTATGGCCCTAGGCCTGTGGCTGGCCACAGCACCGTCGGTTTTCGGCACATTCGATCAAGCCGAGTTCAGTGCGGCGGTCCAGCAGGTGACGGAGGATCGCGGGCTCTGGGCCGCTGCCACGCGCAGTTGGCTGACCGCGTGGAACGATGTCTTCACCGGGCTTGCCATCATGGTCTTTGCCGCCCTGTCGCTTCGCCCCGGCAACGGCTGGGCGCAATGGGCGAATGCCGCACTGGGCGTCTGGCTGCTGGCCGCGCCGCTGGTGTTCTGGACGCCCGATGCGGCCGTCTATGCCAATGACACGCTGATCGGCGCGCTGGTGGTCGCACTGACCATCCTGATCCCGATGATGCCGGGCATGTCGCGCGAGGGGATGATGGACGATACCGACATTCCGCCCGGCTGGACCTACTGCCCCTCCACTTACGTCCAGCGCCTGCCGATCATCGCGCTCGGTGTCGTGGGCTTCATCCTGTCGCGCGTCCTGTCGGCCTATCAGCTCGGCCATGTAGACGGCGTGTGGGAGCCTTTCTTTTCATCGTCCTCGGCGCTGAACGGCACCGAATACATCATCACCTCCGATGTCTCGAAAGCCTGGCCCATTGCTGACGGCGGCCTTGGCGCGATGAGTTACATGTTCGAAATCATGATGGGCGTCATGGGCAGCCGCCTGCGCTGGCGCACGATGCCCTGGATGGTCGCACTGTTCGGCATCGTCGTCGGGCCGCTCGGTGTGGTCAGCATTTATTTCATCATTATCCAGCCGATCACGATCGGCACCTACTGCACGATCTGTCTCATGGCGGCGTTGGCCATGCTGATCATGATCCCGTTCTCGCTCGATGAGATCGTCGCAATGGTGCAGTTCATGGTCTGGAATACGCGCCGGGGCAGACCGTTCTGGCGCGCGTTCTTCAGGGGCGATGCACTGCCCGGTGGCACAACGGGGGGCGAAATGAGCTTCGACGCGCGACCGATGCAGATCTTCCGGCAAAGCGCGCGCGGCGTCACCGTGCCATGGACACTCGGGCTGAGTGCTGCGATCGGGGTCTTCCTGATGTTGTCGCGCGCGATCTTCGGCAACGAAGCGGCAATGGCGAACAGCGATCACCTGCTGGGCGCATTGGTCCTGACCACTGCGGTCATCGCCTGGGCCGAGGTCGCGCGTCCTCTGCGGTTCCTCAACATCCTCTTCGGCCTCTGGCTCGTCTTCGCGCCCTGGTTCCTGGACGGAGGCACGGTGGCAGGCAGCCTTCTCGGTATCCTCGCCGGTATCGCTCTCATCGCGCTCAGCCTGCCGCGCGGGAAGCGCAGCGAGGAACACTATGGGAGTTGGGACAGATTCATTTTTTGAAGGGGCGTCAGAAAATGATTGCCAAGCGCCCTTGACCTTCCAGTAGGTGGAAGGACTATCTGATGTTTCAAGGAGAGGATTGCCAGCCATGAACATCGGAAATGTTTCGGAACAGAGCGGATTGCCGGCGAAAACGATCCGGTATTACGAGGATATAGGACTCGTGCAACCGTCGCGGCGTGAAAACGGGTACCGCGATTTCGCTGTTCAGGATCTGCACAAGCTGGCGTTTCTCGGCCGGGCGCGGTCATTGGGTTTCAGCATCGATGAATGTCGCACGCTGTTGTCATTGTACGAGGACCGCGAGCGGTCCAGCGCCGACGTCAAGGCGATCGCACAAAGCCATCTCGCGCGGGTGGACCAAAAAATCGAGGAGTTGCAGGCGCTGAGCGCGACGCTTCGTGATCTCGTTGTTCGGTGTCATGGCGATGATCGTCCGGACTGCCCGATAATGGATGATCTGACGCGTTCCGACGTCCGGAGACGCGAAAACATCCCGCTGGAACAACCCTCTGAACACTGGTAAATTAGCCGCATGCACTTTGTCGCCCGCCTCATCATGATAGCCGTCCTTGCCGCCTTCGCGGTAAGCTCGGTTGCGCATGCGGCCGGTTCGGCCAGGATGGCATCTGAAATGATCGCAGCCGGAGTTGAAATGGCAGGTGTCGGCTGCGAGGCATGTGATGACGATACGGCGGGAACCTTGGGCGTCGCATGTGATTTTGTCTGCAACTCAGCGGCCGCCGCCGCGGTCGTGGAAGCGTCGGCGGAACTTGGTCCACTTGCAGTTTCGAGCGCTCATGGACTGCCGATCGCGCGGGATTTTCGCGGTCTGACCAGCCCACCTGCCAAACAGCCTCCAAAAATCCTTCTCTGATCTGACACGCGCCGCGGTTTCGCGGCCGCAGTGTCATGCCGTGACGCCGGAGCAATGCCGCTCCGCGTTGCAGGTATTCCCCAACCGCAGTTGCCGCTTTGGCTCCGGCGGAGGACCGAATTATCAGAGAGCCCCAGACCGATGTCTTTGAAATGCAAACCTACCGTGACGCGCCGCGCCTTTGTCGCGTCGTCGCTCGCGGGTGTGATGTCCGCCACCCTGCCTTTTCCGAGGATGGCAGAAGCCGCCACCCGGGAATTCTCACTCCGGGCCGCACCGTTGTAGCACACGGCTTGTTCCCGAGCCACATCCGGACACTGCGGCCTGGTGCTACAACGGTAAGGTCCCGGGCCCGGAGATCCGCATTCGACAAGGTGATCGCCTGCAGGTCGAGGTTACCAACGACCTTGCAGAGGAAACCACCGTGCATTGGCATGGTATCCGGCTTCCGAACGCAATGGACGGGGTGCCGCACCTGACACGGGCGCCGATCGCCCCTGGCGACAGGTTCGTCTACGAATTCGATGCAGTCGATGCCGGCACCTTCTGGTATCACCCGCACCAGCGCAGTTTCGAGCAGGTCGGGCGCGGTCTCTACGGCCCGCTCATCATCGAGGAGGCCAATCCACCTTGGGTCGACCGCGACGTCATCTGGGTGCTGGACGACTGGCGTCTGGCGGAAGATGCATCGATTTCGGACGACTTCGGAAATGCCCATGACCTGAGCCACGCAGGCCGCCTCGGGAACACCGTGACGATCAATGGTCGTGTGCCGGAAACATTCGAGGTGGTATCGGGGGAGCGGATCCGCCTCCGCCTGATCAACGCGGCGAATGCCCGGATCTTCGCTCTCGATTTCGGGGACCATACACCGCGCATCATCGCGCTCGATGGGCAATCCGTTACGCCACATAACCCATCGGACGGTCTTGTCGTTCTTGGGCCCGCAATGCGCGTCGATGTGATCCTGGATTGCAACGGTGAACCAAGTGCACGATCGCAGCTTGTCGATCGTGCCTACCGCGGGAACGATTTTCGGGTCCTCGATTTCACCTACGCTGAAACCGCCCTGCGCGAGGCTACACCCGACTGGCCGATCGCACTGCCAGCCAGTCCCATTGCCGAACCAGACCTGAGTTCTGCGCATCGTCATGAGGTGACGTTCACCGGCGGGATGATGGGCATGATGCATGACGGGCGCGGCATCTGGTTCGTCAACGGAAAAGCCGCCCAGGGGCATGTGCTTGACCCGTTCCTGACGCTTAAACGCGACGCGAGTCACATCCTCGAGATGACCAACGCGACCGCTTTTGATCACCCGATCCATCTGCACGGCCACTCATTCCGCGTGATCAGTCGAAACGGTGCGCCGACGCCGCATCGGGAATGGCAGGACACGGTGCTGATGGCACCCCGCGAACGGGTCGAGATCGCCTTCGTCGCCGACAATCTCGGCGACTGGATGTTCCACTGCCACATTCTCGAACACCAAGCCGCGGGAATGATGGGTGTGATCCGCGTCGCATGAGCCCCGGAGGAGGACAAGAGATGACAAACAGAACCTTGAATTTTGAGCCGGACAGACGCCACTTCCTGGCACTGGGTATGGGTGCAGCCGCAGTGCTCGTGTTGCCCGGCGCGGTGCGCGCGGCCGGCGGGGCGGCCAATATTCGAACCCTGGCCTTCGATGGCGACACGCTGTTGATCGCAGGCGCAACACTGAGGGCCAGCCCCGACGGCGGTCGCAGTTGGCATGAGAGGCCAACACTTTCCCCGGTCTCCTCGATCGCCACGCATCCTGCGCGTCCCGGACGTCTCCTTGCCGGACTGGCGCGGGGAGGGGTGACCGTGTCCGACGATGGCGGAACGACATGGACTGCCCGAAGCGAGGGGCTTGCCTCCGGCGAGGTCACCGCGCTGGCCGTGGCCGCCGGAAATCCCGACATGCTCTATGCCGCGATCCGCGGCGACGGCCTTTGGAAGAGCGAGGACGCAGGCGCAACGTGGGCGCTCGCGATGGACCGGCCCTGGCTCGACGCGGCCGAGCGCGACCCGCTGACGCTGGCATCGGTTGATCTCGAAACCGGGATGGGCGGCATCTGGATCTATGCCGGAACCGAGAAAGGCCTGACCCGTGTTCCAGACTGTTTCTGCCGCTGGCAGGAAGTTCAGCCCGGCAATGCGATGGACGCGCTGGTGACGGGCGATGCGCCACCTGCCGAGGCGCCGCTGCCGACGGATGAGCCGGTCCTGTCACTGGCCAGCGCCCCTTCGGCACCTTCGACACTATATGCGGCGCTGCCGTCGGGGGTGTGGGCGTCGCAGGACGGCGGCGTGGTTTGGACCCAGAAGGCAAAAGGGCAGGGGAGGGCCGTCGCGGTCCACCCTAGGGACGAAAATCACGTAGCCGCCCTCCTCGACGGCACCCTGAACCTCAGCCGCGATGGCGGCGCTACCTGGGCCGCGCTCGCGGTCGCATGATGGAGAACCCCATGAACAGAAGATATGTCCTGGCTTCGCTTGCTGCACTTGGCGTCGGCGGAACCTTCACTTTCACGACGCTGACTTCAGCACAAAGCACCGAAGACGCGACCGGTCCCGCAAGTACCGACGTGTCAGACGGAACGAAGCAGATCACGATCTGGCGCGATCCGGGCTGCGGTTGCTGCGACACCTACGCTGATTATCTGGAAGAGAACGGCTATCAGGTGACACGCATCGACGATCGGGATTTTGATAAGCGCTCGATCGAAGTCGGCGTTCCCGAGCAGGGGCTCGGCTGTCATCTGGCCGAGATCGAAGGCTATTATGTCAGTGGATTGGTACCCTCGGAGATCCTGGAAAGGCTGGTCACGGAGAAGCCCGACATCACCGGCATTACTTTGCCGGGCATGCCTTCGAACGCGCCAGGCATGGCACGAGTAAAGACCGGTACGCTCAAGACCTATGCGTTCGGCGAGGGCGGGATCACCGTTTACTCCGATGAGTAACTGCATGGACATGATGACTGGCCCGATGATGGGGGTGATGATGTTCGGCGGAGGGCTTTTGCTCCTGCTCGTCGCCGCGGTTCTGCTGCTCAGCGTCGTCGCACTCGTGAAATACCTCAGGAGTTCGACATGAGACGGGCCGCAATAATTGGTGCCGCTATCGTCGCACTATCCGCGGCCGGGTTTGCCGTCTTTGCGCAGTCGGAAAGTGACGAAGCTTCTGTGGATGGGCTGTCCTTCCTCGGTGAACCCGTGACTACTGCGGACATCGCAGCAGGGCAGACGCTCTATGCGGAGAATTGCGCATCCTGTCACGGTGCCAAACTGGAGGGGCAGCCCGATTGGCGGCGGCGTCTGGACAATGGGCACATGCCCGCGCCGCCACATGACGAAACCGGCCATACCTGGCACCATTCGGACCGAAACCTGTTCATCGTGACCAAAAAGGGCATCGGTGCCGTCGTGCCGGGGTACGAGAGCGACATGCCGGTGTTCGAGGGGCTGCTGACCGACGACGAGATCGCCGATGTGCTCTCCTATATCAAAAGCACGTGGCCCGATCGCGAGCGCACGTTTCAGGCAGAAGTCTCTGCCAATGAAGGTGACAAATGAGCGCGGTTGAGAAACGCCGCCGCCGCAGGGGGCGGTTTTTCACCGTGCTGCCGGTCACGATCTTCGTGCTGATTGCCGTCGGCTTTTACTGGGGCCTTTTCAATAACAATGACGGCCTTCCCTCTGCGCTTATCGGCAAGGCGGTGCCCGAATTCGACTTGCCGCCGATAGAGGGACGCGCCGACGGGCTGTCGAGCGCCGACCTAAAAGGACAGGTGTCCATCGTAAACGTCTGGGCGTCCTGGTGCGTACCGTGCCGGGTCGAAATGCCCCTGCTGAACGAACTGGCCGCGCAGGATGAGGTCGCGATATACGGCATCAACTACAAGGATCGTCCCGATGAAGCTCTGGGCTTTCTTGCCGAGCTTGGTGACCCATACACCCGCATCGGCGCCGACCGGAATGGGCGCGTGTCCATTGACTGGGGCGTCTATGGCTTGCCGGAGACCTTCGTGATCGATCGCGAGGGTAGGATCGCTCACAAGCATATCGGCCCCTTCAACCGCCGTTCTTTGGAGGAAGACATCCTTCCCGTTGTGCGGCGCCTTCAGGAAGGAGCCGGATCATGAAACGACGTGATTTGCTCGCTGGTATGGCGGCGCTCGGCGTCGTGGGGCCGGTTCAAGCCAGACCATTGATGCCGCTTCACGACAAGCCGCGACAGATGCTGTCGCCACCTTTCGTCGATGGAAAGGGCCGCGATCTGACGCTGGCGGATTTCCGGGGCAGGGTGGTTCTGCTGAATATCTGGGCGACCTGGTGCGTTCCCTGTCGCGAAGAGATGCCGACGCTCGACGCCTTGCAGGAGAAAATGGGCGGCGGCGACTTCCATGTCCTGCCGCTGTCGATCGACCGTGCCGGAATGGAGATCGTCCGCCGTTTCTACGACGAAATCGGTATTCGCCATCTCGATACATACCTCGCCGAAGACATTCGGGTGATGGCCGCGTTTGCCGTAGTGGGCCTTCCCACCACGATCCTGATCGACCGCGACGGTTTCGAGCGCGGACGACTCGTCGGGCCGGCCGAATGGGACAGTCCCGCAGTCATGGCCCAAATCCAGACTATCATCAACGAAAGGAGTGAATAACCAATGTCTGAAACTTTACCTCACACTGAAACACCGGTGGCACGCCCGTGGCGGCCGCAATTTGGACAGCGCGGCCTGATTCTCGCGTCAATGGCGATCATCGGTGCCGGGCTTTACCTGAACTGGGGCTGGGTGACGGCCATTGGGGCCGCCCCGCTGATCTTGGCCGTGGCACCCTGCGCCGTGATGTGCGGGCTTGGCGTCTGCGTGATGTGCAAATCGAAATCATGTGACAACAAGAGCACGGCCGCAGAGCCGAGCCTGCCGAGGGACTGATCCCGAAAACCTCAAGAAACCTTAAGGAGAAACTGATGACACTTATCAAGAAACTGAGCATGGCGGCTGCCGTAACTACATTGATGGCAACCGGCGTGGTTGCCCAGGACAACACCGGTTCGTCCGGCCAGATGATGGACGGTGAGAACGGAATGGCCGGCAATATGATGGACGGCGATATGTCCGGCATGGACGGCATGATGCCCATGATGAAGATGATGCAGAAAATGGGCCCGATGATGGAGGCCTGCACCGAGATGATGGAGGCCATGAACAACTCCGAGGATGAAACCACCCCTTCGACCGACAAGGGCTGATCAATCATCGCCGGGGGCCAAGGCCCCCGGCGATTTGACAGGGAAAAATAGATGATACTCAAAACTGCCCTTCGCGTGTTTGCGGTCTTCCTCTGGGCGCTGATTTCCACGCCCACGATTTCGTTGGCCCAGCAATCGACGCCGCTCGATCAGGTTGAGCAAGAGGCCATCAAAGCCTTGATCCTGCAAACCATCCGCGAGAACCCCGAAGTTCTGATGGACACGCTCCTGACATTCCAGGAAGAGGCTCAGGCACAAGCCCAGGCCGAACAACGGGCTGCGCTTCAGCGCGTGGGTGACCTCCTGCGGGCGGACCCGAACACCGGCGTGATGGGCAATCCTGAGGGCGACATCGTGCTTGTCGAATTCTTCGACTACAACTGCCCCTACTGCCGACGCGCGGCCCCGGTCCTTTTCGAACTAATCGAGGAGAATCCCGACCTGCGCATCATCATGAGGGAGTGGCCAATTCTCGGACCCGACTCCGAGCTGGCGGCTCGAGCGTCGCTGGCGGCGACACAACAGGACAAGTTTGAGGCCTTCCACGAAGCCCTGATGGCACAGCCGCGCGCCAATACTGTCATGATCAGGCGAGCCGCCGAGCAGGCAGGGCTGGACTACGACCAGTTGCAGGCAGATATGGACGCGCCTGAAGTCGATGCCCATATCGCAAAGTCTCACGATCTCGCACGGAAGCTTGGAATATCCGGCACACCGACGTTTATGATCGGGGAGGCACTTGTTCCTGGATTGTTGGAAAAGGCCGATCTTCAGGCCCTGATTTCGGAGGCCGGAGATGTCGATTGAACCCAGTGAAACCCCTCCGAAATCGCGGCTCCTGAGAACCATATTGTGGGGCACGATAACTGCTGCGCTCGCTGGGCTAGCGATCTTTTGGGCTTTGGATAACTATCTTGGCAACCGATCGAAGGCCGTCCGCTATTCGGGTGAGGCGGATATTCGATCCGAATTTTCCCTCACGGATCACACCGGGCAAGAGGTGACCCAGGCCGATTACGCCGACCGCTGGCAACTTGTTTTCTTCGGCTTTACCCACTGCCCGGACATCTGCCCCACCACGTTGGCCTACATGGCCAGCGTCTTGGATCTGCTCGGCGAAGATGCGGCCCAGGTAGCACCTATTTTCATCACGGTCGATCCGGAACGCGACACAGTGCCGGTCATGGCGGAGTATGTATCAGTCTTTCATCCAAGCCTGATTGGCTTGACCGGAACCGAAGCGCAGGTTGCCGAGGCCAACAGAAATTTCCGCGCATGGTACGAGCGGACCGAGGACGACAGCGCGCCGGACGGTTATTTCATGGCGCATGCCGGATACATCTACCTCATGCAGCCCGGTGGCGAGTTTGAGGCGGTCTATCAGGAAGGCGGTCAGCCGCCCGAGGTGCTGGCGCAGGAAATCCGTAAAAAGTTATGAGTGAAGGAACTTACCAAATGAAGATCACGATACTTGCAACCGCGCTAACTCTCTGGCCGTTTTTCGCATCGGCCGATGTGACGATATCGGACGGGTGGGCCCGCGCGAGCGTCTTGGCCTCCCGCCCGGCAGCGGCCTATCTCACGCTCACGAGCGACCAGAGTGATCAACTGGTCGCGATCACGACGCCGATCGCTGGGAACGTCACGATTCATGCTGTCGATACTGGTGATGATGGCGTTAACCGAATGGTCGAGATCGACGCTTTGGACCTGCGCTCCGGAGAACCAGTGACCCTCGCGCCCGGCAGCATGCATCTGATGCTGATGGGCCTGTCGGAAAAACTCGAAGAAGGCACCGATTTGCCATTGATCCTGACATTCGCATCGGGTGCCCGAATGGAAATCAGCGTCCCGGTTCTCGGGCCGGGCGCAATGGGACCGCAGGAGTAACAGTCATGAAAAACATACTCCTGCTGATAGCCCTCGTCGCGGGCCGCCCGGCCTACGCAGATCATCCTGGCGACCGTCTTGACGAGGTGATGGCACAGAAAGAACCTGCTTTCACTGCCGTTGACCTCAACGAACTTCCTGCGTTGGATCTTCTCGGCCCTGACGGAGAATCGTTGGTCTTGGAAAGCCTCTCCGATCAGGTCGTCGTTCTTAGTTTTGTACCGTCCAACTGCGGGTTGCCCTGTGCTGATCAGCAGGCACTTCTTGAAAAGGTGAGGGGCGGAGTGAATGCATCTCCCATGCTGGACATGGTGACCTTCCTTGTGGTGACCGACGCCAGTGATCCGGTTCCCGGACCGATTGGCGAGAACGTGGTCATTGCTCGCGCACAAGAGCCAATAGAGAGTCTGATCGATCAGTATCGCGCGATTGCGCCAGACGATTCCGAGGCTCCGCTTGTGCATGTTATCGCGCGCGGCAACCGCCATGCCGGGGTCTTTGCGGGTTCCGCTTTCCGGCACATCAACATGATCCTGTACGTCAACGGCCTGACAAACGCGCATTAATCGAAGAACGGACCCCCAGCATGACAGCAAACACAGAAACCTTTGAGACAAGCGATACCGGATGGCTGTCCGTCATCCGCCGATACATTGTCTATACCGCCGTCGGTCATCTGATCTGGGAAATGGCACATATCCCGCTCTACACGATCTGGGTCGAAGGCACCTGGGGAGAAATTGCGTTCGCGGTCGTGCACTGCACCGGCGGAGACCTGTTGATCGCCATGAGCACGCTCTTGCTCGCCCTGTTTCTTGTCGGAGGGCACGCATGGCCGTCGGAACGCGCAGGGCGCGTCCTGCTTCTGGCCGTGGCCCTGGGCGTCTCTTACACGATCTTCAGCGAGTGGCTGAACATCGTGATCCGGGCGGCCTGGGCCTATCGCGACATCATGCCGGTGGTACCCGTCATCGACGCCGGTCTCACGCCCCTGCTGCAATGGATCATCGTTCCGACCCTGGCATATCGGGCTGCCACAAGAGTGCCCTTGCGCAAACTTTTCAGGGGTGAAGGTGATTCATGGTAGATATCTCGCTTCTGGGCCTCACCGCCGCGCTCTTGGCCGGTACGATATCGTTTCTGTCTCCCTGCGTGCTGCCTCTTGTGCCAGGTTATGTCTCCTACGTGGCCGGGCGCACAGCCGCTGAAGGCGGGGCGGCTGCGGCCTCGCCGTCGCGCGCGGTCTGGCTGAGCCTGTGTTTTGTCCTCGGCTTCTCCACCATTTTCATGGGGCTTGGCGCATCCGCGACAGCATTGGGTCAGGCCCTTCTTCGGTGGCGGTATGAACTCAACCTCGTTGGGGGCGGCATCATCATTGTCTTCGGGCTTTTCATGATCGGGGCCGCGCGTGTTTCAGTGATGGAACGCGATTTCCGGTTCAATCTCAACATCCCCGGGGGCCAACCCGCTGCGTCCTATGTCCTCGGTCTTGCTTTCGGTTTCGGTTGGACGCCGTGTATCGGCCCAATTCTTGGCGCGATCCTGACAACCAGCGCGGCCAGCGCCACGATGGGCGAAGGCGTCATGCTCCTTGCCGTCTATTCCGCTGGCCTCGGGATACCATTTCTGATCGTTGCCGGTTTCACCGATCAGATCGCGGGCCGGCTCCGCGCCATCGGCCGGGTCGGCCGTCGCCTTCACCAGATTGCGGGCGTCGTCATGATCCTCATGGGCGTGGCGATGATGACGGGACAGTTGAGCGCGTTGTCGTACTGGATGCTTGATGCGTTTCCGGTTCTTGGACGAATAGGATAACAGCTCATGCGGTTCTACGAAAAACACATCCTTCCGGGCCTCACGCATCTCACCATGGGTCAGGAACAGCTTCTTCCCTACCGAAGGCGCGCAGTCTCAGGTGCGAAGGGGCGCGTGCTGGAGATCGGGATCGGCTCGGGCCTGAACCTCGCGCTCTACCCCGACGCCGTGGATCAGATCGTCGGTGTGGACCCGTCGCCGGAACTCCTTAATCAGGCCGCGGAGGCTTCTCAGGGCTTGACACCGACAACGGAGATGATCGAGGGCGTGGCCGAAGCATTGCCGCTGGAAGATCGCAGCGTTGACTGCGTGATTGCTACCTGGACGCTCTGCAGCGTGTCGGAACCGGAGAAGGTGCTGGCCGAGATCCAGCGCGTTCTCAAACCTGACGGCGTCTTCCGCTTCGTCGAGCATGGAACAGCGCCGGAACCCAGCGTCCAGCGTTGGCAGCGCTGGCTCACGCTTGCCTGGAAACGTTGTGCCGGAAACTGTCACCTTGACCGCCAGACAGACACTCTGGTCGAGCAGAACGGCTTCCGCATGGAGCGGCTCGACACCGGCTACGCGAAAGGTCCGAAACCCTTTGTTTTCATGTATGAGGGGCAAGCTCGCCTTTATTGAGGCAGCTTAGAAGGAGAACAATGTCGGCTTCCAAATGGCGAGATACTGATGACAAGGTAACCAACTCTCGGCGGGAACTTATAGAATATATCAGGGGTTACCGCATCATGAGCAAGCAGAAAAATGATAGACAAACCAATCTGACACGCGGCATCCGCGTCGAGATCGCCAGCCTTGTCTACAATCTGATCGAGGTCGTCGTATCCGTCACCGTTGGACTTCTGACCGGCAGCGCCGCACTAGTGAGTTGGGGTTTCGACAGCACGGTCGAAGCCACCTCAGCCGGGACGCTGATCTGGCGCTTGAAGGCCGAGAAGGACGGTGGCGACAAGCGCACGGTCCTGCATCGCAAGAAGGTCGCGCTCTATGTGGTCGCCTGTGCTTTCTGGATCGTCGTCGCCGCGATCCTCTACGAGGCGGTGTCCGCCTTCATCTCGCAGGAGGCACCGGGCTTCAATTGGTGGGGGATCGCGATCCTGTTTGTCTCTTTAGTGGTCAATCCGCTATTGGCCTGGGGCAAGTATCGCTACGGCAAGCGGCTCGATTCACCCGCCCTGAAATATGATGCCAAGGATACCATGATCTGCGAATACCAGACCATTGTGGTGTTGGCCGGAATCGGTCTGACGCAATGGATGGGCTGGTGGTGGGCCGATCCGGTCGCGGCGCTTCTGATCGTGCCCTACGTTGCGTGGGAGGCGTTCGAGGCCACGAAGGATGCGCGGTCGGTCGGGCCGGGTGAGGCCGAAGCTACTGCCGACGCCTGACGTTGCGCATGATGAACCGGTTCTGGGGCAGTGATGGCAGCTCTCCTGGGTCAAGCTCCAAATCCTGATCCGGCACATCGTAGTCGATGTCGTTCACAAGATACCTGCAAAACGCCTTCATCTGACTGATCGCGATCCATTCACCCGGGCAGCGGTGGTTCGTGTAGTGGTTGCCGCCGCCCTGTGGAATGAAGTCGTAGGGGTTTTCGGCGCGGCCCCGAAACCGTTCGGGCCGAAACTCAAGTGGCGCATCCCATGAACGCCGATCGGTGTTCGTACCATAGAGGTCCAGCAGAACCCGGTGTCCTTTGGGAAAGCGATACCCTTGCCACTCGAAAGTACTTTTGACTCGTGCCGCGACCGCAGGAAAGAATGGATAGAGGCGGCGGACCTCCTGAACGAAGGGTTCGAGCAGTCCTTCGTCGTTCCGCAGTTTCTCCTGCCATTCTGGGTACCTGTACAGGGCGTGCGCCGTCTGCACGATGAATACAGACACCGCCACGGTCGGACGCAAGACGTTCAGCAACTCTACGGCGGCCACCCTGGGGTTCAACAACTCCCCGTCGAGATCGCGCCATGTCGCGATGAAATGAAGGGCGCTTTCCTGCGTCGGCTGAAGCTCGCCATCGCGGACCTGTTGGATCATCCGTGCTGCCCATTTTTCCAGGCGGTGGCGCGCCAGTCGCGCGGCCCAATGTTTCGGGCCGATGGCACCGGCGTCCTGAAAAAGCGATGTAAGCTGCGCCGTTCGGGTCGCCACCTCCGCCTCGGGAATCGGAACCCCACACCAGGCGCAAACGGCTCTCGTGAGCATTTCGCGCACTTCGTCGTAAAAAACGACTTCGTTCCTCGCCTCCCAGTCCGGCGCAAAGTTGTCCAGCATGTGAAGTGACATGCCCTGAAGCGCGGCTATATGCTCGGTCCCCATCATCGACATGAACATCTTCTTGCGGTGCTGGTGGGTAGCGTCGTCCAATCCCTGAACGCCGCCTTCACCCAATAGGGTCTTTTGTATGCGGCTTGGCATCGAGCCTTCGCGGATCAGCTGCTCTTCCCGATAGAAGGCTTCTGCCGCGGCAGCGCCAGTCATGCAGATTGTCTTGTGAAGAAGAATGCGCGTTTCGAAGAGGTCTGCGTCGAGATGGCGGCAAGTTTGCCGAATGAACCCATACGGGTTGCGCAGCAGGGCGAGTGTGCTGTCAAAGCCTGTTGCAGATGGCATGCTAGACATCGGCTATCCTCCTGTTTCTATTCTCTTTTTCTGGCCTTTTTTGCCTCGCCGTTCGCGGGGCGGGCACGGTGCCGAAACAGCAGTGCCGCTCCGAAGGAAAGCACGGCGTCCGCGCCCATAACATCTGTCACCGCTGGATCAGCTGCGGCGCATCCGCATCCCCAAGGGCCATTTCGGGGAGCCAAGTGATAAGCTGAGGAAACGAGATCAGCGCCACGATCAATACGATCTCAATGGCAACAAGAGGTACCGCTCCGCGATAGATATCGGATAGGTTGATACCCTTCGGTGCCGCCATCTTAGCAAAAAACAGGGCATAGCCGAAGGGAGGCGTCAGGAAGGACGTTTGCAAGGCCAACGCAATCAGGCCAGCGATCCAGATCTGCGCAAAGTAGGCAGAGCCGACGTGATCTGCGAAGTCGAGATCTGAAATAATCGGCATCAGTACGGGTACAAAGACCAGCAGCACCTCGATCCAGTCAAAAACAAACCCAAGTATGATGATCACGCCAAGGAGGATCGCCAACAGTTCCCACCGGGTGAGAT
>Ga0208016_100080_pt1 | contig 58354 bp, 45 predicted proteins | sample 28_taG_FD_184102 | JGI IMG/M metagenome (GOLD analysis project Ga0208016, IMG submission 184102) | Marine viral communities from Cariaco Basin, Caribbean Sea - 28_WHOI_OMZ (SPAdes) (version 2) | ecosystem: Environmental > Aquatic > Marine > Oceanic | place: Caribbean Sea: Cariaco Basin...
ATATCTTCTCGCACACATCTCACCCCTCGGCTGGGCACATATTATCCTCACCGGCGAGTATCGGTGGCGACGAATGAACGCTTAAAGCCTTACCGCCCTATTCTGCACCGAGCCGGAGTCGACCCCACAAACCCTAGGGTCAGGACCGGCTCTGATGATGTAACCGCCCCCCGACGGCATCTGTGTGCCAAGGTGGGTTTACGAGGATCCACAAAGGGGAGCGGTCATGTCGGAGATTATCACGGTCGGCGTCTGATCAGCCCCTCCTGAGTGGTCCGGTTTGATTGTTAGTGCACACAGGCGATTAACGCCCTGCGTGGTCATCTGACCGAGTTCGGCCAGATTGTGCCACAGGGGGCGGCCAACACATCGAAACTGATCGCCGTCGTGGAGGACCCGGACAGCGGCATACCCGCCGATGCCATCGCCACTTTGAAGGTCCTGATCATGACGCTCGCCAACCTCGACGCGGAGATCGGGAAACTGAATGCTGAGATCGCCCGCCGGGCCAAAGATAACGACGTGGCCCGACGACTGATGACGGTGCCGGGCATTGGTCCGTTGATCGCCACGGCAATCGCGGTCCTGGCCCCGCCGCCCGAGACCTTCCGCAAGGCCCGCGATTTTGCGGCCTGGCTTGGTCTGGTGCCACGACAGCATTCGACCGGCGGCAAGCAACGGCTAGGGGCCACGACCAGAATGGGCGAGCGATCTCTGAGGTGGTTGCTCATCATCGGGGCCAACAGCGTCATCATCAAGCGGCATGTGCATGCGGCAGCCACGCCCGGCACTTGGCTGGGTGGGATGCTGACACGCAAGCCGCCGATGCTGGTGCGGGTGGCGCTGGCCAACAAAATGGCGCGCATCGTATGGGCCCTGATGGCCCGCGGTGGCGTCTACAAGGCTCCGGTCGTGGCGGTGTAAGCCGTCAGGGTCGCGGTGCGCCGTAATCCATTTGTTTAGCGTCGATAGGCCAATGCCTAAATCAGACGCCACCTGCTTGCGTGTCAGCCCACTGGTCAGCGCGATCCGCACCGCATCAGCCCGGAATTAGTCCTTCTGTTTCAGTCCCATAGTTCATCTCTTTTGCTGCAATAAATGCTATCAAAGGAGCGGCATCAAATCGTGACACGTCCACTTGTTGCCATGGTAGCTTCTCAACCCGATGAGCCCTATTGTGATAGGGGCGTATTTCCGTTTTAAAGTGAGCGGATATCGGGCAAAGGAAGGGATGTATGACTGCAGGGAAAATCCTCATGGTCGGTGCAGGCCTTTCGGGCGCCGTCATCGGGCGGCATCTGGCAGAGGCGGGCCATGAGATCACCGTGGTGGATGCGCGCGATCATATCGGCGGCAACTGCCACACCGAACGCGATCCGGATACCGGCGTCATGTTGCATGTCTACGGGCCGCATATCTTCCACACCGACGATGCCGAGGTCTGGGACTATGTGAACGATTTCGAGACCTTCCTGCCCTACAAGAACCGGGTGAAGACCACCTCGCGCGACCCCGAAGGCCAGCGCGGCGTCTTCTCGCTGCCGGTGAACCTGCACACCATCAACCAGTTCTTCGGGCGGACCCTGCGCCCCGACGAGGCGCGCGCCTTTATCACCGAAGAACAGGCCGATACCTCGATCACGGATCCCCAGACCTTTGAAGAACAGGCGATGCGGTTCGTCGGCAAGGACCTTTATGAGGCCTTCTTCAAGGGCTACACTATGAAGCAATGGGGCTGTCACCCTTCCGAGCTGCCCGCTTCGATCCTGAAACGCCTGCCGGTGCGTTTTAATTACGACGACAACTATTTCTTCCACAGATTTCAGGGCATGCCGGAAAACGGCTATACCTCGATGATCGAAAAGATCCTCGATCACCCCGGCATTACGGTGCAGCTTTCGGCCCCCTTCAGCCGCGCCATGGGCGAAGGTTATGACCATGTGTTCTACTCCGGCCCGCTCGATGGTTATTTCGACTATGAACTGGGCCGTCTGGGCTATCGCACGCTGGATTTCGAACGCTTCACCTACGCGGGCGACTATCAGGGCTGCGCGGTGATGAACTACGGCGAGGAAGACGTTCCCTATACCCGCATCACCGAGCACAAGCATTTCTCCCCCTGGGAAGAGCACGAGGGATCGGTTCTCTATCGCGAATTCTCCCGCGCGGCCGAGCCCGGCGACATCCCCTATTACCCGATCCGCCAGGTGAAGGAAAAAGCCCTGCTCGCGGATTACGTGAAACTGGCCGAACAGACCGAGGGCGTCACCTTCGTGGGGCGTCTTGGCACCTATCGCTACCTTGATATGGATGTGACCATCCGCGAGGCCCTGGACACCGCGCGCGGCTTCCTGACAGCGCTTGAGGCGGGCAAGGCGGCCCCGGCCTTTGCAGTGGCGCCGCTTTAGGCGCGCGGGGGCGATAACCCGCCTGCCTGTCCTGCCCTATCCGCCGGAGCAATCCGGGGACAGGCAGGCAGGGTCTGTGATTGGCTGGCGTCCTTCTAGGCTGTCTCTGTCACAGCAGCACGGGCCCAGGCCATGGCCTTGCGCAAATGCGCTGCCGCCGGGCCGTCCGCTGCCAGCAGTTGCTGGACCTGGAAGGCAAGATCGCCGCCAGCTTCGACTCGTGGCAACATTTCGACGGGATCAAGCAGCAGACGGCTGGCGAGTTGTGACGCATTTACGGTCGTAGGGGACATGGGCATCGGTGCCGTACCCGGAGCGTCTTTAAGACCTTGTTGGCGGGCCATAGAGCCTGGAGCGGTGACGGGTATAATCCGAGAGTGCGGTTTCTTAATGCGCTGTTTGGGCTCGAGTATCTGTTCGACATTAACCTTGTTGAAATAATCAAGAGCGTCTTCGAGAGGCATCTTTTTAAAGTCTTCGATTCGGGAAATCGGTGAGCAGTTGATAATTTCCGCGTTAACATTAAGCAACTGAATGGAACGTGCTAGACGACCCCAAGCGGGCAATTGGCAGCCCGCAGTGTTCGGCAAGTTAAACCTGTCACCTTCCTGCTGATAGTCAGAGAACCAGTAGTTGACATTTTGTTCGGGCGTGCGCTCCATAACAATACGGTTCTTATTTTGATTTTCTTGCTTAGCTCCATCGACAACTTCAGTGTAGTTTGCATCACATCCTAAAAGGATTATTTTTCTATATCCTAATAGCAGAGCTGTTTGCACCGAGTTTGAGCCGGACGTCAGCATGTCGATAAATGGATTGAAGGAGACGCTAAGAATGTCGTCACGATCTTTTTCGGGAACCGTTCGCTCCACAAAGTTGATTGGCTGAAAACGTGGAGAGGTTTGAATATCACCCTCGGGAAAGATTGCCTTTTTCTGTTCGTTATAATTGATGAAGAAAAACTTCTCAATTTCTGAGTCTCGAATAAGTTCTTTGAACCGCTCTGAATGGTGGCCGCAAACGAGTGCATCAAAGCACCCGAAGTACTTCGGCCAGAAGTTCATACGCTCATAGGCGCGATACGCTGCGTTGAGCCCCATCGTATGATATGAGCTCAATGAATGTAGGTCGACATCGCCTAGTGATGGACCATTTCCTAGAAGAATAAAGGTATCGTTTCGAATGTTTCGTGCACGGTTTAACAGGCGGCCAGCATATTTAATTTGGTCTTTTTGAGCCAAAGCACCACGGTGCAAAGTGCTGGCTGATTGCCTTGCGATATGGGGCACCGGCAGCAGATTCGCTTTGGTTAGTCGATTAGTGTTTTCATTTTTGTTTTGCCAAAACTCTTCAGGGTCAACACTCGTTTCTGGGTGCTTTGCGGCCAATCTCTTGAAGATACCGATGGCTGCTGATTTTCCTAGGTTAGTCGAGACTGTAAAGTTAAACTCGCGGGAGTTGTGAATCTTTACATTATATTTTGCTATTAGATAGCTTAAGGCCGTTTGGTCTTGCCGCCCATTGCTGTAATTGAGAAGGTTTTCAAGTTTTTCATGTCCAAACTTTTCCACAACGTATTGGGCAATTGAGGTATTGTTGCGATACCACATTCGCTCTGCATTGTCTTGGACCGGTTTGGGTAATGCGAGAACCGTAGTGGATAGGCAAAGGTCCCAATACTCATCTATTAGTTTTTGCCATTTCCCGTTCGAGCGATACCCAAAGAAACCGGCCTTAATATACGGTTTGCATAGTTTTTCATGATCCAGAAGCTCAAACCCTTCATCGAAAAGCTTTGGAGAAAGGATGTTCAGCAAGAAAAACGGATTTTCGCCATAAAGGTCATGACAATCATCATGGTCTACGCAGAAAATTCCTTCTTGGTCTAGTTCTTCAAAAATTGGGGCAATGCTGTGGTTCAGGAAAATTCCACCATCAACATACATCAGGTTAAATGGGCCGCTGAGGCCAGTTGCAGCAGCTATCAGATGAGGTGCTTTAACCGTTAGATAGGATTTGAATCCGTATGTCTGTGGTTCAAAGAAGTCAAAAGGTAGGGCCTTAAGTTGGGCGATATCTTTGGGCTGATAGTCCACGACATAGACCCCGCGTAGTCTCTGAAGCATTTCCCGCTGCTCAGAGGCCATGCCTATATCGAGTACACAAACACCATCTACCGATCCAGATGAGGTTTCATAGATGGATTCAATCAACATCAGTGTGGAAGGAAAGAAATTCTCGTCCGTTGCGGTTAGGACAAAATTTCCACTCGAAAGTGACGGTCCGCTGTTGATACGGTTAAGTTCGGTGCGTAGGCGTGCTTCGATTACATCACTGCCTTCTTGCGTGAGGTGGATGGAGTCGATCGTATAGCGACGAAGGCTTTCGTGGGACCAATCGCTGATTTGCACAATGGGGCAGGTCAGTTGATCAACCAGAATACGGTTATATTCTGACACAACAGAAATATTACGAGGACGTCCCTTCATGAAGTTACCGTCCCAATCTGGATGGATATCGCAGGTATCTATGAAGATCAGATTGTTAATACTGTTAAGCTCTGCAGCAATCTGGTCCAAGAAGGATTGGCTGTAAAGGCTTGCCGTTAGCTCCCCACCATAAGCAATCTCATGTTTGGCTGGAACTATGTCACTGAGATCAATCCGCGCGTCCAGCCCGTCCAAGAAACGGTTTTTAATTAGACGCTCGACAGTGGGGGCCTTTGCATTGATCCGGCGATTATAGAATTTGGTGCGATTATGGTTAACGGTGACTTGGTTTGTATGTGCACCGTTTAGCAGATCTTCGCTACACGAGCGAATGGGGCGTGGAGAGAAATCAACTACGCCCGCCCATAGGACGATGTGATCAAAATCACTCGGGCAAAGTATTCCATCACGCACAAGGGAAATGAAATCAAGAATTGTCGTCCATTTGTATGGCTGAGCAAAGGAGACAACTTCGTATTCCGAAGAGAGCCGTTCCCAGAACAGCTGCATGGAAGGATCCCCCTTGTGCCAGCCACGGGAGTCAGAAAAGAAAGCTATTTTGGGGCGGGATTGTTTGTTTTGTGAATTCATTCTGAATAGCCTTTTGGATTTTGTATTTGCCAAGCCCAGGTACTGGCGCACATTTCTTCAAGCCCCAGTTCAGCAGACCAGCCCAATACGGTGTTGGCTTTGGAAGGATCCGCTACGGAACAGGCAATGTCGCCGGGGCGGCGGGGTGTGACTTCATAGGGGATTTCGCGCTTTGAGGCGCGGGTGAAAGCGGCGACCATCTCCAGTACTGAATTCCCCTGGCCGGTGCCGATGTTGAATGCCTGGGTGCCGACATTGTCCGCGGCATGGTCAATCGCTGCCACATGGGCGCGAGCCAGGTCGGTGACGTGAATATAGTCCCGCACTCCGGTGCCGTCCGGGGTGTCATAATCATCGCCGAAGATCCCCAGCTTGTCACGTCTGCCGACTGCAACTTGTGCGACGAAGGGCATCAGGTTGTTCGGCATGCCGCTGGGGTCTTCGCCAATCCGTCCGGATGGATGTGCGCCGACGGGGTTGAAATAGCGCAGCAGAACAATCGAAGCATCTGGCGTGGCGTTTTGCCAGTCGCTGAGGACCTGTTCGGCCATATGTTTGGTGCGCCCGTAGACATTGGTCGGCATACAGGGGTGTGCTTCATCAAAGGGGAGATACTGTGGTACACCATATACCGTGGCCGAAGAAGAAAACACGATCCGGCGGCATTCTACAGTCGCCATGCTGTTCAACAGCGACAGGGTGCCGGAAATATTCACGTCATAATAGTGCAGTGGCAGCTGTGCCGATTCTCCTACGGCCTTGAGACCGGCGAAATGGATGACCGCTTCCGGCTGGAAATCCGCCATGATCTTATCCATCGCCGCCCGATCGCGGATATCGCTTCGGTGATGGGGGAAATCGGTGCCGATAATCCCGGCCACCCGGCGCAAGGCCTCGGGCGAGGAGTTGTCGAAATTGTCAACGACACAGATCTCATGGCCACGCGCGTGCAGCTCGATCAATGTATGTGAGCCGATATACCCGGCGCCACCGGTGACCAGAACGCGCATCTGTTCAGCCCTCTTCTTTTACATAGAACCCGGCGAGCCGTTCGATCGCCTCATGACTGGCGCGGATCACGGCATCTACCGTGTTAGAGCCGTTATGTGACCCGAATATGCAACGCTCCATTTTGCGCAATGGGCTGTCCATCGGCAGCGGCTCAACCTCGAAGACGTCCAGCGCGGTGGAATGCACCTGACCTGATTGCAGCGCCGCAATCAGCGCGTTTTCGTCGATCAGCGGCCCCCGTGCGACGTTGACCACCCGTATGCCCGGCTTGCAGCGGGTCAGCACATCCCCGTTCAGCATGTGATGATTGTGCTGGTTCAATGCGCAGGTGAAGACCAGGAAGTCCAGTTCTTCCACCCCGGCGGGCCAGGAGGCTCGTTCTAGTCCGGAAAAACCCGCATCTCCTTCGACGCCGGGATCATAGGCAACCACGGTCAGCCCGAGTGCCTGCAGTCGCTGTACTGTATTGCGGCCGATATCGCCCAATCCCACCACGCCGGCACGTTTGCCGGTCAGGCTGATCCCGGCCGGTTTCGGCCAGCCGCCCGCGCGCACGCCGCGATCGATCAGGAACAGCTCGCGCGCCAGGCCGATCACGAAACCGGTGGCCACATCCGCTACTTCAGCGCCGAACATCATGGGCGTATTGATGATTGGGATGCCCAGATCTTTGCAGGCGGCGAAATCGACATTGTCGACCCCGATGCCCCACTTTACCGCCGCCGTCAGACGGCCCGATTTCGCGGTTTCAAAGACCCTGCGGGTGGCCGGGTCATCGCCGATGATCCAGCCATTGTACTCTGGCAACAGCGCGCAGAGTTCATCCTCCCTCAAGATTTGTGTCGTCTGGGCCGGGTGAAGCCGCAATCCACGCTCTGCGGCGTAGTCCACGAACAAATCGAATTGCCCCAGCATCGGCGGGCAGGTTACAAGAACGTCTTTCATTATTCTGCCGCCTCTTTGCTGATGCGCAGCCCCGCCAGCGCTTCGGCCAGCTCCCAGTCTTCCGGTGTATCGATATCGGAGGCTTCCATCTTGTCCATCTCGTGCAACAGCGGCGTCCTGCCGATCCGGGCATTGGTTTTGGTGAAACTGTCGCGCGAGAAGATGTAGAGGTTCGAGTTTTCCTCGTACCAGGGTTCCAGATCTTGGGTTTGTATGAGGTTGTCGGGATCGTGGTTTACCGGGCTGGCATCCGCACGGTAGAACCGGGTCTGGATCTTGTTCACGGTAAACAGGCTGTCGGCCTCGTCCTTGGCCACGCTCTCCTGATAGCGCCCCAGTGCGGAGCGGATGGTTTGCGAGGTCAGCAGCGGGTTGGTGGTGTGGGTCATCAAATAGGCATCGGCTTCGACCGCCGCAATATCATCTGCCAGGATCAGGTTCATTGACACGGTGTCTCCGCAGAGCTCCGGTTTGCGGTCACGGATGATCACCCGTTCGCTTTCCACCAGTCCGTTTTCGGCCAGGATATGGCGAGCATCGGTGTTTATCACGACTGCGTCGATTTCCTCGATAGCCAGGAGGGTGTCGAGGATCCAGCGAAACAGCGGCTTGCCATGGAGCGGGCGGAAATTCTTGCCCTTAACCCTTTGACTGTTGGCCTTCATTGGGAGAAGTGCGATACAACGGTTTGAGCCACTCATCTTGATCTGCCTTTTCCGAGACTTCTGGGTAGAAGTAGTATTCTTTTATTTCTTGTGACATGCGTCGGTGGTCATGATTGCCCTTATATGACCCCCAATACTGGTTCCAGCGATAGCGTAGCATGTCGCGTTTGCGAGTGGACTTTATGCTATGGTGGATTGCAGCACGCCAATCCTGCCAAGTGCTCGAGATGACCCAACGTATCACGTCCAGTGTGGTGACGTGGATCTCGGGCATGATGAGGCGCAAGGCCATTGCTTCGCGCTCGAAGCGGCGGCGGATCTGGCGCCAGCTTTCCTGGTGATGATGGAAGACTGTGGCATCTGCCGCATAGGCAATCTTGTGGCCTTGTTTCCAAATTCGTTTGGACAGTTCCATATCTTCCAAACCGGGGAGCTCTTCATCGAACTGATATTCCTGCCATACCGAACGCAGGATTGCCGAATTGGCATTGTTGCAGAAGAATGAGCTTTGCGGAATGGCGGATTCCGCAGGATAGTATTTGGCAAAGATGCGCCGTTCGCTGTAATTGCTGCTGTCGTCGCCGATCTGGCGGCCATAGCTGTAGGAGGCGGTGCCATCAATCAGAGGCTGGCACAGGTTCTGTAACCAAGTCTCGTCGGCGGGGACACAATGGCCTGAAATCAGTACCAGGATATCGCCATCGCTATAATCGCAGCCACGGTTGAGAGAGCGTCCGAACGAAAATTCAGATTTTTTTATGTGAGTTATGCGGGCGCCATGGCTTTGTGCGATCTCTATCGTGCCATCTGTCGAACCGGAATCTATGAGGATCCTCTCGACATCAAATGTTGTCTTCTGGCGATTGATCATCGTCAGAAGGTCATCAAGATGGGCTGCTTCGTTCAGGGTGCGAATGACAATACTAACGAGCATTTCAACCTTCGACGATGGGTAGCTCTTTGCGGTTACATTACTTGCCATTTGATGTCCAGCAATGTCCAGGAAACTGCCCTATGAGCTAATGGGTGAGCTAATAGGGCTTAGGGTCAGTTGAGATCGCAAAGTTTTCGGATTCTTAGAGAAGCTGGCTCTGTCAGGGATGGCTATCGAGCACGCCTTGCAAGGTGTTCAGCAGGCTCAGGCGCAGACGTGCCCGTTCGGCAGCAGCGATGGAGGGATCCCCAAATCGGTTCGCCAATCTCAGTTGGGCTTCGTGAAAGGCGTCGAAAAAGCTGCTATCATACTTTGTCTGGCGCAGGGCTTCAGCGGCGTCTTCTGGGGTCTGGCCGTGCAGGTTGACCCAGGTTTCTGGGGCGAGGCCGAAATCGTGAATGCGGTGGTTGGGGCTGGCGAAATAGACTGGTTTCGCTCCGATCGCGAAGGCATCGAAAATCTTTTCGGTGATGTAATCCGGATGATGGGTGTTTTCCAGTGCGCCCATCTGTCGTGTGCTCTGATCAAGCTGCCGGAGCTTGTCGCCATGCCAGTCGTTCAGCTCAAATCGGGTTTTGCCTCCTTGCCAACTCTGGCCTAGCCGCGCAACGCCCTGCCAGTCGCAGGCTTCTGCCAAGTCTGTACGCCATGCGCATAAGCCGGTCAGATCGGCTTCTGGCCAGGTCACGCTGTGATAGCGTTCAGGGCGCCGTTCGAACATAAACGTCAGATCGCGTTGGCGGTTGGCAAAGGCCGCGCGCCACTCCGAGGCCGGTCGTTCGGCATTGCGTTGGAACAAAGGCGTGTAAACCTGCGCGAAACGGTGTTCGGTCAGAAGATAATATGGTATGAAATCAAAGTGATAGATGTCCGTTGTGCAGTGGTTGAGCTGAAGTACGGGCAATGCCCCAAAGGGGGTTTCCAGTCGGATCTGCCGTTCCAATGGTCGCTGTCCCCAGATGGTATCCCAAAACGGTTCTTCGGAGAGGATCACAGCCGGGCGCCGCCGCCGCCGCCAGTCCTCGACAAGCGCGCGTGGGGCGGTGTCGAAATCCATGCTGTGGGCAAAGAGATAAAGATCGGCCTTGTCGGGCGTATCCACCAATTGGATGTGATCAGCAAAGAGGGAAGCCAGATCCGCGTAGCTCAGCGGTGTGCGATGCGCGTGGCGTCCAGTTTTGAATATTCTGATCATGCCCGTCGCGCTCGTTGGAATAGGTCCATGAGATAATCCGGATCAGGAAGGGCGAGATTCAGATCGGCATACAGCCGTCCGACCTCCTCTGTCAGGGCGGTGACGCGGGCCCGGTCTTGGATTGCAAAGTGCAATGCCAGCTGCGCCCGGGCGGCGGAGATATCGCCGTTTCGAAGGGCGTCGAGAAGGGGGCCGATTGGCCCGTCATGCGCCAGTATGGAGGGCCATAGTTGCTGTGGAAGGGTCTTGGCCATGGCCTCGGAGGCGGTCAGGAAGGTTTCGACATGGAGGGGCGCCAGCTGTGTCATCATGTCGTCGAGCTGCACCATGGCAGAGGTCAAAATATCGGGGCTATTGTCCTGTGGAAGGGCGGCGAGCCGTGTGCCGAGTGCGGCGATCTGCGGGTGGGGGTCCTGGGCGGGCGGACTGGGCATCAAAAGAACTGTCGTTGGCACGAAGCCGATGCTGTCGGCATTCATCACCGCGCTTTCGTATTCGTCGTGCGATAGATCTCCCAGAGGGATCAACCGTGCTGGTTCAGGGAGAAGCTGCAAGGCCGCAGTGCGGGCTGCGGTTCCCTCCAGCACCCCGGTCGGTGGCCAGCGGCTGAAATCAGAGCAGGGCAAGCTGTTGGCCGTTGCGCCGAGTTTTCTGGCGCTGTTGATGATCAGCAAATCGGGTGTGTCCTGTTGCAGCTGTGCGCGCAGCGCCTTGACCCCGTCGGAGGTTGGTTGTGCACCCTCGGGCAGGACCAGTGTCGCGCGATGCTTGGCCAGGCTGCGCAATGTTGCCCAATTGGGTAAAGCGCGTGTCTCGGGGAGTGCCGCCAGCTGAACATCTACCTCCTCCCCCCAACCGATCTCCCCTTCGAAACGGCGCAGGATTTTCGCGCCATTCTCTGATTGTCCAGTGTCGCACAGCAGGACCTCATCGCCTGGTGTCGTTACGGCGGCCAGAGCTTTGCAGCGGGACCATAGGTGATCGCCGTCGCTAGAAGTGATCATCACGAAAGACAGGTTCATATGCGCCCTCGTTCCAATTGGAACACTATATGTCGCGCCAGGACCGGGTCGGTCCGGCTGAGTTTTGAGAAACGTGCCTCGTTCACATGCGTGAGCAGGAAATCGCGCGTTGCCTCATCAAGCCGTTCCCGCAGAGGTGGGGCGATATTGTTTCTGATCCAGTCGAATAGTCCGCTGACGAACCGCAGAAAGGCCTCAAGTAACCGTTCGGATGTCCCCTCGGCGCCGAGGGCAACTGCTATGCGATCAAGCGGAGTGAAGACCGCGAGGCGTTCCTCGCCTTTGCGGTTCGTCAGGCGCTGTTCGTCAGGGGCCACGAAATGGAGGGCACCCACCCGGTCGGACACAAGGATGTCGCGGCCATGGTGGAAGCTCATCCAGTGCAATTCAATGTCGTTGTGAACCATGGTCTCAGAGCAGCGAATGTCATTCTGTTTCAAGAAATCAGTTCTGTATATCTTGTTCCAAGGGTAATTGGCCGTCTCGGCCAGCGCGCAGGCCTGCGTTTGACTGATTTGGCGCAAGGCACCGACTTGTACCCCGGCCCGGCGCCAATGTGCCTCATCAAAGGGCATTTGTCCCAAGCCGCCTAAGTCTATGCTACGGCTGTCGGTATGGCGAAACAGGCAGAAGTCGAAATGCTGTCCTGCGAGGCTCCTGACCAGAGCCGCCAGATCCGGCGTTAAAAGGTCATCGGAATCGAAAAACAGCACGTGTTCTGTCTCCACATGCTCCAATGCGCGATTGCGGGCGTGACCGGCGCCCTTGCTTGTGTTGCTGTGCAGGATCGTGAACCGGCCTTGCAGCCAGGCATTCGGGGGGCAAACCGCAGCGCGGCTGACGGGTTCGTCGGAACCGTCGTCGCTCACCACCACCCTGTTGAAAATACCCAGTCTGTGCGCCTGCTGCAGAACACGGCGCAGGTTTTGAGCGTCATTGTGGACGGGGAGAACCAGAGTCAGGGACATGTCGGGAGACGGATATCCAGATCACGTGTTTTCATACTACGAAGACGCGCAGGTCATGCAAAGACCAGCGGAAGCGTTCGGTGGGCAGAAACAGGACCAGTTCCCGCCAGGGCGCATGGAGCGGGAGGTCAGAGCGGTTATGGATCGGCAGTGCGTCCAGATGGCTTGCTTCTTCAGGCGTGGCCAGGATGTGCTTGTTAAAGAAGCTGTCGATGAAGCTCTCTTTTGTGCCCGAACGCAGGCAAGGGTGTACTATGACGGGTTCGGGGGCGGCGATGCGGCAGGCAAACCCGACAAATCCATGGGGTGTATAGTCTCCGCTGTCCAGAGATAAATGGAGTGCTAACCAGTCACCTTGAGCTTGAGGGGTGATATCCAGAGTGAGTAATCGTCCCTCTGGAGAGTCGTAACTACCTTGAATTTTCAGCGCGGGGTCGGCTCGCAATGTTACGCCGGGTAAGAAGCGGATTTCACTTTGGATATTTCCTCTAATCACTTTTTTGCGCAGTTCCGCGAGCGAATTGTTGACTTTAGGGTTGAGGTCAGCATTCGACTTAGTCACTTTTTTGCGCAGTACATTCAACGCACGTTTGACTTGACCGTCAAAACTCGTTGCTATCCCGTGGATCATTGCGTTTTCGCTTTCACAAGCTCATCTTGGCTAGTACAGAAACCAATTGGCTCCTGTTTCCAAGACATTAAGTATTTTGAAAAACCGGATGTTTGTATAACTCTTCGTAGGCTAAGCTGCAAGGGGCGCTAGGGCTTGTTGACAAAAGGGATTCACACTGGGGCTTCGACGCGTTTCAAACTGGTATCTTCTATGGAGATCAGCTTGCCCCGAGACCTGATGAGCGACGACGAGTGGTCGCTATTTGAACACTTCATTTTTGCGACCCAAGCTCGAAATGGGCGCAAGCTTACCAACCATCGCTTTGTTCTAGATGGGATATTCTGGATTGCACGCACCGGATTACCTTAGCGAGATTTGCCCGAAGAGTTTGGTAAATGGTCCAGTGTTTACCGCTAATTCCGGCGCTGACGTCAGGCATGCAAGAACTGTCAAAGATGGGCGTTACCGGCAGCCTGACAGATACAGTTGCTAAGCGACTTACCCCCCCCCACTGGTCCCTCTCTCATGAAGAGAGTCTGCGGGTTTGCTTTTGGTACTTGTCGGTCTCGGGTTTAGCAAGCGCGGCAGGCGCTTGCTTTGGAGTTCTGTTCCCCAGCGCCAGTTTGCGGCGGGCATTATCCGAGGTCTGAGAGCCGTCCTTGACTGTGGTAGAGCTATGGTTTTGTTTGGGGGGATAAATTGGATGCGAAAGTATATGAAAAAGAGAGCAATATTTCCGGACTTGAGTGGAAAATCCGTTTTCGTGACGGGCGGTGGATCCGGGATCGGGGCCGCGCTGACCGAAGGGTTTCTGGCCCAAGGCGCGCGGGTGGCCTTCGTGCAGCGTTCGGATGCGTCGGATTTTGTGGCTCGCATGGAAGAAGCCTATGACAATAGGCCGCTTTTCATGCCTTGCGACATCAGCGATGTTGAGGCGCTTAAGAGGTGTATGGCACAGGCTGCTCAGACGCATGGAACACTCTCGGTTCTGGTCAACAATGCGGCTAATGATACGCGCCACACTCTGGCCGATACCTCGCTCGAGGATTGGGAGCGCGGTATGGCAATCAACCTGCGGCCTCATTTTTTCACATGCCAGGCGGTTGCCGAGGGAATGCGCACTGTGGGCGGCGGGGCCATCATAAATTTTTCCTCCATTTCCTATATGATGGGCAACTCCGGTTATCCGGGGTATGTGGCTGCCAAGGCTGGTATCACGGGGCTGACCCGCGCTCTGGCGCGTGAGCTGGGCGGGGATAATATCCGCGTGAATGCCCTGATGCCGGGATGGGTCCTCACGGACCGGCAGGTGGAATTATGGGCCACGCCCAAGGATCTGGAGGCCCATTTGGAGCGGCAATGCCTGAAAGAGCATCTCAAGCCGGAGGATATCGTGGACGCCACGCTATTCCTGGCTTCCGACGCAAGCCGGATGATGACCGGGCAAGCGCTGGTGGTCGATGGCGGTGTCGTGGTGACGGGATGAGCGATGTCACCTGCTACAGTCAGACTCGTTGCAGCTTGGGGGAAGGGCCGATGTGGCACCCCGTGCGAGAACAGCTATTCTGGTTCGATATTCTGGGAAAACGCCTGTTTACCCTTGAGGATGGGACAGAACGCAGCTGGCAGTTCGATCGCCATGTATCGGCTGCGGGCTGGTTGGATCGCGATGGGCTTCTCGTGGCAAGCGAAACGGACCTGTTCCGGTTCGATGTGAACACCGCAGGGCAAGAGCGGATTCTGACGCTGGAGGCCAATAATCCGTTGACCCGTTCGAATGACGGTCGCGCCGATCCATGGGGGGGGTTTTGGGTTGGCACCATGGGCAAGCAGCTGGAACCCGGGGCCGGTTCTATCTACCGTTACTGGAGGGGAGAGTTGCGGCGGTTGAAGGAGGGTCTCACGATCCCCAACTCTATTTGTTTCTCGTCCGATGGGTCGGTAGTGTATTATACGGACACACCGACACGTCAGATCATGCGGCAACCGCTCGATCCGCAAACGGGTTGGCCGGATGGGCCTGCGCAGGTTTTTGTTGATTTGCGCGACGGGGCATTCAATCCCGATGGATCAGTTGTCGATGCACAGGGATATTTGTGGAATGCTCAATGGGGGGCTTCGCGTATTGCGCGTTATGCTCCGACAGGGGAGATGGTCATGGCCATAACCTTTCCCGCACGCCAGATCTCCTGCCCAGCTTTCGGCGGAGAGGGGCTGCAGACGTTGTTCGCGACCTCTGCCTCCGAGGGTCTGGAGCCCGCCGGTGCCGAGGATGGCAGCACTTTTGCCGTTTCGCTCTCCGAGGGGGAGGTGGGTCAACCAGAGCCCCAGGTTCTCATCTGACCGCTTAGGAGTGAGCGGAATGCAGTTCGACTGTTTTGATCCAAGCTCTCGCTTGTTGCGCTTCCATGACCTGCACCGGGGGGAGCGATGCATCCTTGTGTGCAACGGCCCTTCTTTGAACCGCATGGACCTGAGTTTCCTGCGAAATGAAGTGGTGTTTGGTCTTAACAAGATCTATCTTGGTCTGTCCAAATTCGATTTTTATCCCCGTTATATGGTTGCGGTGAACCGCAAGGTGATCGCGCAGAGTGCGGATGCTTTGCGGGCAATGAATTGCGTGAAATTCATATCGGATCGGGGTACTGATCTGATGCCGGAAGATGCGCAGACCTACCGTATCCGGACAAAGGATATGACAGGGCGGTTTTACGGCGATATCACCGAGGGTGTCCGCGAAGGGCACACCGTCACGCATGCCGCATTGCAGATCGCCTATTTCATGGGGTTCCGTCAGGTTGTGATCATCGGCATGGATCATAATTTCACCCAATCCGGGCCGCCCAATGCCGAGCTCGAAATGCGGGGGGCGGATCCAAACCATTTCAGCCCTGACTATTTCCGTGGGAACAAGTGGGATGCTCCCAATCTTGCGGAATCCGAGATCTCTTATCGCGCCGCGCTTGCGGCATTTTCGGCCGCAGGCAGGGACATAGTGGATGCGACGGACGGGGGACACTGTCAGGTCTTTCCAAAAGAGGATTATCGGTCTTTCTTTGGCCTGAAGGACTAGGATAGTACGTACGATATGAGCCAAAAGAAATAATGACAGATATTGGGAGGCCTTACATGGTCGCGCTGCCAGCAGCTTCAGGAACCTTGATTGTTTTGGGGGGGGCTGCTTCTGATCTCTTCGCAACAGGCAGCCACCGCTTGGTGGAGCGGTCCGGACGTGTGGTCGTTGTGGACCCCGCCTCGCCTGTCGCGTTGCCGCACGGCGCGCGCGCGGAGCATGTGTGGGCAGCAGCGTCTTCGCAAGATGGCGCTGTCGAGATGACGGTCTATTCTGTTCATGGTCTGCGCAGCTTTTCGCCCCCGGCGCCTGCGTTGAAAAATCTCTTTCCGGGCTTGCAGGAGCTCAGCAAAGAAACCGTTCCCGCTCTTTCCGTGGCCTCTTTGCTGGAGCGGCTGCAACCGCTCGATGGGCCGGTCCGCTTGTGGATCGATATGCCCGGAGAAGAGGCGCTGTTGCTGGAGAATTTGCGGAGCGCGGGGCTGTTGGAGCGTGTGGAAGAGCTGGTCATCCGCTGCGGCGTTGAGCCCTTTTTCGCCGCCTCCGAAGACTGTGACGCGATCAGGAAACGCCTGACGCAGGAGATGTTCGATCTGGTTGAGACGGATGAACGGGATCCGGATTGGCCTGTGCTCTGGTTCCGTGACAGCCCGATGTTGAGGCGCCTTGCGGAGTTGGAAAGCGACTTTGCCGAGGCGCGCAGCCAAAATGCCGCGCAGCAGGCCGCACTGGCCGAAAAGGACACCGCGCTGGAGGAGACCCGCGCGCAAAATACCACGCTGCGCGCAGCGCTTACCGAAAAGGATGCTGCGCTTGCCGCGCGCGATACCTCTTTGGCCACAGCAAAGGACGACCTGGAAACGGCCCTGAAAAACCACCAAAAGCGTGAGGAGAGCCTGAACAGTCGCCTTCTTGCCCAGCGTGGTGCCGAACAGGAGCTGTCGGAGCAAATGCGGCGCACCGAGGTGAATTACCGCAGTGCAAGGCGGGATCTGACCTTGGCTCTGGAGCAGCAAAATCGTCTTCGGCTGGACTACGAAGCTCTGCAACAGCAATATGCGCAGCTGCATGATGAAAAAGCCGAATTGGAAATGCTTTTGCAGCAATTGACGCCACGGTTGCGCGAAGCATCGCAATATTTGCGCGATATGCGTGCCAAAACCGCCGACCAGGAAGAGGCAGAAGAATTGCCGGCCTCCGAAGGCGACGCCGCAGTGCCGCTCCAGGGGACGGGCAACAAGAACAGAAAGAAATCGCCGGCATGACCCAGGACGCTCAGTTGAGTTCACGCAACCAGACTGCCAACCGGATCGGATTGGGACGGGCGCTGGAGATGTTCGAGGATGCCCTGACCATTCTGGACACCCATTGCGATACGTCTGATGCGCGGGTCTCTCTTCCCTCAGAGCCATTACCCAGCATGCTGGAACGCTGTGAAAAGGCGCTGCGAAAAGGCAAGGAGGCGGCGTCTGATGCGCGGGTTCTTTATGCCTTCCCGGGGCTGCCCCATCTTGCGTCCGAGTGGTGGCAGGGCCGTGTTGCAAGGGTGACCTGTGTGCCGGTGGGCGAGTGCGTGCCCAGCGGATCATCCGGTCTTGGCCTGTCGGGGGGTGCAAAATCACGGCTGACAGCGGCGAAGATTGAAGATCTGCAGCAGGAATTCAGCCGCATGGGCAGATCTCTTCTTTTGACGGCGACAGCACAGGATCCCGGGTTTCCGCCCCTTTCCGACGGCAGGGCTGCCCTTTTGGTCTGTCATCCGATGGCCTCATATCAGGCCTGTCTGGCCGAGGGGCTGGAGTGTGATTTTGCCGATTTCTGCGAAAATCTGACCCGCTTTCTGGCCGCTCATCAGGATCTGCCGTTGTTGCGCTGTGAAGATGTCGGGGCGGGCAGAGAAGGGCTGGCGGATCTCTGTGCCCCGCTGCAGTTCACCCCGGCGGATTATAGCGGGCAGGCGGAGGCGTTTGATCCTGCGGAAGACCGGCGGACCTTCGATTGCAGCGATGTCCTGGGGAGTGCGGCCTATGGTGCGCTTTGTGCACAGCTGGGCTATGCGCCGGAGCGGGCAGAGCTTTTTCATCGGGACAGGCCTGTGCCGGGCCTGCCAAAACAGCCCTTGCACAGGGGCGAGGGGCAGGTGGCGCTGGTGTCCGGTTTCATGGAACGGGCTCTGGCGCTTTTTGAAAAACTTGCCCCGCGGGGCGCTGTATGTCCCGATACGGCTCTGATTATGCAAAAGCTGGATGCGTGTTTTGAGCGCGGAGAGCAGGATTTTCTGGAAAGGTTTGATGAGACCACGGACGGGTTGGGTCCGCAAACTGCGACTTTGATCCTGCTGGCTGCCGCGTCGCATTTTTCGGCCAAAGGCCAGAAAGTGCACGGGTTGAGCTTTGTCGCCGAGGCACGCCACAGAATTCCCTCCGATGCGCGCTGGCTGCGGGTGTTGGTGGCGTCTTTGTTGTTTGAGCTGAACGAGAAAGACCAGGCGCTGACCGTCCTGCTTGAGGATGCCGTTTTGCCGGACGTGCCTTTGGGGTCCGGGGCAGAGGTTCTCCGGTCATATCTGGATGATCTGGGCCGGGACGAGAAAGTCAAGGAACATGGGCACGCCTTGTTGCTGGATTATCTGCACCAGACGCCGCCGCTACAAAACGACCGCAAGCCTGTTCTGATCGAAGTCGGAACAACGCGGGAAATGGTGCCGGGGCAGGGGTCCACCCAAAAGCTTGCAGCATTCTGCGCTGAATATGGGATGGATTTCATCACGGTTGACATGGATGAGCGCAACAGCCGCATGGCCCGGCGCATGTTCCGCAAACATGGGTACGATTTCCAGGCCGTCACGGCAAAAGGAGAGGATTTTCTGGCGCAATATGAAGGTCCGATCGATTATGCTTTCCTGGATGCCTATGATTTCGATCACGGCTTTCATTCCGAAGTCAGACAGGGGCGCTATGAAAAATTCCTAGGGGCAAGAATTGATGAGATACAGTGCCATCAGATGCACTTGGACTGTGCGGAAACGCTGGTCGCCAAACTCGCGCCAGACGGTGTGATCTGTTTCGATGATACTTGGCTGGACGAAAACGAAAGGTGGACAGCGAAAGGGACGACAGCCATGCCTTATCTTTTGGACAATGGCTTCGATCTGATCTGTACCCGCAACCGAGCGGCGCTATTGTGCCGCCACTCAGATAGCTCTCGTTAGCGACGGCGCAACAACAGGGAAATTTTCCGGATCGGGGCCGTGATCTTCCATGAATTGGAGGCATAGAGAGCGTCTATGTTGCCCGAGAGCTCCGCGACACGGCGTTCTAGGGTGGCAGCCTTCTCCTGCGCAGTGAGAAGCTCGCGGGCGCTCCAAGAGAGCTTGGCCTCCAGCTGGCTCATCAATTGGACCTCTTTCTCGAGTGTGCGTTGGCGGATCGATTGCATTTCATTCTCGCGCAACAGAGCGGACAGGCTTTCTTTCAACAGATCGTTTTGCGTGGTGGTATCCTGTTGTTTCACTTGCTCGGTTTCGGCAGATTGCCGTTCTTTCAGCAGGAGACTTACAAGTTCCGGGCTGTTTTCAAAGGAGGGGCCAGGGCCACTGATCATGGCCTCAATTTCCTGGGCGAGCGTCTGGGCCTTGGGGGTGATGCGTATCAAATACTGGCTGAGCAGATGGCTCAAGGCGCAAGGGACCGTTTCCGCAAGTTCCGTCGCAGCGGCAGGAGACTGCTGGAGGCCGACATGTGCTGCCACGGCTTGCCAACTTTCTGCAGCACCACTCAGAAGAACGGTCTTCGCCATGACCCGAACCCGACGTCGGACCTTGCGGTAGCTCTGCAGGAATGCTTCGGTTTCTTCAAACCAATCCTGCAGGGCGTTCGTGTAATCCTGTTTACTCTTCAGGCGCCGCGCGAGGCTTTGGATCGGTGTTTCGATGGGCACAATGATGACATTGTTTCCAGGGGCTGCCAGAGCCTCTTCCAAAGATGTATGAAACAGTGATTGAACGTCGGGAAAGACGGTTTCCGAGAGTGCCTTCAGATGTGAGGTATCTTCGCTTTCCAAGCAGATAAACCGCAACGTGCTATCATTTTCGACAGAACTCGCTGCCCGGTCGAGTGTTGGTTTTTCGTCCTGCATGCGCATTGATCCGTTCACACCGAATTGTTTGAGCGTAAACAATCACAGACGCGTTGGATAATCCAGACCTCTCCCTTTGTTTCTTATGGTTGCGAAGGAGATGAAGGGGGCGCTAGAGTATTCTGGGCTGCGGCAAGTGTGGGCGTTGCACAGGATGTGTCCTATGTGCCAATGCCTGCCGTGCGGGGTGGCATTGTTTCTTGAGGAGAGGTCCCATCAAGTTTTGCCGTTGAGCAATGCAGGTAATGTTTATTCTTCCCCTTCACACGCTTGGTGATATTCCCTATCCCTCAACACGCGTCGAGGCGGGAATGAATGGATATAGCTAGTTATGAAAAAAGCGCTGATCACCGGTGTCACGGGTCAGGATGGATCGTATCTTGCGGAGTTTCTGCTGGAGAAAGGATACGAGGTGCATGGCATCAAACGCCGGGCCTCGCTGTTCAATACCGACCGGATCGATCACATCTTTGAGGATCCCCACACGGACAATGCGCGTTTCAAACTGCATTACGGCGATCTGACCGACAGCTCCAACTTGACCCGGATCCTGTCGGAAGTGCAGCCCGATGAGGTCTATAACCTTGGGGCCCAGTCCCATGTGGCCGTCTCTTTCGAGGCGCCGGAATATACCGCCGATGTGGATGCCATGGGCACCCTGCGTCTGCTCGAAGCGATCCGCTTCCTGGGGCTGGAAAAGAAGACCCGTTTCTACCAGGCGTCTACGTCCGAACTTTACGGGTTGGTGCAGGAAATCCCGCAAACCGAAACCACGCCTTTCCATCCGCGCTCCCCTTATGCGGTGGCCAAGATGTACGCCTATTGGATCACGGTGAACTACCGCGAGGCCTACGGGATCTATGCCTGCAATGGTATCCTGTTCAATCACGAGAGCCCGCGCCGCGGCGAGACCTTTGTGACGCGCAAGATCACCCGCGGTCTGGCCAATATCGCGCAAGGGCTGGAGCCCTGCCTTTACATGGGCAATATCGATGCGCTGCGCGACTGGGGCCATGCCAAGGACTATGTGCGCATGCAGTGGATGATGCTGCAGCAGGAGGCGCCGGAAGATTTCGTCATCGCCACCGGCGTGCAATATTCGGTACGCCAGTTCATCGAATGGAGCGCGGCCGAGCTGGGCATCACCCTGGAATTCTCCGGGGAAGGTGTTGATGAGATCGCCACCGTGGCTGCTGTCGCGGGCGACAAGGCGCCGGCGCTGAAGGTGGGGGATGTGATCCTGCGTATCGATCCGCGCTACTTCCGCCCCGCCGAGGTCGAGACGCTCTTGGGCGATCCGGCCAAGGCCAAGGCGAAACTGGGCTGGGTGCCGGAAATCACCGTGCAGGAAATGTGCGCCGAGATGGTCCGCGAGGATCTGAAGGCGGCGCAGCGCTCCCGCGTGCTGATGGAGCACGGCTATGACACGCCGGTCGCCCGCGAGGACTGAGGGCATGAGTGCAAAACCACGTCTGTTCCTCACTGGCGGCGGTGGCATGGTGGGGCGCAATATCCAGGATCATGCGGCGGCTGCCGACTGGGAGATCCTGGCGCCGCGCAGCGGCGAGCTGGACCTGACGGATGCGGGCGCGGTGGCTGCCTATCTGGAGGCGCACAAGCCCGATCTGGTCATCCACGCGGCGGGGCGTGTGGGCGGCATTCAGGCCAATATGGCCAACCCGGTGGCTTTCCTTGATGAGAACCTTGCCATGGGGCGCAATGTCATCATGGGCGCGCGGGCGGCGGGTGTCACCCGGCTGATCAATCTGGCCTCCACCTGCATGTACCCGCGTGAAGGTGAAAACCCCTTGCGCGAGGAGAGCATCCTCACCGGCGCGCTGGAGCCCACCAACGAAGGCTATGCCCTGGCCAAGATCATGGCCATGCGCCTGTGCGACTATATCCGGCAAGAGGATCCTGCGGCGCTTTATAAGACGCTGATCCCCTGCAATCTTTATGGCGCCTACGACAAGTTCGACCCCAGGCATTCGCATCTGTTGCCGGCCATCATCCACAAGGTGCATCAGGCGATGAAGACGGGCGCGGCTGAGGTCGAGATCTGGGGCGATGGCACCGCGCGGCGCGAATTCATGTTCGCCGCCGACCTAGCCGATGCCATCTGGAAGGCGGCAGGCGATCTGGAGGCGCTGCCCGGCGCCATGAACATCGGTCTGGGCCACGATCATTCGATCAACGACTATTACGCCACGGTGGCCGATGTGATCGGCTGGCAAGGGTCTTTTACCCATGATCTGAGCAAACCTGTCGGCATGAAACAAAAGCTATGCTCGACCGAGCGGCAGACCGCCTGGGGCTGGCAGGCGCCGACCTCGTTGCGCGACGGCATCGCGCAGACCTATCGCTATTACCTGGAAAGCGGACACGCATGACATTCAAGTACCCTCTTGCCACCTCCTCCTGGGATCAGGCGGAACAGGATGCGCTGCAGCGCGTGATCGCCTCGGACATGTTCTCCATGGGTCCCGAGGTGCGCACCTATGAAGACCAGTTCGCCGCCCAGTTCGGCAGTAAATACGCCGTCATGGTCAATTCGGGCTCCTCGGCGAACCTGTTGATGACGGCGGCGCTGTGTTTCACCAAGAATCCCGATCTGAAACTGGAGCGCGGGGACGAGATCATCGTGCCGGCAGTCAGCTGGTCCACCACCTATTATCCCTTGGGCCAGTATGGCCTCAGGATGAAGTTCGTCGACATCGACCGCGAGACGCTGAACTACGATCTGGCGGCGCTTGAGGCGGCCATCACCGATCAGACCCGCGCCATCATGGTGGTGAACCTTTTGGGCAACCCCAATGATTTCGACGCCATCAAAGCGCTGATCGGAGATCGCAAGATCGTCATGATCGAGGACAATTGCGAATCCATGGGTGCCACATACGGCGGCAAGGAGGCCGGCACCTTCGGCGTCATGGGCACGTTTTCCTCCTTCTTCTCGCATCATATCTCCACCATGGAAGGGGGCATGGTGGTCACCGATGACGAGGAGCTGTACCACGTCATGCTGAGCTTGCGCGCCCATGGCTGGACCCGCAACCTGCCGAAATTCAACCATGTCACCGGCGAGAAATCGGATGATCCTTTCGAGGAAAGCTTCCGCTTCGTGCTGCCGGGCTACAACCTGCGCCCGCTGGAGATGTCCGGCGCGCTGGGGCAGGAGCAGCTGAAGAAACTACCGGGCCTGATCGAAGGGCGCCGCGCCAACGGGGCATTGGTGCAGGAAAAACTGGCGGATCATCCCAAGTTCATGATCCAGCGCGAGATCGGCAACTCAAGCTGGTTCGGCTTTTCGCTGGTGATCCGCGACGGCGCCGATCTGCCCCGCGCCGATCTGGTGAAACAACTGGCAGCAGCCGGTTTCGAATGCCGTCCCATCGTGGCGGGCAATTTCGCCAAGAACGAGGTGATGAAATATTTCGACTATGACATTCACGGCGCGCTGACCAATGCCGATTACATTGACGCAAACGGGCTGTTCGTGGGCAATCACCACTACCCCATTGCCGAGGCGGTAGAGGCCCTGGCCGCGCTCTGATCCGCGCGCGGGCCGCCAGAAAGGACTTGAGAGCATGAGCGCATCTTCAACGATCACCCCCGTCCTTTTATGCGGCGGCTCCGGCACCCGGCTCTGGCCGCTGTCGCGCAAGAGCTACCCCAAGCAGTTCGTGCCCCTGGTCGGTGAGGAGACCCTGTTTCAGGCCTCGGCCAGGCGGCTGTCGGGGGCGGGGTATGCCGCGCCCATGGTGCTGACCAACTCCGACTTCCGCTTCATCGTAACCGAACAGCTGGCGGGGGCGGGTATCGATCCCGGCGCCATCCTGATCGAACCGGCGGGGCGCAATACCGCGCCCGCAGTGCTGGCGGCGGCGCTGTATTTGGAAAAGACCGACCCCGAGGGGCTGATGCTGGTGGCGCCTTCGGATCACGTGGTGCCCGATGCCGAAGCGTTCCGCGCCGCCGTCGAGGCCGGGCAGGCGGCGGCCAGCGCGGGCCAGATCGTCACCTTCGGCATCAAGCCCACCCATGCGGAAACCGGCTATGGCTATCTGGAACTGGACGGGGATCCGGGTGACTTCACCCCCCGCGCCATCGGCCTCAAACGCTTTGTCGAAAAGCCCGATGCGGAGACGGCGGAACAGATGCTGGCCTCAGGCCAGTTCCTGTGGAATGCGGGGATCTTCCTGTTCTCGGTCAAGACCATCCTTCAGGCCTTCCGCGCCCATGCGCCGGATCTGCTTGACCCTGTGCGTGCTGCGATCACCCAAGGGGCGCCGGATCTTGGCTTCTTCCGGCTCGACCCCGGCGCCTGGGAGGGCTGTCCGGCGATTTCGATCGACTATGCGGTGATGGAGAAGGCAGACAACCTGACCGCCGTACCTTTTGCGGCCGGTTGGTCCGATCTGGGCGGCTGGGATGCGGTCTGGCGCGAGGCCGGCCCGGATGAAAGCGGCGTTGTCACCTCGGGGCCGGCCACCGCGATCGACTGCGAGAACAGCCTGATCCGCTCCGAGGACGAAGGCCTTGAGGTGGTGGGCATCGGTCTCAAGGACGTGATTGCCGTGGCCATGCCCGATGCGGTGCTGGTGGCCGATACCAGCCGCGCGCAGGACGTCAAACAGGCGGTTGCGGCGCTCAAGGCCAAGTCTGCCCATCAGGCCGAGGCCTTTCCCAAGGATCACCGCCCCTGGGGCTGGTTCGAAAGCCTGGTGATGGGGGAGCGCTTCCAGGTGAAGCGTATCCACGTGCACCCTGGCGCGGCGTTGTCGCTGCAGTCGCATCACCACAGATCAGAGCATTGGATCGTGGTCGAAGGCACTGCCAAGGTCACCGTCGACGACGAGGTCACACTCGTGACCGAGAACCAGTCGGTCTATATCCCGCTTGGCGCGGTGCACCGGCTGGAGAACCCCGGCAAGGTCCCGATGGTGCTGATCGAGGTGCAGACCGGCAGCTACCTTGGCGAAGATGACATCATCCGCCACGAGGACCTTTACGCGCGGGGGCAGGGGGCCAGGGGCTAACCCGGCCACTGTCTTGAAAGGGCGACCGTTGAAAGAGGCGTTTTTCGCCTGCCTGATCGTGGTTTAGCGATCGGGGGCGACGAGCCATGTAAATTGTCTGCAAAAACCAGGCGAGGTCTCAAGTAGTTATAAACCCTAGGGCGATATGGTCCGTCTGTTTCGCGTATTGTCCCATTGGCCAGTAAGGGATCGGAGGCGGCCTTGGGCGATACAAACCGGGAATGACCAATACGCACATAGGAAACACACAATGGCCAAAACGCCCCCTTCAGACACGCGGTCCAGAGCGCGCCGCGCCAATTTCCTGTCAAGTATCAGTGCCAAGCTTGTCCTGATCATTCTGGCCATGGGAGGCGTCTCTGCCGGCGCTGCAGTCCTGGTCACAACGGTTTTTGCGCGTGTTTCTGACGATATGGGCGTTCTGACGGGGGACATGCTGCCCCAGATGGAGGTCAGCGCTCAACTGACCGAGGCAACCGGGCTGACGCGGACCGTGATGACCGATATCCTTTTGGCCGACGATCCGGGCGCATTGTCTGCTCTGCGTGAGCAGGCTACGGCGGCAGCCGGACAGGTGCAGGAGGGCGTTGCCGCGCTCCCCGCCGAGCTGCGTGCCGATTATGAGGTTCTGGCCACCGACGCGGCGCAGGCGGTTGAAACGCTGACCGAGGCCCGCGCGACCACCTTTGCCAATGATGCACGGACCATGGCCCAGGTCGATTCCCTGCAAGAGCATGCTTTCACCCTTCAGATGCATCTGATGGAGGCTGCGCAGGAGGCCTCTTCGGCACTTGCGGAGGGGGGCGAGAACACGATGGTTGCCCTTGAAGAGTCCCTGGCCGTTCTGGTGAATGAAGAATTCACCAGGCTGCAGAACCTTCTCGAGGCGCAGGCTGAAATCAACCTTCTGTCAGGTGTGGCCATGGCTTTGGGGCAGACCCGTGCCCCGGCCCTAAAACGCCAGCTGGCCGCGATGGCCGAAAACTCGACCGCCGCCCTGGCCGATCTGCCCGAGCAGCTGACCGAAATGGACGTGGATCCGGTCGAGGCTGAGGTGGTGGCCAACGCCCTGGATACTTTTGACCGGATGATGACCGCCAGCCGGTCGGAGCAGAAAGAACTGCGCCCGCTGGTTCTTGACCACCGCCAGGCCAGCGACAACGTGTTGAGAAAAGCGATTGAAGATACGATCTTCACCCTGGAAATCGTCGCCGATGAAACCGCCGAGGACAGCCGCGATGCGGTGCAAAGCCTCTTGGACAACGAAATCGGTTTGCTGAACCAGCTTCTGGAGATCAACACGCAGATCAACGCCCTGCAGGTCAATGCGCTGCAGGTTCTGGCCGCAGACCAGATCGCGGACGTGCGCGCTGCGGCCGAGCCGTTGCAAGCCGCAGCCACGGCCCTGCTGGCCTACCGGGATTTTGCAAATGGCAAGATTGCGTCAGATCTGGAGGGGATTGCCGCCGATACGGACCCCGATACCGGCCTCGTCGCCTCGCGCATTGCCTCCATCACGGCGGAAGGCGATACGGTGGCCGCCTCGCAGCAGGCTGTCGAAGCAGTGGCCATAATTGCCCGCCGCGCCGTCAAGCTCAGTGCGGAGAACCAGTCGGCCATCGCGCAGATGGCCATGTCCGTTTCGGATGAGGTGAAGTCCGCCCAGGTCCAGATGCAGACACTATGGGCGGTTTCGGCCGCTGTGCTGCTGGGGGCGCTGGTGCTGACCCGGCTTTTGATTTCCCGCCCGTTGATGCGGATCAGCCAGACCACCGAAAACCTGGCAGGTGGCGATCTGAGCCCGGTCGAAGGCTTTGAGCGCGCCAGCACGGAAATCCACCGCATCGCCCAGGCCCTGTCGGTGTTCCGCAATGGTCTCGTGGAAAAGGAAGAGATCGCCCGCGCCGCTGAGGCCGAGCGGCAGGAACACCTGGCCCAGCAGACCGCAGCAGTCAGCGCCATTGGCAAGGGGCTGGAGCGGCTGTCTGAAGGGGATCTGACCGTGCGTATCGATGCACCGATGAGCGCTGGCTACACCAAGCTGCGCGACGATTTCAACGCCGCCCTCGAGGTGCTGGAAGACTCAGTGCACAGCCTCAGCCAAAGCGGTCAGTCCACCGCCAGCGGCACCACCGAGATTTCCGGCGCCGCGCGCGATCTGTCCGCGCGTTCAGAGCATTCGGCGCAGACCCTGGCCTCGACCGCGGCGGCGCTCAACCAGCTGACGGTTTCGGTCGAAAGCACCGCTCAGGCCTCGGGGGAGGCCACCGTTTCGGTCGAGACGGCCCATCGCAATGCCAGCGAAAGCCTTGAGGTGGTCCAGCGGACCTTCACGGCGATGGAAGCGATCAAGGAAAGCGCCGCCAAGATCGCCCGGATCATCGACCTCATCGACAGTATCGCCCAGCAGACCAACCTGCTGGCGCTCAATGCCGGGGTCGAGGCGGCCCGGGCGGGATCCGTCGGCAAGGGCTTTGCAGTGGTGGCCTCCGAGGTGCGCACCCTGGCGCATCGCTCCAAGGAGGCGGCGACCGAGATTGCCACCCTGGTGGCCGAAAGCCAGGAACATGTGGACATGGGCGCTGAACTGGTCGGGCGCACCGGCGAGGTGATCAACGAGATTTCCCAATCGGTCGCCACGGCGGCAGATCTGATGCAGAATATCTCGCGCGCTTCGGCGGAACAGGCGACCAACCTGCAGGAGGTCAATGGCGCGGTGGCCAATCTTGATGATGCCACCACCAAGAATGCCGCCCTCTTTGAGGAGGTGACCTCGTCCTCCATCGCCCTGTCCCAAGAGGCGCAGGCCATGGCCGCAGCGCTGGAGCGTTTCCGCACCGGTCGCGCCGACGGCGGCCAGTCCGGCACGGGGGACTGGGACGATATGGAGGAGGCCCCGCGCCTGTCGGCCTAGGGGCTTCCGTCTGCACGAAAGGGGATCAGGCGCTGGCGGCCTCGACGGCGGCGACCACCTGATCCACCGTTTCTGTCAGCAAGGTGTCATCTTCGCATTCCGCCATCACCCGGATCAGCGGCTCGGTGCCGGATTTGCGGATCAGGAGCCGTCCTTGCGCCTTGAGCGCGGCCTCGGCATCGCGGATCGCAGCCTGCACCGGGGCGGCCTCCAGCGGCGCCTGGCCGGCGCCAAAGCGCACGTTCTTCAAAAGCTGGGGCACCGGGGTGAACTGGCGCAGCAGCGCCGAGGCGGGCTTGCCCGTCTGCACCATGGCCGCCAGCATGTGCAGCCCTGCCATCAGCCCGTCGCCTGTGGTGGCATGATCGCTCATGACGATATGGCCGGATTGTTCACCGCCCAGGTTGTAGCCCTCGGCACGCATCTTTTCGACCACATAGCGATCGCCTACGGCGGTACGTGCCAGGGTCAGACCCTTGTCCTGCAGGTAGCGCTCCAGTCCGAGGTTGGACATGACCGTTGCCACCAGGGTGTTGCGCGCCAGCTGACCGGCCTCGGCCCAGCGACTGGCCAGCAGGGCCATCAGCTGGTCGCCATCGGCCACCTGGCCGTTTTCGTCGATCAGGATCACCCGGTCCGCATCACCATCCAGGCAGATCCCCACATCGGCGCCATGGGCCACCACCGCCGCGGCCGCAGCATCGGGCTGGGTGGAGCCGCAGCCGAGGTTGATATTGGTCCCGTCGGGAGAGATCCCGAGGGGCACCACATCGGCGCCCAGCTCCCACAGAACCTCGGGGGCGGTGCGATGGGCGGCGCCATTGGCGCAGTCCAGCACCACCTTCAGCCCATCCAGACGAATGCCGCGCGGCAAGGAGGATTTCACCCGCTCACCATAGCGGAAACGGGCATCGTCGATGCGCTTGGCCCGGCCGATGTTCTTGGGCTGGGCCAGGTCGACGCCGTTTTCGATCAACGCTTCGATTTCCATCTCGGCCTGATCGGACAGTTTGAAGCCGTCGGGGCCGAAGAACTTGATGCCGTTGTCTTCGGCCGGATTGTGGCTGGCCGAGATCATCACGCCAAGGTCGGCGCGCATCGAGCGGGTCATCAGCCCCACCGCGGGCGTCGGCACTGGCCCCAGCAGCAGCACATTCATACCGGTGGAGGTAAGGCCCGCCGTCAGCGCGTTTTCGAACATGTAACCGGACAGGCGCGTGTCCTTGCCGATCACCACCCGGTGCACCCCGCCGGCCTCGCGGCGGAAATAGCGCCCCACGGCGGCGCCGATGCGCAGGGCCATTTCGGCGGTCATCGGGTGGATATTGGCGGTGCCACGCACGCCATCGGTGCCAAAGAGCTTGCGCATTTCGTCTCCTGTTCGCGGCGTCAAACCCGCCGTCACACGGTGTGATATGCCCTCTGGCCTGCAAGAGGGCATGCAGGCTGCGAGAAAGTCACAGATAGATGCACCGAAGCGGGCGCGGCTGCAAGAGCGCCGTGGCGGGGCAGGGGATTGATGCCGATGATCGCGCAGGCAGGCGCTGGCTGTGGGGGCTGCGCGCGCCCTGATCGGGAAATCGCAACCTTGTTGCGGCCAGATGCAGAACCTGATGCGCGCGGCGCGCTTTGCCCTTGCCAGACCAGCCCAGACCAGACCCGCCAAACCTGAAAGAGTGCCCATGTCCGACAGATCCCCTGCGCTTTCCCTGCCGCTTCTGATGCCCTCTCAGGCGCAGAAACACGTCACCCACAACGAAGCGCTGATGCGCCTTGATATGCTGGTCCAGCTGGCCGTGCTGAGCGCCGATCAGCCTGCGCCTCCGTCCCAGCCGGGCCTGGGGGAGCGTCATATCGTCGGAGCGGGCGCCAGTGGAGACTGGGCGGGGCACGCGCGCGAGATCGCCCTTTGGGACGGGATGATCTGGCTGTTCGTGCCGGCCTCCCCCGGCTGGCGGGCAGATGTCGTACCCACGGGCCAGAGCTTGCGGTTTGACGGCACAGACTGGCAGCCGGCTCTACCGGTTCTGCAGAACCTGCCCGCTCTTGGCATCGGGGCGGCGGCGGATGCTGCGAACCCGTTGAGTGTCGCGGGGCCGGCCACGCTGTTCAGCCATGCCGGGGCCGGACATCAGCTCAAACTGAACAAGTCCGGCGCGGGCGATACTGCGAGCCTTCTGTTTCAGACCGGCTGGTCCGGGCGGGCCGAGATGGGCACGGCGGGGACGGATGATTTCTCGATCAAGGTGAGCAGCGATGGCAGCAGCTGGCACACGGCGCTTGAGATCGACCGCAGCGATGGCCGGATCCGCTTTCCGAAGGGCAGCCCGGATCTGCGCGCGCGGCTTGATGCGGCGCGCCTCTATCATGTGCGCCCGGATGGCTCGGACGCCAATGATGGGCTGAGCGATACCCCGGGCGGGGCCTTTGCGACCGTGCAAAAGGCGATAAATACGGCTCTAACACTGGATAATGGCCCCAATTCCGTGGCGATTGCTCTGGCGCCGGGCAGCTACGGAGAGGCGGTTGTGATCGACCGCCCGCTGATCGGTAGCGGCCCCTTGCAGATCACGGGCAATGCGGGTGCCCCCGCCTCGGTCAGCCTGGATCGTGTCACCTGCCGGGATGGGGCGCATGTCCGCCTTGAGGGGGTGGCGCTGGTTGCGGCAGATGCGCTGCGGGCCGAGGCAGGCGCGCGGGTAGAGCTCGCTGATCTGCATCTGATCGGCAGCGGTACCGGGCTGCATCTGGACAGCGCCGAGATCACCTGCAGCGGTACGGATCTTTTTTTGGGCAGCGCTCTGACCGGTCTGGCGAACTTGCGCGGTCATGCCCGGCTGCGGGCCTCGGGCAGCAGTTTTACCTTAGGCACCGGGATCACATGGACGAGCGGCGCGCTGGATCTGAGCGGCTTCTGCCACGCGGATCTGACCGGCGTGGTCTTTGCGGGTGATACGGCAGGCTGCGCCGGGCCGCGCTATCTTCTGGCGCAGGGGGCGATTCTGGATAGCGGCGGGGCAGGGGGCAGCTTTGTGCCCGGCTCAACCCCGGGCACCAGCAGCAGCGGTGCGCAGTCCCTTTAGACCTGGATCCTTAGACTGGCGCAGGCTTACAGCACCCCGGCGCGGCTGAAGACGCCGAAGAAGTTGCCGATCAGGTTCGAGATGGTCAGCGCATCGTTGATCGGGGATTCGGTTGCAATCAGCAGATCACCGGGATTGATCCGGAACTTGCGGGCCGAGAACAGCCCGTCCGCCGTGGTCAGATCCAGCGTGAAGACCACCCGTTCATGGCGCGGCCCGCGCGTGTTCGGGGCGACGGCTCCGGCGTCATACTCGCGCAGGACCAAGAGACCCTGGGGGTCGGCCTTGCCGTCCTGGAACCCGCCCGAGATCGACATGGCGTCCATGGCCGACATCTCGTCCTTGCTGAAGATATGCAGATCTTCCTTGCCGGTGGCCCCGAAGGAGAGGAAATAGCGTTCGTCCTCTTCCACGAAAACCCGGTCGCCGCCGCGCAGCAGGGTGTCGAGTTTTGGATTGTTCAGCAGCTTGTCCACCGAGGTGCCATAGATGCTGCGCCCGCGCACCAGTCGGATCTGCGGGTTGTTGAGCGTGGAACTGATGCCGCCGCCGGCCGAAATCAGCCCCATCACCGAATAATTGCGATCGGGCATCGGATAGGTGCCGGGCCGGGCCACGCCCGAAACCAGGTCGACCGAGTTATTGCGTCCCTCCTGCATGTCCAGCTGCAATTGCGCCGAAGGGACGATGACCTCCAGCTCTGCCTGCAGCTGTTCGCGCGCCAGATCCGGGGTCAGCCCCAGAACATTCACGCTGCCCACATAGGGCATGAAGATGGTTCCGTTGGCGGCCACGCGCACGTCCTGCAGCTGCACGTCCTTCTGTTCGAGCGAGGTCAGAAGCGAGTTGTCGCTGCTGTCCCAGATGCGCAGGGTCAGCGTATCGCCGGGCTGGATGATCTGGGTCTTGGCGCCATTGCTGGCGCTGATCCAGCCGAGGTGATTGCTTTTCCCGGTTTCGGGCCATTGAGAGACGGTGGGCAGAAAGGCGCGGGTCACCGGGTAAAGGGCGAAATCGGCGTCCACCTCGCTGGACTGCTTGATGATCTCTTCCCCCGTGGGGGCCCCGCCGGGCAGGCGCCCGCAGGCGGCTGGCAAAAGGCAGAGGCTGGCAAGTGCAAGCAGCGGGATCACAAGGCGCATGGGAGCTCTTTTCGGAAAGATCTTGATTTTTGGTGTCCGCAAGATACTGCGCTAGGGCGGTGCGTCAACCAGAGGGCGCAAGCTATGGTGTCTTGAGAAGGGGACAAGGGCAACAGATGGGTTTTCCAGCCACAGTCCGGGGTGCAGCGACGCCTGCGGGTTTTCCGTCTACGGTGGTTCTGGGGGCCTCGGGGCGGATTGGTCAGGTGCTGCGTCGGACCTGGCCCGATCTTCTGCCTGATGCGGCGCGGGTGCTGTGGCAGGCCCGGCGCCCCCAGCCCGATGCGCTCCCTGCCGAAGACTGGGTGATTCTCGACCCCCTTGCGGCGCCAGGGCTTCTGGCTGAGGCCATGCGCGGCGCCGAGGCTGTTTTGTGCCTGGCGGGCAGCGTGCCGGGCCGTGGGGCCGATCTGGCGGATAATGCGCGCCTGGCGCTTGCCGCGATTGAGGCGGCGGCCTCTGCCGGGGGCGAACCGGCGCGGGTGTTGCTGACCTCTTCGGCCGCGGTCTATGGCGATCTTGCGGCGGAGGGGGGGCTGCTGCGCGAAGACGCGGCTGTTGCGCCCACCAGCCCCTATGGGCGCGCCAAGCTCGAGATGGAGCAGCAGGCGCTTGCACGGGCGAAAGGGCTGGGCGTGCCCGTCAGCATCCTGCGGATCGGCAATATCGCCGGGCTTGATGCCATTCTGGGGGGCTGGCGCCCGGGCTTCACCCTGGACCGGTTTGCCGATGGCCACAGCCCGCGGCGCAGCTATATCGGGGTGCAAAGCCTGGCTCATGTGCTGGCGGCCCTGCTGATCTGCGAAGAAATGCCTGCGGTCCTGAATATCGCCCAGCCCGAACCGGTGGAGATGGCGGCGCTTTTGCAGGCGGCGGGGCGGTCCTTTGCCACCCGGCCCGCGCCCGCAAGCGCCATTCCCGAGGTGGCGCTGGATCTGGACCTTCTGCGCCGCACCCTGGGGCCAGAGGCGATGCCGGACCCGGCTGATCCGGCTTGTCTGGCAGAGGAATGGGCCTTATTAGAGCCGGATTTGAGGTGATTTCTCGTGATGACACCGACCGGCACTGACAGGGCAGGCGCCCTGATGACATGGATGACCTGATGACCTGGCGCAAACGCATTTTCGATCTTTTCTTTGCCTCGCTGCTGGTGGTGATCCTGGGGCCTATCCTGTTGCTGTTGCTGCTTTGGCTGCTGATCAAAGAGGGGCGGCCGGTCTTTTACGTGGCCGAGCGCATGACCACGCCGACCCGCAGTTTCAAGCTTTGGAAGCTCAGAACCATGACCGTGGTCGATGAGGACAGCGGCGTTTCGGGCGGCGACAAGGAGGCCCGGATCACTCGCACCGGCGCCTGGCTGCGCTCCAAGCGGCTGGATGAATTCCCCCAGCTGTGGAACATCCTGAAAGGGGATCTGTCCTTTGTGGGGCCGCGCCCGCCCCTGCGCCAATATGTGGAGGCCCACCCGGAGATCTATGCCGAGGTGCTCAAAAGCCGCCCCGGCGTCACGGGTCTGGCCTCGATCACATATCACAAACATGAAACCGCGCTGCTGGCCCGCTGCAGCACGCCCGAGGAAACCGATGCGGTCTATTCGCGCATCTGCGTGCCGACCAAGGCGCGGCTGGACCTGATTTACCAGCGCCACCAGAATATGTGCTATGATTTCGATCTGGTGTTCCAGACCATCGGCAATATCTTCCGGCGCGGCTGAAAGGCGCTGGGCACGCATGCGCCGTCACCATTTGCGGTGTATTTGGACAATTGTAAAACTTTGCGGCGTGTTGGGCGTTTTTCGCTAAGCTTACGTTTGTATTTGGGCGCAAAAAAGGTCACACTTGAGCGGTAGTGGATCATGAGGCGCTGCGGCGGTATTTGAGCGGGCATGCTTGCCAGCCAGGGCATGTCCTGTCACGAGGATGTTAAGGCCGGGCAGGGGCACTGAGGCATGCGTTGTAGGAATTTGGGCCCGTTGTCTGATGTGCGGGGCGTGGGATATGTTTGATCTGATCAGCCGACTTTCGAGAAAACAAAAGTCCTATGTCTTTCTCGCGCTGGATGTGGTGCTGTGCCCGCTGGCGCTTTTGTTCACCTTCACCGTGCAACCCCTGCCGGATCCGGCACTGACGACCTTTGTGCTCATGCTGCCGGTTCTGCCCTATGCGCTTCTGGCCATGGCGGGGCTGTCGCTCTGGCTTGGCCTGCCGCTGATCCAGCTCAATGCCTATGAACGCCACGCGATGATGCTGACGGCCCTGGTGGCGATCTTTACCGCCACGGTCATGGCCATGATCACCTATGTGGTGGGTCCCAAGCTGCCGTCCGGGACCTATGTGGTCTTTGCCCTGGTTTACTTCCTGTCCATGGTGCTGATGCGGGCGGTGCTGCTGCAACTGGTGCTGATGATCTATCGAAGCGCCATGCCCCGCTGCCGGGTGCTGATCTATGGCGCCGGTGCCACCGGCACTCAGCTGGCCCAGGCCCTGAAATCCCATGGTGGCATCGATCCCGTCGCCTTTGTTGACGACAACACCTCCCTGCAGGGGGTGACGCTTCTGGGGCTGCCGGTCTATGCCCCGTCCCGGATCCCCGAGATTGTCGAGAGCCGCTACATCAACCGGGTGTTGCTGGCGATGCCCTCGCAAGGGGTGGCGAAACAGGCCCAGGTGACGCGGCGGCTGCAGGCCATGGGGCTAGAGGTGCAGGTGCTGCCCTCCTTTGCCCAGCTCATCGGCGAAGAGGAACTGGTGGACAAGCTGACACCGGCCCCGGCGCAGACCTTTCTGAACCGGGACAGCCATGATGTGCCGTTGAATACGGCCAGCGCCTCCTATCAGGATCGCGTGGTGCTGGTTTCTGGGGCGGGGGGGTCGATCGGCTCTGAACTGTCCCGCCAGGTGCTGGCCTGCGGACCGACCAAACTGGTGCTCTATGAGCTGTCGGAGCTGGCGCTTTATACCATCCATCAGGAACTTGCGCCCTTAGGCGAAGAACTGGGCATCGAGGTGGTGCCGGTGCTGGGCTCGGTGACTGATCCGCGTCAGGTCCGCCAGGTGCTGGAGCGGCACCAGGTGCAGGTGGTGCTGCATGCGGCGGCCTATAAACATGTTCCGCTGGTGGAAGCCAACCCGCTGCCCGGTCTGGCCAACAACGTTTTTGGCACCCAGACCCTGGCCCGGCTGGCGGAACAGGCCGGGGTGGAGCGGTTCATCCTGATTTCCTCGGACAAGGCGGTGCGCCCGACCAATGTGATGGGCGCCTCCAAGCGCATTGCCGAGCTTCTGGTGCAGGATCGGGCCTCGCGTACATCGGGGACCATCTTCACCATGGTGCGCTTTGGCAATGTGCTGGGCTCTTCGGGTTCGGTTGTGCCGCTGTTCCAGGATCAGATCAACCGCGGCGGGCCGGTCACCGTGACGGATCCTTCGGTCAAACGCTATTTCATGACCATCCGCGAGGCGGTGCAACTGGTGCTGCAGGCCGGCGCCGAGGCGCGGGGCGGCGAGGTCTTCGTGCTCGACATGGGCAAGCCGATCTCGATCCTGCAACTGGCGCGCCAGGTGATCGAAAGCGCCGGCTACAGCGTGCGCGATGAGGATCATCCCGAAGGCGATATCGAGATCAAGATCATCGGCCTGCGTCCGGGAGAGAAGATGGAGGAAGAGCTGACGCTGAGCGACAGCCTGGCCACCACCAACCACCCCAAGATCTTCTGTGCCCGCGAGGGGGTGCTGTCCGAAATCGAAGTGGCGGCCCTGTTGCGCGGTTTGCGTCAGGCGGTGGTCAGCGGGGATGAGGCGGCGCTGCGGCTGCTGATCCGGCGCTGGGTCGAGGGTAACGGAGAAGACACGATCGGGGCACGAAAGACCTCCTGAGGGGGACCTGCTCCATTGCGGCGCGCGGCGCATTCATGTTCTAACGGCAGGCAGGACAGGGTGCCCCTGCAAGGGCCCTTCAGGAACAGAGACTTAAGTGCAGTGGATTCCCCGGTGAGCCAGACGGTGAGCGAGATTTCGAAACCTTCCCTGCGCGCCGCGCCTGTGCTGCTTGCCTGTGTGATGACCCTGGCCAGCCTGGGGCTGGTTGGTCTGGGGCCGGCCGGTACAGGCGGGGGGGTGATTTCTGCGGCCCACGCGCAAGATGCCCCGGCCCAGACGGCGCCCGGCTACCGTCGCCCGCCCGAGCCGTTTCAGACCCAGAGCACGGCCAGCAATGCTGAGGCTCCGCGCTATCGCCGCCAGCCGGTGCCCAGCCTGAACTTCTACGGCCTGCCCGGCCTGATGGACATGCCCAGTGCCGAGATGCTGCCCGATGCCCAATGGGGCACCAGCTTTTCCTGGTTCGCGGGCCAGAGCCGCTACAACCTGACCTTCCAGGCGCTGCCCTGGCTGACCGCCTCGTTCCGTTACAACGGTATTCAGGATCTCGCGGGAACCTCCTTTCGCACCTATTACGACCGCGGCTTTGATGTGCGCGCCCGGCTCTGGCGCGAGGGGCGCTGGCGGCCGGCGGTCACCGTTGGCCTGCAGGATTTTGCCGGCACCGGCGTCTATGCCAGCGAATATATCGTCGCCACGAAACGGTTCGAAACGCCGGCCCTGTCTCGGGGCGGGGTGCCCGGGCGCCTGAAGCTGAGCGCAGGTCTTGGCTGGGGGCGGCTTGGCACCTATGGGGCCATCGGCAGCCTGGTGGGCAGCCGGGGCGGATTTCAGCCCGGCGGGACTGGCGGGAAACTGGCAACGGACACCTGGTTCCGGGGTGATTTTGCGCCCTTTGCCGGCCTTGAGTGGCAGCCCAATGATCGGTGGGGCTTCAAGGTGGAATATTCTTCGGATGCCTATGAGGCCGAGGCCCGCGATTCGGGGATCTTCGAGCGCAAGTCGCCGCTGAACTTTGGTCTGGAATACCAGGCCAGCCGCGCCACGCGCCTGGGGGTCTACTATCTTTATGGCTCCGAAATTGGGGTCACGGCGCAGATCCAGATCAACCCGAAACATCCGCGCATGCCGATGGTCGTGCCGGCCCTGAGGCCGGTACAGCCGCGCAGCCAGTGGGTCACCGACGATGCGCAGTGGAGCCAGGACTGGGCGGCCAGTGAACCGGCCCGGCGCGAGGTGCGCGACCGCGTGGCCGAGGCGCTGAAGGCCGACGGGCTTTTGCTGGAGGCGGTGCAGTTCAGCGGCACCACGGTCGAGCTGCGCTTCCGCAACAACCGCTATCGCTCCGATGCGCTTGCCATTGGCCGGGTGGCGCGTCTGATTGCCAATGTGCTGCCGCCCTCGATCGAAACCTTCCGGATCGTGCCGGTGCGCGCGGGTATGGGCCTGTCGGCCACGGTCCTGCGCCGCAGCGATCTGGAGGCGCTGGAGTTCGCCCCCGCCGCGCCGGATGCCCTGCAGGCGGTTGCCGCCGTGACCGATGCCGGCCCCACTCCGGACGGCTCGATCCTGTCCTCAGAGCTTTACCCCTCGTTTTCGCACTCGATCAGCCCCTATTGGGCGCAGGGCTATTTCGATCCCAACCGGCCGTTCCGCCTGGACTTCGGCATTGCTCTGCGGGCGTCTTACGTGCCGGCGCCGGGCTGGCGTATCGCCGGGGCGATCAATCACCGCATCTGGGGCAATATCGCCCAGGGGCGGGCCTCAAATTCTGTTCTGCCCCATGTGCGCACGGATCAGGCGCTTTATGCCCAATATGCCACCGTTCTGGCCAATCTCTATGCCAGCCGCCACTGGCAGCCGCGCAACGATGTTTATGCGCGCGTCACGGCAGGCCTTCTGGAAAACATGTATGGCGGTCTCTCGGGCGAGGTGCTGTGGAAACCGGCTGCCAGCCCGCTGGCCCTGGGGGTGGAGGCGAACTATGTGGTGCAGCGCGACTATGATCAGCTGTTTTCCTTCCGCGATTACAAGACCTTCACCGGTCATGCCTCGGCCTATCTGGAACTTGGCAAGGGCTATCTGATGCGGCTGGACGCGGGCCGTTACCTGGCGGGCGATTACGGGGGCACCTTCGATCTCAATCGCACCTTCAGCAATGGCTGGGTCGTGGGCGGCTTCTTCACCCTGACCGATGTGTCGGCAGCCGATTTCGGGGAAGGCTCCTTTGACAAGGGCTTTTACTTCCGAATCCCACTGGACTGGATGCTGGGCAAGCCGTCCCGCAATGCCTTCGGCATGACCGTGCGCCCGACGCAGCGGGACGGGGGACAGCGCGTCAATGTGCCGGGACGGCTTCATGGTGCCATCCGGGATGCGCATCGCGACAGTCTGAACCGTCAGCGCGCGAGGTTCTGGGAATGACAGGTATATCACGATCACCTTTCGGTCGCCGGCGGCTGCAGATGGTGGCCCTTTTGGGGGGGCTTGCTGTGCTGGCGGGCTGCGCCAAGGGACCGGACAAGGCACCCTTGCAGGTGGAGCTTATCAAGACCGTGGGCCAGACCGTGCAGCAGATCCGCGACAAACGTGCAGGGCCACCGAAACTGCCGCCGCTGACGCGCGCGCTGCTGGAGGCCGAGGCGCAGGTGCCGGTCATCGAGGTCAAGATCGAAGAGACTGGCACTTTTGCCTATCTTACTCCGCAGACGGTCAAACGAGACGATTACCCCGGAGAGGTGGTGGTCTGGGCCACCCAGGACGATGTTCTCTTGACTATGCGGGACGGGGTGCTGGTGGCCACGCGGGGGTTGGCGAACGATCTGCTGGGCGCCTCGGCCCTGGTGCGGGAGGGTACAAAGGGGCCTTCAGGCCACGGGCAGCGCATCTATGAGGTGGCGGCACTGGACAATGCTTCGGTGAAATACCCGATGGCCTGCGAGATCAAGGAGTTGGGGCAGGAACGCATAGAGATCGTCGAGCTGGAGTATGACACCCGTCACCTGCGCGAGAGCTGTGCACTGGCGGGCGCGGAGCCCGGAGACAGATATCGGGACGTGCCGGATGCCGCGCGGGCCACGCGCATGGAGAATGATTACTGGATTGATTCTCGCACAGGGCGAATCTGGCAGTCCCGGCAGTGGGCGGGACCAGACATCGGCTATCTGCGTATTCGCCAGTTGACGATATAAGCGGTTTTCCCGCAACGGGCCGAAAAAATGTAGCTTTCTAAGCGAAATACCGCGACCATTCGTTGAATGGAAAGATCTTCTCGCCTATGGTCGCGGTGAGAACATGTCCTCCATAGGAGTCTTTATTATGAAAAATATCTTCGCAGCCTTCGCGCTGGCCGCCATGGCCGCAGCTTCCGCAACTTCCGTTTCTGCTCAGGCAGCCCCTGCACCTGCGGGCGCGGGTGCCGGTGCCGGCGGCGGTATCGGTGGCGGTATCGGTGGTGGCCTGGGCTTGGGCGCAGGTGGCATCGCAGCAGGCGTGATCGCCGCTGCTGTTGTTGTGGGGGTTGTTGTGAGCGACGACGATACCACCACCACCACCACCACCACCACCACCACCACCACCACCAACTGATCTGGCGCCGGTCTCCGGCGATTGTTGGTTTGACTTCGCAGGCGCGCGCCACAGGGCGCGCCTTTGCAGTTTTGGAGGTTACTCCAACCTATTCACACTTGTGAAAGTCTCAGTGCAGTTAACGCAGACATGCCAGAATAGAAAGGCAGGATGTGAATCAAACTAACAAGCGATGGATAGTAACACAGGACTAGATTAGCCTAAGTTTTTGTGACACCTTCTGAGTCTGCTCAGAGCCGCAGGTCGGACTGATCTGCGGTAAAGACGCTTTTGAGGTCAAAGAACACATGATCCGCCGCGCCAAAGCGGCGCAGGGCCGCAGCGCCCGCCGCCTTGAAGGTCTCATGCGGCACCGCCAGCAACACCCCGTCATACTGACCTTCGCCCGGATCCGTGATCGGGGTGATGCCGTATTCGGCCTTGGCCTCGGCGCTGTCGACCATGGGATCGTGCACATCCACCGTGAGACCATATTCCTTTAGTTCGCGCAGCACATCCACCACGCGGGTATTGCGCAGATCGGGGCAGTTCTCCTTGAAGCTGAGGCCCAGGATCAGCACCCGGCCGCCGTGCACCGGCAGCCCCTTGCGCAGCATCTCCTTGACCATGCGGCCGGCCACATAGGCGCCCATACCGTCATTGATGCGCCGACCGGCCAGGATCACCTGCGGGTGATAGCCGATCGCCTCGGCCTTGTGGGTGAGATAGTAGGGATCCACCCCGATGCAGTGCCCGCCCACCAGACCGGGGCGGAAAGGCAAGAAGTTCCATTTGGTGCCGGCCGCCTCGAGCACGGCCTGGGTGTCGATGCCCATGCGGTTGAAGATCATCGCCAGCTCGTTGACCAGCGAGATATTGAGATCGCGCTGGGTGTTCTCGATCACCTTGGCGGCCTCGGCCACGCGGATGCTTTGGGCCCGGTAGGTGCCGGCGGTGATGATCTGCCGATAGAGCGCATCGATCTCGGCCGCCACCTCGGGCGTCGAGCCCGATGTCACCTTCAGGATGTCGGGCAGCCGGTGCGCCTTGTCGCCGGGGTTGATCCGCTCGGGGCTGTAGCCGACGTGGAAATCCCTGTTGCAGGTCAGCCCGGATACCTGCTCCAGCACCGGCACACAGTCCTCTTCGGTGGCGCCGGGATAGACGGTGCTTTCGTAGATGACGATATCGCCGGGTTTCAGAACCTCTCCCACCGTTTGCGAGGCCCGCAAAAGAGGGCCGAGGTCGGGGCGTTTGTGGGCGTCGATCGGGGTGGGCACGGTGACGATATAGATCCGGCAGTCGGCGATCTGCTGCGGATCATCGGCATAGCGCAGCTGCTGCGCCGCCTTCAGCGCCTCAGGCTCCACCTCGCGGGTGCGGTCCTCGCCCGCTTTCAGGGCAGCAATGCGGGCCGCATCGATGTCAAAGCCAACGGTGGGGCGGATCTTGCCGAATTCCACCGCCAGCGGCAGGCCGACATAGCCAAGGCCGATGACGGCAATCCCCCCTTCGGGGCTGGAGGCGGTCTGCGCGCTGCTCTCTGTCATCCTGCTCTGTCCTTTACGATCCCTGTGCCCTGATCACTTGCCGTAATAGTCCCGGAACCAGGACACGAAATGGGCAATACCTGTCTTCACATCTGTCTGCGGGCGATAGCCGGTCAGGGCGTTCAAGAGATCCGCATTGGCCCAGGTGGCGGGCACATCGCCCTTCTGCATCTCCATGTAATTGCGGATGGCCTTTTGCCCCAGCGCCTCTTCGATGGCCTCGACAAAATCCAGGAGGCGCACCTTGTCGGAATTGCCGATATTGACGACCCGGTAGGGGGCCACCGGCGACAGGCTGTCCCCGGCGGGAATGTCCTCGGGGGTTTCGGGGCGGCGCGGCACCGCATCGATCAGCAGGCGGATGGCGCGCACCAGATCGTCGATATAGGTAAAGTCACGGTACATGTCGCCGTGATTGTAAATGTCGATGGGCCGCCCATCGAGGATCGCATCGGTGAATTTGAACAGCGCCAGATCCGGGCGCCCCCAGGGTCCGTAGACCGTGAAGAAGCGGAACATGGTGGTGGGCAGGTTCCACAGGTGCGCATAGGAGTGCCCCATGCTTTCGCCGGCCTTCTTGGTGGCGGCATAGATGGTCAGCGGGGTGTCGGCCTTGTCGGTCTCGGCAAAGGGCATCTGCGTATTGGCACCATAGACCGAAGAGGTCGAGGCCATCAGCAGGTGATCGACCTCATGCTGACGGGCGATCTCCATCACGTTGAAGGTGCCCACGATATTGCTGTCCACATAGGCGCGCGGGTTTTCCAGGCTGTAGCGCACCCCGGCCTGTGCCGCGAGATGCACGATCACGTCGGGGCGAAAATCGCCTGCGACCTCGGTTAGCCGTTCGGCGTCTTCGACCATGCCTTCGGTGCAGGAAAAGCCGGGGCTTTGTGCCAGCATCTGGTGGCGGCGTTGTTTGAGAGTGACATCGTAGTAATCGGTCATGCCGTCATAGCCATGCACCCGGAAGCCTTCGGCCAGAAGCAGCCGGGCCAGGTGAAAGCCGATAAAGCCGGCGGTGCCGGTGATCAGCACCCGGCGGCCCGTTGCCGGGGCGGCGGAAGAGGAAGACGAAAGCGGGTCGGTCATCGGCGGGCAGGTTTCCAGAAAAGGCGTAACGCTGTGAGGCCTATAGGGAAACGGGGGCAAAAACCATGCCCGATTGCAGGGGATTTTGGCCTATATTTACCATAACAATGATTATTGGAATTATTCTTGTAGCCGCAAAGCAGTAATGTCACCCAACGGCAAATCAGAAGTGTCACTCTCCTTGCATACGGTAGCGAGGATGAGTGGACATGGGATGGGTGATGATGAGCGAGCGCGAGTTGAACCGCGTTGAGGTTTTGGCGAGGTCGATGATGGTCGACTGACGGTAGACAATGCGGCGAACCTGCTGAATCTGACACGGCGGCAAGTGTTCCGGCTTCTCAAGCGATACCGCCAGGACGGCGCCTCAGCCATCCGACATAAGGCGCGCGGCAAACCTCCAAACAATCGTATCCATCATGCAAAGCGCGATTATGCTCTGAGCCTGGTTAAAGAGAATTACCCGGATTTCGGCCCAACACTGGCAGCTGAGAAGCTGGCTGAGCATCACGGGTTCACAGTGTCTCGTGAGACCTTGCGCAAATGGATGATCGAAGACGGGATCTGGCTCTCGCGGAAACAGCGCCGGACATTCCATCAACCTCGCTTACGGCGCGAACGCTATGGTGAGTTGATCCAGATTGATGGCTCCGATCACCGCTGGTTTGAGGATCGGGGTGATTCCTGCACCCTGCTCGTCTTCATCGATGATGCCACCAGCACCTTGATGGAGCTGCGGTTTGTGAAGTCCGAGAGCACGTTCAGTTATTTCGAGGCATTGGACAGCTATTTGCTTCAGCATGGGCGCCCGGTGGCCTTTTACAGCGACAAGCATTCGGTATTCCGAGTTGCCAAAGAAGACGCCAGGAATGGAGCAGGCATGACGCAGTTCGGGCGTGCGTTGAATGAGCTGAACATCGAGATCCTGTGCGCCAACAGCTCTCAAGCCAAAGGCCGCGTAGAACGGGCCAATCGGACGCTTCAAGACCGGCTTGTCAAAGAGTTGAGGTTGGCAGGCGTTTCGGACATGGAAGCCGGAAACGCCTTTCTTGAAGGCTTCAAGAACCGCTTTAACGTCAAATTTGCCAAGGCCCCGGCCAAACCGGACAACCTGCACCGGACGTTGAATGTGGAGCCGGATCGGCTGGCGGAAGTGTTGTGCTGGCGTGAGAACCGCTATGTTGGCAAGCAGCTGACATTTTCCTATGACCGCAAGCGGATCATGTTGGAAGAGAACGAGCTGTCACGCGCTCTGGTCGGCAAATATGTGGACACCTATGTCTTTGTGGATGGGCGGTTCGAGGTACGCTGGAAAGGCCAATCCCTGCCCTACAGGATCTTTGATATGGACCAGCGCGTCACCCATGCAGCCGTCACCGAGAACAAGCGGCTCGGCGCGGTTCTGGCCTATGTCAAAGAGATGCAGGACGCCGCACCGCCTAAGCCGAAGGTGCGAACGAACTCAGAGAAGATGGGCTACAAGCCGAACGGGCGTCGGCCAGGCAGACCGTCAGGATCGCGGGCCAAGAAGAAGATTGCGCACGCGGCAGAATAGAACAAAGATCGGGTCGGTTATGCGGACGGCTTCCATTATATCCGCCTTTTTGGCGCTCGCCTGTTTGGGTTTGATTGGCCTGAACCTTTACGACTTCTGGTACCGACCGGAACTGCCATGGCGCGAAGGCAACCTTCGCAGCGTACTCACAACATGCATGTTCGGTGCTTTAGTTTTTGCAGCAGCATCTATGGCCTTTTTCAAGCTTTCAAAAGCATCCAACTAACACCCACAAGGCTTTTCAGCCCTGCGATATTTGAGGTCTCCGGGCTGCAAAGCCTTGCTTCCGTCGCTCCCTGTGGTGACCTTTCTGCTTTGCAAACTTGGTGACATTCCTGAATGGGATTTACAATTCTTGTGCGCGTAAAGCTCCTTGAGACCATCAGCGGCAGCCCTCCACCGTGGCCTCGATCGCGCTGGGCGGTTTGGCCAATTTATATCGCGCTCTGGTCGATTGAGCGGCTAAATGGGAAATGCGTGCTTCTTGAACCTCAAAGAGCCATCAGAGATCATCGCCAAACGTCTGATATAATAATATATTACAATTACTTGGTCGATTTCGATTTCGAGGGATATGGCTCCTTCAACATTCTCACTGCACACGCAAGATGTGTTAAAAACTGTTAATGTTTTTCAAAAAATTTCTGAGGAGCACAGGACCGCGATTTGTCATGGATTTGCCGACAGCCCCTGCCCGCCCGACAGGTAGAACCGGAAGGCGACCAGGATGTGATAGAACGTCGAGGCGGGCATATTCTGCGACAGCAGATCGCTCGCGCTGCTGCGCTTGTCGTACCAGCCGCCGGGCACCGGGGTTTGCAGGTAATCCCGCCACATCAGCGCCAGCACCTCTTCGAGCGCGCGCGCCTTGCACTTTGCCCCCATACCCGGCAAGCATGAGCCAGGCAAACAGGCAAAGGCGCGTCGACCCCGTCATGAAACTTCTCTTTGTGCACCAGAACATGCCCGGTCAGTACCGCGAAATCCTGATGTGGCTGGCCGCGCAGGGTGAACACGACCTGGCCTTTCTGACCCAGCGCCAGGATGTGCAGATCAAGGGGGTGCGCCGGATCAGCTACCGCCCGCATCATAAGGCCGGCAAGGATGCCTACGGGCTGTCAAAGGACTGGGAAACCGCCGCTGGCGCAGGCCTTGGCGCCGCGCTTGCCCTGCGCGCGCTGGAAAAGAACGACGGCTACCGCCCCGATATCATCATCGGTCATACCGGCTGGGGAGAGCTTCTGTTCATGAAGGAGATCTGGCCGGATGTGCCGGTGATCGGCTTTTTTGAATATTTCTACCGCACCTCGGGGGGGCTGGTGGGCTTTGACCCCGAGACCCCGCCCAACGATCAGGCCGGCTTTTTTGCCAAGGCGCGCAACACGGTGCCCTATGCCAGCATCGAAAGCGTCGATCTGGGCCATGCGCCGACCTATTGGCAGCGCGACCGGTTCCCCGCCTCCTTTCATGATCGCATGTATGTCTGCCATGACGGCATCCGCACCGACCGGCTAACCCCCGATCCGGGTGCCTCGATCTCGCTCGGGCGGCTGGGGCGTGCGCTGACGCGGCAAGATGAGGTGATCACCTATGTGGCGCGCAACATGGAACGAGCCCGCGGCTTTCACATCATGATGCGCGCCCTGCCCCGGATCCTTGAGGCCCGCCCCGAGGCGCGGATCCTGATGATCGGCGGAAACGAGACCTCCTATGGCGCCGAAAGCAAGCATCCCGGCGGCCTGCGCGGCGAAATGGAAGAGGAGTTGGGCGACAGCATCGATTGGAGCCGGGTGCATTTCCTTGGCAAGGTGCCCTATGACGATCTGTGCCGCATCATCCGCATCAGCCGCTGCCATGTCTACCTGACCATGCCCTTCGTGCTCAGCTGGTCCTTGCTGGAGGCGATGTCGATGCAGGCCACGGTGGTGGCCGCCGATGTGGATCCGGTGCGCGAGGCGGTAACCCATGGGGAAACCGGCATGCTGGTGGATTTCTTTGACCCCAAAGCCCTGGCCGATCAGGTGGTGGATGTGCTGGCGCGCCCTGATGCCTATGCCCACCTTGGCCCCAATGCCCGCGCCCATGTGGTGGAGACCTATGATTTCCTAACCCGCTGCCTGCCGGAACATATCGCCCGGATCAACGCGCTGGTGCCTTCTGACAAGCGTATCCAGATCTGACCCCTGCCCCCATTGAAGCCCGCAAATGTTTCGCGCGCGAAACATTTGGACCCGGTCACCTGACATGGGAAATGCTCTGAAAAGCTGAAAACAGCCTGCTTAGAGCCTATTTTCAGCTGTCCTGTTTCAATTTCTCAGATTTCAATTTCTCTGAGCCCGCTTTTTCACCCAGCCAAGGAAAGCAGCATCGGCCTGGCGCAGGCGCGGGCTGCCCGAGCGGGCCCACATGGCGCGCCAGTCGGCCTCCAGCGCGTAGACATCAGCGCCGGGCATCAGATCACGCGCCGCCTCCAGCGTCTGGGGTTTCAGCATGGGCGCGCCCGCATCCATGCTGCTCACCACGGCGTTTTTCTGGGAAAACCGGATCAGATCGCCGGGCAGCTCTTCCAGCGTGTAATCGGGCAAGGGCTGCGCTGCGATCATGTCGCGCAGCATCTTGCGAAAGACCCGGCGCGGGCTGGCGGAGCCCGATTTCTTGAGGAGGGTCTCAACCGAAATCTGCCAGCTGGCCTGTCGGCCGCAGTGTTTGCGCGCCAGCTCATAGATCCGCCGCTCAAGAGGCTTTCTCAGGCGAAAGTAATCGCGGGAAAGGGTCAGCACCGATTTCGACAGCACCGCACGATAAAGCCAGTCACTGAGCGTGACGGCGACGCTGACCATGCGCCCACCGCGAGCCTTTCTCACGATCTCCCAGCGCTCGATCAGCCCAAAGCCCGAGGTGACCTCCTGCCCGCCGGTCACGATATTCGTGGTGATACGAGTGCCGGCCAGACGTTCAAAGGCCTCGCGCAGACGACGGTAGGCATCGCCCGAGGTTTCGCGATTGGTCGCCACCAGAAGGTCGTGCGCCTTGAGGTGCAGCGTGCGGCTGACCTGGCGGCCCGCGTTCAAGGCCGCCATCAGCTGGCTGATGCAGAAGATCAGGATGTCCTTGTCGTGGATCGTCGCCAGCCCCTTGACGCTGGGGGTCACGGTGATCTCGGCGCCATTGTGTTCATAGGACAGGATGCGCCGGTCGGGCCGGGTGCCGAGCGAGAACAGCGGATGCTCCATCGAGGCCAGATCGTTCTTGGGGATCGCATCGAAAATATCGCAGAGAAAGAACTCCCCCTGCCCTTCGGGGGGATAGGCCCCCGCTGTCAGACCGCCGCCGGTCACCCCTGTCGCCATTGCTCTTCTGCCTGTCCTTCATCCCCCAGTTGTTCAAAGGGCGTCTTCAGCGCGCCCGCCCAGGGTGACTCGGTTTCGTGGTTTTGATTACGCTCACCCTAAAGTTATCCACATCGTCTCGCAACGGGGTTCCGGAATCGCTTCTTCGGGGGTTTGGAGTCATTTCATCGGGGTTTCAGAGTCACTAAGGTCCAAAATCTGCACCTGATCGCCAATGAAAAAAGGGCTTTGCAGGAAAACTCAATCTCCCTTAACTATAATATAACTCATAAATAACAGGGCAGAAAATTTTCAGGCCCTCAAAACAGCCCGATTTCCCCGATCGCAAACAGCGGATTTGCTTAGAAAAATCCAAAGAGGTGCGCATAATGCTTCCATGTGCGCTGTTTTTTGCTATCTTGTCAAAAAGGCAGCACATCAGGCCGAAGCTCCCCTAAAACGGCTGGGATCGTTGCTGAAGAACAGGAAGGCAGGCGATCTCCTATGGCACGAGATATCCACAGAAAAGACGCAGCGCGCAAAGAGACAGGCCGAGGCGCGGATCTGCCCCCCTATTTCAATATCGACCCCGATGCGGCTCTGGCAGATCTTGATGCCCCCACCAGCACCGAAGGGTTTGCGGCCATCGCAGAAGGCTGCGCCCGGGGCCGCGCCGATCTGGCAAGCCGGGGATTGAACGAGGAAGGGCGCAAAAGCTTACGCCTGTTTTCCACCTGGGAAATCACCCGCTACCTGATCCCGGTCGCCCAGGCCCATTTCCGCCGGGTGCTGAAGGCCAACCCCGAGCTGCCGCAGGGGCGTTCGGAAACCGAAGGCGGCGCCAAATGGTTCACCCTCGACGAGGTGCTGCGCCTGCGGACCCATTTCGCGGCGCAAGGATCAAAGGCCAAGGATTACATCCCCTACCGTCCCAAGGGGCTGCCCGCCAAGATGGTTGCCGTGGCCAATTTCAAAGGCGGCGTTGGGAAAACCTCCACCGCCGCGCATCTGGCCATGTCGGCAGCACTGGACGGCTACAAGGTGCTGGTCATTGATCTCGACAGCCAGGGGTCGATGACCTCGATCTTTGGTGGCCGGGTCGAAGACGAATGGCAGACCGCCTTTCCGCTTTTGGCGCGCCACTACGGCGAACACCTGCGGGTAGAAAACCAGCGCCGTCTGGATCGGGGGGATGCACCCCAGCCGCTGGACGACAGCCTGACCGCGGCGATGGAGATGACGGCCGCCGATGTGATCCAGCCCACCCATTGGCCCAATATCGACCTTATCGGCGCTCAGCTGAACCTTTATTGGGCCGAGTTCCAGATCCCGGTCTGGCGCATGGCGGCGCGCTCCTGGAAGCTCTGGGATGCGCTCACCGACCGGCTGGAAGAGGACGGCGTGCTGGACCAATACGATGTGATCTTCATCGATACCCCGCCGGCCCTTGGCTATCTCACCATCAACGGGCTGTCGGCCGCCGACATCCTTCTGGTGCCCATGGGGGCGTCCTTCCTCGAGTTCGACTCGACCGGGCGGTTCTTCGACATGCTGCATTCCACCTTTGCCAGCATCGAGGAGGGCGAGAACCTCGCCGCCCGCGCCCTGGGCCGCCCCGAGATGGGCTTTGAATGGGATGCGGTGCGCGCGGTGATCACCCGCTACGACGGCGCCCAGCAGGGGGAGCTGGCCGCCCTGATGCAGGCCTATATGGGGCCGGTGCTCTCCCCGCATAAACAGGATTTCACCGCCCTCATCGGTCAGGCCGGTGAGCAGGTCAGCGGCATCTACGAGGCCGACTATCGCGATTTCAACCGTGAGACCTATGCGCGCGGGCGCGAAACATTCGATGAGACCTATGCGGCCTTCAAACGGCTGCTGATCGGGTGCTGGCGCCGCGCCGAGGTGCAGATGCAGAGCGCGGCCGAGTAAGGCCCCGGCAGGGATGATGGCGCAGGCTGCGCGCCCAAAGGAGACAGCCAGAAGGAGATGGGCAGATGGCCAAACGCAAACGACTGATGCCAGCACAGACCACCTATCTGTCCGGCGCGCCGGAAGGCAAATCCGCCCTTGGCGGGCCGATGTCCGTGGGGGCTGCTCCGATTGCGCAGGTCGCTTCCGAGGCGGCCTCGACCGCTGCCCTGCGGGAGCTGTCCGATGTGCTGGAGACCGCCCGCGCCAAGGGGCTGATGATCGAAGAGGTGCCGCTTTCGGCCATCGATGAGACCCACCTCGTGCGCGACCGGATCGAACAGGATGCCGAGGAAATGGAGGCTCTGGTTGAATCCTTACGCGCCCGCGGCCAGCAGACCCCGATCGAACTGGTGCCGCTGGAAGGCCGCCCGGATGGGCGCAGCCACGGTCTGATTTCGGGTTGGCGCCGCCTTGGTGCACTCAAGCGGCTCTATGCCGAGACATCAGATCCGAAATACGCCACGGTGAAGGCGCTGATCATCCGCCCCGATACGGCGCAGGACGCCTATATCGCCATGGTCGAAGAGAATGAGATCCGGGTGAACCTCTCGCATTATGAACGCGCGCGCATCGCGGTGCGGGCGATGAAGGAAGAGGTGTTTCCGACTCTGAAAAAGGCGCTGCAGAGTCTCTTTGCCAATGTGCCGCGCGCCAAGCGTTCCAAGATCCGCAGCTTTGTCACTCTGGTGGAAGAACTGGATGCGGTGCTCTTCTATCCCACTGCCATCAGTGAAAAGCTGGGCCTCGCCCTGGTGCGGGCCATGGCAGAGGATGAAGGGTTTGCCGAACGGCTGCGCGCCGCCCTGCAAGCCGCGCCGCGCCAGACCCCCGCCGAGGAGGTTGAAATCCTCAATCGGGTGCTGAGCGAGGGACAGATTGAAGATCCTTCTTCGACCCTAAAGGCACCATCAGAGCCGCAAAAGGCGCGGGATGCCGCCCTACCCCGCCCCAGCATCCGAACTCCTGGGGCGCCCGCGTCCGAGCGGGTTACAGTGCAGGCCGCCGCCGGCGTGCGCCTTGGCTTTTCGCCAGCTCAGAACCGGATCGAGCTGACCGGGGAGGGTGTCAATGCCGAGCTGATGGCCGCCCTGAAAGACTGGCTCAAGCATCGCTGACGCTGGGCATCATCACTGCAGTATTCGACCCTAAAGTTATCTTTAGGGTCTTTTTCACTGCTGTGTCCTGTGACCTCAAATGTTTCGCGCGCGAAACATTTGAGGTCACAGGCTGTGGGTCGAATGTGCGGAAAATGGCCTTTGGAGCATAGTTTTGCCGATTGATCGATCAACTCGTTGACCCAAAACATTTGACATGAAGGCTCATTTGTGAGTTTTGCGCTCCACATTCTAAGGACAGATAAAGGCGGGGAGTAAATCTTCGTGAGCCCAAAGACCGATCTGAGAAAGTCCCAACGTCGCTTGGTGGCCGTTGTGGTTACCTATAACCGTCTGGACAAGCTGAAAGACACCATTTTCCGTCTGTTGGAAAGTTCAGAAGACGAACTGTCGGCCTTGGTGGTGGTGGATAATGCTTCCACCGATGGCACTGCTGATTGGCTGACACGCCAGACCGAGCCGCGCTTGGATGTGCTCTTGAGCGAGATTAACCGCGGAGGTGCGGGGGGGTTTGCAAGCGGGATGCGTCGAGCGATGGAGAAGCATGCCCCCGATTGGCTTGTAGTGATGGATGACGACGGTCGGCCAACACCGGGCGGTCTTGCGGCCTTTCATGCCCTGCCTGCGCATAACGACCCGGCGCGCGCTTGGGATGCGGTTGCAGCGGCAGTCTATTTCCCTAGCGGTGGTATTTGCGAAATGAACCGCCCCTCACGCAATCCATTCTGGCATCGCCGCGAATTTTTGCGAACTCTCTTTTTTGGGGGGCGCTCGGGCTTTCATGTTCAACCTTCGGACTATGAAGGGGAGGGGATGCAGATTGATGTGACCTCTTTCGTTGGGTTCTTCATTTCTGCCGATGCCGTGCGACGTATCGGTTATCCTGATCCCGATCTCTTCATCTATGGAGATGACGGGCTTTATACATTGGGATTGACGAAATCCGGCGGGCGTATCGGGTTCGAGCCGGGGGTGCGGTTTGAGCATGATCTGACGACCTTTGTGCCTAGGGCGGACGAGGTTCAAGCGCAGCGGGGCCGTTTCATACCTCTATGGAAAGTGTATTATTACCATCGTAATCTGCTTCTGCTGTATCGTATGGCGGCAGGGGGATGGTTCTGGTTAACCATGTTGTTGATCCTGCCGAAATGGTTTTGGAAGGTGCGTGCCCATAAGGGAGAGTGTCGCACCTTTCTGCGCCTCATGACGTGTGCAGTTTGGGATGGGCTACGCCAGCGTACCTGTGTTCCCCATACTAAGATTATGGCGCTCTCAGAGCCCAGACGCAAACGCGTGTAATAGGCTCAGTACCATGCATCTCGAGTGTTATCGGTTCAGGATGACACGGTGGTAGCGGCTCATTAAAATCAGGCCCAGTGCGAGAAGAGACATGCTGGTTAGTAGCACGTATGTCACACTGACATATGAGGCTGTGTAGGTAGGATAGAACCCGTCTCGCATCAAACCGGAGATATGCATTAGGGGATTGTACCATAGGATATTCTGTACAGACTGCGGTAGATCTTCGAATAAGAACATTACACCGGAGGCGATGAACAAGGGACGGGTGATAACCGACCAAACCAGTTCCCAGAGCGGATAAAGCCCCATTAAGACACAATTTACTGTGCCTATTCCAAGTCCTACCATCATCGCCAGCCCTAGCGCTTCTAGGATCGCAGGAATATCCAGAATTGCTCGATGTTTTTCAAACATAAGAATGCCACTGATCAGCAGAATGGTGACTAGGAGGCCGGTCAGGCTGTTCAAGATGAACCGAGCCAGAACCGCATCGGCCCAAGTGACGGTAGGATATCTTAGTAGTGGCCTAGAGAAGCTCAAGGCTCGTGCGGTTGTAAGGCTGATGCTCTGGTAGAGGTTAAAGGGCAAGTAGCCCGTGGAATAAAACAGTAGGAAGCTGGTGCCCAGTGAGGGAGAGTGTATCAGTAGGGAGAAGCCGATGCTCAATACCATAATCGCAGCAAGAGGTTCTAAGACGCCCCAAATATAGCCGCCGGGTGTGCGTCCGTAGCGTGTCGACATTTCCCTCAGGATTAGAGCGGCGATGGTGCGTAGGGTGGCCAGTCCATGGGTGGGGCCTGGAGGGGAGGGTGCAAGCGCCTCAGGGATGTCCGGCCGAGGTGTCGAATAGCGAGAAGGCATAGTTTCCACCATGAAGCTCTGAGGGAATGTGTGGTTGTGAACCGGCTGGTTGCAAGCGATACTATGAAATAAGAGAAGATCAAATTCAAACGGCGCAATGCCGGGGCAGGCAGATTATGACAGAAGAGCGTCCAGCGGTTGGGCCTCAGGCTCAGGATGATGCGAAAGCAGAGGCAGCGCGAGGAAAAACGGCGGGTAATGTAGAGGTTCTTCCGCCGCTTGGAGGGAGTGGTGGAGCAAAAGCCACAGAAAAACCTTCGGGAAGCGCTAACGGAGGGGGGGGGGAACTCAATAAATGGCGAGCCCAAGCACTTGCTGCCCAGGCTGAACTTGAGCAGTTGAAGGCGCAGACCGATGTGGTGCAGAGGCCGACTATTGCGCGTGCTGCACACATGCGTAAACGGCACTGGGGGCTTCTTGTCAGTTTTGTCCTAATGGTACTTGTCCCCCTAGCGGCGACGGTTTTCTATTTGATGGCTATCGCGCAAGACCAGTACATTTCCACTGCTGGTTTTACGGTGCGCAGTCAGAAAAATACCGGGGCTAGTGAACTACTGGGTGGACTAGCCAATATTGCGGGCAGTTCAACCGCATCGGACAGTGACATTCTTTATGAATTTATACAAAGTCAAGAAATGGTGGAGGCGGTAGAGCAGGCGGTACCTCTACGGACACATTATAGCCAGTACTGGCCCTTGGACTGGGCCTTTTCGCTCTGGCCCAACGCTAGCCGGGAAGAACTGCTCTGGTATTGGCACCGTGTTGTTGGGATTTCCTTTGATAGGAGTTCGGGGTTGATCGAGGTGCAGGCGGTTGCTTTTGATCCAGAAACTGCCCGCTCTATCACCCGGGCCATCGTCGAGGAAAGCCAGATCCGCATCAATGCGCTTAACGAACGATCACGCGAAGATGCGATGCGCTACGCTCGCAAGGACCTAGATGAAGCGTTGGAACGGCTTAAAATTGCACGCGAGGAATTGGCTAGCTTCCGCACCCGCACTCGCATCGTCGATCCGGCAGCTGATATCGAGAGCCGCATGGGGGTGATGAACAACCTCCAACAGCAACTGGCCGAGGCGCTGATCGAGTATGATCTTCTGAGTGGCAGGGTTGCAGAGGGTGATCCCCGGTTAACAAAAGCCCAGCAGTATATCGACGTGATCCGCCAGCGGATCGACATTGAGCGGCAAACCTTTACCTCCGCTAGCACGGATACAGGTGCAGTTGGCGAGGATTACCCTTCGCTGATTTCAGAGTATGAGCGCCTGACCGTCGATCTTCAATATGCCGAGCAGACCTATCGCGCGGCGTTGACCTCCCTTGAGACCGCCCGTGCCGAGGCCTCCCGGCAAAGTCTATATTTGGCAACTTATATCAAGCCAACCTTGGCGCAGGATTCCAAATATCCCAACCGTTTCATGTTATCTGCGCTCTCTGGTTTGTTTCTGCTCTTGACCTGGACGATCTTGGCGTTGATTTATTATTCGATCCGTGACCGTAGCTGAGCTAGTTGAAATAGACCGCTCCAAGAGACTAGACCATGATCCGCTTTGAGAACCTGACCAAGAACTTCTGGCTGAAGGGAGAGCGCAAAACAGTTATCGACAATCTGAATCTCACCTTGCCGATGGGAAAGTCCTTAGCGCTTCTGGGGCGCAACGGGGCAGGGAAATCGACACTGTTGCAAATAATTTCGGGCACTCTACGCCCAGATTACGGACAGGTAATCTCCAAAGGAACCATCTCTTGGCCGGTGGGGCTGGCCGCCTCATTCCACAATGATCTTACGGGGGCGGAGAACGTGCGTTTCGTCGCTCGCGTCTACGGAGTGGATACGGATGATTTGGTCGCTTTCGTTGAAGATTTCGCGGAACTTGGAAAATTTTACCACATGCCCATGCGTAGCTATTCTTCAGGGATGCGGGCGCGGCTGACATTTGGAGCTTCGATGGGTATTCGTTTTGATACTTACTTGGTTGACGAGGTGACAGCGGTGGGAGATGGAGCCTTCCGGCGCAAGAGCAGCGAGGTCTTCGCTGCCCGCATGAGTCATTCCAGCGCCATCATGGTTAACCATTCGATGGAGCAGCTACGCCGCTTTTGTAATTCAGGTATCGTGTTGGAGAAGGGCAAGATGCTCTATTTCGATGACTTAGAAGAGGCCATCGCTGTCCACCAATACATGCTGTCTTAACCCGCCGGTACATGATGCATTGTACATTTTTGCTCCATTATGAGAGTGATCAAGGTGAGACTATGCTGCGCGTGCGGCGATGGTCAAAGGAGGAAGGGTGATATCGGACGGCTTGCGGACGGAAGCTGGGCGTGCAGAGTTCACAACCTTGCAGTCCTTGGTATGGCCTGAGTTCAGTATCTGCACAGAGCATGAGCTTTATGTGCGCATTGAAGGGGCGGTTAAGCAGTCCGACATTCGTAGCGGGTTGCGTTTTGCGACGGGAGGCCGCGCGTCCTTTTCTACTTGGTTCAACTTGTTCAATCTGGAAAAATGGCACCGCGAATGCCACCTTTCTTCCCTTCTGTTGTGTCTGGAGGGGGAAGGACAATTTGAAGTTACGATTTTTCGGGAAACCGGAAGGGGGCTTCGAGAGCAAGTGCTTCGTGATCGTGCGACCTTTCCCAAAGAGGGCTTAGAAAAGGGAGTCTTGCGGCTGGACTTGTCACATCTTTTGCGGGCCGGGCAGGTAGAGGGCGTATTATACTTTGATCTGAAGGGAAACGGAGCAGGCCATCTTACGGAGGCTAGTTGGCAGACACAGGATGTGCCCAAACGCCAGCCACAACTTGCGTTGGCCGTTACCACCTTCCGGCGCGAGGCGGAGGTGATCCACACGATTGAGCGCTTTTCGGCTTTTCGCTCTGCCTCTTGGATGAAAAATCACGTGCAGATGATCGTCACCGACAACGGGCGATCACTTGATTTGGAGCCTCCTGAAGGGGTCAGTATCGTGCCCAGTGAAAACTTAGGCGGGGCAGGGGGGTTCACTCGAGGCCTTCTGGAGGCGCGCGCGCGCGGGGCGTCCCATTGTCTCTTCATGGATGACGATGCCTCGACCCATATGAGAAGTCTGGAACGAACCTGGATGCTGCTAGCCTATGCTAGGGATCCCAGGACCGCTATCGCCGGGGCGATGATCAGCGAGCAGAACCACTGGGCGATTTGGGAAAACGGCGCCCTGTTCCATACCCGCTGCCGCCCGTTGTACATGGGTACCGATTTGCGTGATCCCACCGCGACGATTGAGATGGAGAACAAGGCTACTCGGCCTGTGCCCGAGACCTTTTATGGCGGCTGGTGGTATTTCGCCTTTCCGGTGGACGCGGTCAAACACCTAGCTTTTCCCTTCTTCGTGCGCGGCGATGATGTCAGCTTTTCTCTGGCTAATAATTTCAACATCCTCACTCTCAACGGGGTGGTCTCCTTCCAGGAAAGCTTTACCCAAAAGGAAAGCCCGCAGACTTGGTATCTGGACCTGCGTAGCCACATGGCTCATCATTTGAGCTTGCCTGTCTTAGATGTGGGCGCCAAGGGAGTCCTGAAAATCGCCGTTTTGTTCTTCCTGCGCAATCTTATGCGGATGCATTATGATACGCTGGCCGCTATAAACCTAGCCATTGAGGATGTGATGCGGGGACCGGAGTTTTTTGACCAGAACGCCGACATGGCCACCCGCCGCGCGGACCTGGACGCGTTGACCAACGATGAGGTGTGGGAGGCGCTGAACCCACGTATACCTCTGCCGCCGATCCATAACACGCCGCTTAGTTGGGCTAGGCGCATGGCGATGAAATTGACGTTGAACGGGCTTTTGCTTCCCTTTTATGGGCGCTTTGGACGCAAAATCACTCTAGAGGCTAAAAACCGCGGTCATATCGGTTTTGTCTGGGGGGCGGCTGAGATCACCTTTCTGAATGTAGGTCAGGACAAAGCCTACACTGTACGCCATTCCAAGCGTGCGGCCTTGCGCCAGATCCGCCGGTTTATCCGCAATGCTTGCGCCTTTCTGAAGGGGTACGACTCATTGGTTGTGGCCTACCGGAGAGAGTATGAGTGGTTTACCTCAGAGGACTACTGGCAGGGCAAGCTGCGCCTGAAGAGGGCGGTGGGCGGTCTTGGTGAGGCCGCTGAGTAAGAAGCGGAAACGCTGAGATTGGTTCTCAAAGACCCTACTGAGGGGCTAATCTATTCGTCCATTATGCCCAGTTCATTTTTGTATTCTTCCAACTTGCGCTGGATGTGCTGATCTGCGGGGCGCATGGCATGGGCAATCTGCATAAGGGCATAGGCTTGTTTTAGATCGACATCTTCCAATATGATCGCACTGTCGCGGAGCGTGCTGGCGGTCCGCGGCAAGTGTGCTTTACATAGGGTGTTCAGAATGGACGTGATGTTCTTGTATATGAAATCGATGTCATCGGGTTGCCGGATCTCTTCGTCCGGGAAGGTGCTGCAGTCGATATTGAGATCGATACCGTAGGTCTGTGCGATCTTCCAGTTTTCCTTTGCAAAGGCTGCCATGAAAGCGGTGGCTTGTTTTGCTGAAGGGGATTGTTCTATCCCGCCATCGTCCAATAACAATCCCCCGTTGTGAAGATTCCAAGCCACACTGGGCTCCAAGCCGTGCAATCGAAGATCGTGTAAAAGGTTTGTTAGTTTTGAACCGCCTGTTTTGTTTCTCGACATTTTAATGGGAGCGACAGGCAGTTGGCAGATATGCACGAAGTCTGTAACAGAATCCTTGCCGATAAGCTGTGAACGATCATATTTTCGTAGGATGAATGTGGCATCAGGAAAGTGAGATTTCCACATTTCAAGCTTTTGATGGTAATTTAGGTATTCCAACGTATTGATATTTAATTCTGGTAGAACACTGCGCTTGTCATTTCCGAAAACCAAGGCAGATTGCGAGGTTCTTGCGCCTTGGGCCTTATTGGATACGCCCATATCGACCTGGTTGCGCAGGTAGACAATGATTTTCACTTCGAAACCCAAGGTCTTGACTGACGCGCTCAGTCTTCTCAAGTCGTCGTCCTGGTTCAGAAAAAAAAGATCTTCCGCTGAGATGATCTTGTTACTATCACCGGCTGCCAATGCCTTCGTGATAGTATCCAGCATGTGGGGATGGAAATGAAATATGGCGCGCCCATCTGGACGGCTGCGGAAGGCGATGGTGTTGCCGAGATTGGTAACACCATTAACATCCAAAACGTCCCAACCCTTCTCCGCAAGGCTATTCCGTGATTGTTCCAGGAAGTCTTGGATCGCCGTGGTTCCGGTCTTATGGGCCCCAATATGAAGGATCAGGGCGCGTTTTCGGTTCAACGTCTGCGCAACGGCGGCGGCTTCTGGTTGGGGTTTTGAATCTCGGCTGCTTTGTGTCCGGGGCAAGGTTTGGCGAACAAGACGTTTTGCGACATCCCAGATTGTCCTGACTTTACTCATACACGCTCCCATTCACGAGGCGTGTTTGAGGGCACGACTGAAGTGACTACCGGGGCTCTTCCTGGTGATGTTGTCACGAGCCGCATATGGTTGCCCTTTGGATCAAGCAGTAAATCTGAACGAAATGAATATCCTGTCAAATGACGCCTCCAGCACAGCAAAAGTGGTGATATCCCGGCTCAATAGTTGAGGCAACCCGTCAAGGATGGTTAAAGTGGCCCCACCTTTTCGGATATGTTTGCAGCTTATCTAGGTCATGTTGATGTATCGACCCAGCGGAACCTGCTCAGGTTTTGAATCCCTTTTGTCAACAAAGGGGTCGACTCCGGCTCGGTGCAGAATAGGGCGTTAAGGCCGGATTGGGGCTCTGGAGTTGAGCTCAGGTCTCTTTTTCGCTGAGATAGCGGTAGATGGTGGCCTTTGAGAGGCTGTAATGGGCCA
>Ga0208016_100083_pt1 | contig 57489 bp, 50 predicted proteins | sample 28_taG_FD_184102 | JGI IMG/M metagenome (GOLD analysis project Ga0208016, IMG submission 184102) | Marine viral communities from Cariaco Basin, Caribbean Sea - 28_WHOI_OMZ (SPAdes) (version 2) | ecosystem: Environmental > Aquatic > Marine > Oceanic | place: Caribbean Sea: Cariaco Basin...
GCGCTTCCATTAAGCAGACTTTTGACGCACGCCGTGACCGCACTTAGACGAGTTTTATGCATATTGTAGCTGACAAGCGATACGACATTGTTCACAATAGATAGAGCATTCATGGCTGTTTGGCCTCGGTGATTTTTGGCGATTGATCTGATCACCAAACGTCATGAATGTTCCTATCTTTTTTATCTCGCTGATATCGTTATATTATTTGTGGGGATACCTCAGACTCTGACCCCAATTTTTAACCCAATACTTGGGTGATTGCTTGTTTAACTGCTTGGTAGCGGGCGGGTAGAGCGCTGTGGGGTGTTTGAACACTGTATAGGGGCTCGGTTACTTCATTTTTAGCTTTGTAGACGGTAAGTTTGTCGGCAAAAGACACAAAGTCTAGTGTACTGGTGGGCAGCACGGTGTAACCCAACCCTTCGCTTACCGGCAGTAGAATTTGCGAAAGTTGGTTGATGTAGCCGGTATGAGGTAGCTTATTCGGATTTATGTTGGCTAACTCAGCTTCTCCGCAATCGTTAAAATAGCGCTGCAAGTAGTGCATGGCATCAGGGTGATTAATAAGCCCTAGATGCTTGATGACGGCTTTTAATGTTCTACCACCATCAGTTTTACTCTTTGCTTTTCCAGATACGCTTGCTACTTTTGCTACCGAACCCGAACCCGAACCCGAACCCGAACCCGAACCCGAACCCGAACCCGAACCCGAACCCGAACCCGAACCCGAAATAAAACCCTGCGCGTTTTCAGATAACCCAGGAACCTGCGCAGCAAGCGCATAAGGTAGGCTTCGCGGTAGAATAAGCCCCAATGCTTCTTCGCCTAAATACTCACTATGTATATCTTCACTCTCTGGCTGGTTTGTCACAATGCCAAGCTCCAGCGTATTGTTCGCAATGCCTGACAAAATAGTACGACGAGGTGCGACTTCCACGTGAATATGAAGCGCGCTATGCTGTTTTTGAAGTGCCAGCAGAGCAGGATAAATACGCTGAGCAATCGCGCCTGAGCAGGCCACTACGCACTTACCTTCAAAAGGGGCGTCAAACTTTAAGCTGGCAATAAAATCTTGCTCTTTTTCCCGCTGCTCCTTGGCATAGTGGTACACACGCTGGCCCTGTTCAGTTAACTGAATGCCCTTGCCTAAACGGACGACTAATTCACACTGACATGCCTCTTCCAGTTTCTTAAGGTGCTGACTTACGCCCGGCTGCGTCATAAACCGTAGCTCTGCGGTGCGCGTAAAATTCCCCGTTTCTACTAACGTGATAAAGGTGTCTAGCCAAATAGGGTTTATCATTTGGGTATAATTAAGATTTATTAAATTTAGAAAATATCATAATTTCATGTTTCATCTTTGTCTAGCTACTATGTATGCACATTCACTTAAGCGGTGTTCGAGTTGGCCTTCTTGAAGAGGCGGCCGCTTAAGCCATTTCGATAACTTGCACTACATAGGAGTAAGTGATGACTGAAGCAGTAAAAACACCATATCCACGTACGTTTTCTCATATTGGAATTTCAGTACCTGACTTAGAAGCTGCCGTGAAATTTTATACCGAAGTACTTGGCTGGTACCTCATCATGAAGCCAACCGAGATTGTTGAAGATGACTCGGCGATTGGCGAAATGTGTACCGATGTATTTGGTCCAGGTTGGGGAAAATTCCGCATTGCGCATCTTTCAACAGGTGATCGTGTTGGCGTTGAAATTTTTGAGTTCAGCAACCAAGAGAACCCAGAAAACAACTTTGAATATTGGAAAACCGGTATCTTCCATTTCTGTGTTCAAGACCCAGATGTAGAAGGCTTGGCTGAGAAGATTGTCGCTGCTGGTGGTAAAAAGCGAATGAAGGCGCCGCGTTATTACTATCCGGGTGAAAAGCCTTACCGCATGATTTACATGGAAGACCCGTTTGGCAACATCCTTGAAATTTATAGCCACAGCTATGAGTTGCATTATGCAAGCGGCGCTTACGAATAAGCATTGTTTGTAAGGTCTGTTACTTATCGCTTCATGCTTGTATGTAGCGGGTGTTAATTAGCAGGAAGGCGAGGGCGTTAATAGCAATTAAACGTACCTCGCCTTTTTATTTTTAATTAGGCTAACCGAACCTGCCAGATACATAAGGGTTCGTAGCCTTTTCGGTTGCAACCGTAGTGGTTGGCCCATGACCCGGGTAAATCGTCATATTATCCGGCAGCACCATAATTTTCTGTTTAATCGAGTCGATTAATTGCTGATGATTACCTTGTGGGAAATCAGTTCTGCCAATAGAGCCTGCGAAAATTACATCACCCACAATAACGCGATTACTTGAGCGTTCTACCAGCACCACATGACCAGGTGTATGACCCGGGCAATGCAGCACTTCTAGCGTTAAATTGCCCACTGAAATGGTATCGTTGTCGTTTAACCACTCGTTGGGAGCAAAAGGCTGGGCGGGTGGAAAGCCAAACATCTGGCTTTGCTGCATAAGTGCATCTAGCCAGAATTTATCGCCAATATGCGGCCCAACAATAGGTACACCGTAATGTTCTGCAATGGCGACAGTGCCGCCCACATGATCTAAGTGCCCATGAGTGAGTATAATTTTCTCTATACTCACGCCTTTATTCGATGCAGCTTCAATCAACTTTTCAACGTCGCCGCCTGGGTCGACAAACGCGCCTTTGTTAGTGGATGAATCCCAAATTAATGAACAGTTTTGGGCAAAGGGCGTAACGGGTATAACTTGAATTTCCACGGTTTAACCTTTTGATTCTTTGTTGCTTGGAGCGAAATAAAAAAAATAAAGCAGTGCGCCAACCACTAATTCACCCAGTAAAAATAGCCACGCGTTGGTTGACGACTGTGCAATAGACCATGCGCAAACCGCTAGCGCGACAAAGGGTATCAAACGTCTTATCAGCTTTACAGAGCTTGCGGGTGTGGCTGTTGCATCCTTAGGATAAGCATCTTCTTCAGACGTAATCGGCTGCAAGCTGCTTTGTGGAGAAGCGCTCTGCAAGGAAGCCCTCTGCAAAGACGCTTGCTGCGCTTTTATTAATACTGCTATACATACCGCATAAACCACAAGCCGAGCAAGTACACTGGAAATAGCTAACCACACAAAGCTGCCGCTAAGCGCCATAGCACCGGCGAATAGCCCTAGTACTAGTATGGAAATATAGGGGGTAGCAAAGGCGGTGTGGACTCTACCCAGGACGCTGCCTAGCTTACCTGGAATAAGTGACTGTCTTGCCATTGAAAAAGTCAGCCGAGACGTAGATATCATATTCGCTAACAAGTTACCGGCAACAGACACTACGGCGGTTAGCGTCATAATAAGCGCCCCAGTTTCGCCAAATATCATATTGGCGAGTGCAATAAGCGGTGCGCTATCCGGCTTTGCAGGCCCTACTGTTTGCCAATAAAGCCACTGCACGCAAAAGTAAAATATGGCGATACCTGAAACTGTAAGCATTAAAGCCCGAGGTATGGTCTTTTTGGGTGAACTGGTCTCGCCGCTCGTGACCACTACCGTTTCAAAACCAATAAAAGCGTAAAGCGTAAGTAGGGCACCGGCAGAAATGGTGTCAAATGCAGGTACAACGGTTTCCGAAGAACGTACTAGCGCAGTAGAAAAATCGAGCTGCCAGTAGCCAACCGCGATGAGCGCCACGAAAGGCAGCAGTTTTAGCACCGAGATAGTATCAAGTGAACGCATGGCGGCCTTAAGGCCGACAATATTCACTACGATTAGTGCTGTGGTAAGCGCGATAATAGCGAATGATTTGCCTATTCCCGCATTTAGTTCGGGCCACACATAGCCGGCGTATAGCAATAACACGTGCATGTTGGCTGCAATCGCGGTTGCGCGAGCTAAATAGTAAATAAAGCCAGTTTGAAACGCCGCTGCGTCGCCGAAGCCTTTCTGGGCGTACACCACAGGTCCGCCGGTTTCTTGGTACAGCGCCGCTAGCTGCCCAAAACACCACACAATGGACAGCATTAGCGCGCCAAAAATCAAAAAGATGTAAGGGCTGAAAGCGCCGAGCTCAGCGGCCATTTTAGCGGGCAGAGCAAAAATGCCCGCCCCAATAAGGCCATTTAACACCAAAAGGGCAGCGCCAATGCCGCCAATCCCTTTGGTTAACAGGCTTTTGTTTTCGCTACTCATTTAGAAAAAACTTCTTCTCCAGCCACATAAGTTGCGTGTACTTCGGTTTTCCAAATGTCTTTGGCATCAATGGTAAAAATATCTTGGTCGACCAAGATAAAGTCTGCCCATTTTCCTGGGGTTAGTGTGCCTAAGGTATCTTCCATGTGCCCTGCGTAGGCAGCATCTAAAGTAAACCCTTTAAAGGCTTGTTCAATGGTTAACGCTTCGTGGGCATACCAACCTTTTACGGGTTGATTGTTTCTGTCTTGTCGCGTAACCGCAGCGTGAAGCCCGTAAAATGGGTTAGCAAGCTCTACAGGGAAATCAGAGCCTAAGGGCAGTGCAATGCCCGAATCGAGTAGCGTTTTCCACGCGTAAGCGCCTTTCATACGATCTTTGCCTAAACGATCTTCCGCCATGTTCTTATCGCTGGTGGCGTGAGTAGGCTGCATGGAAGGTAACACCTTTAGCGAAGCAAAGCGGGCTAGGTCGTCAGGCGCAATCACCTGTGCATGCTCAATGCGGTTGCGCAGTTCGCTGCCGCCAATACTCTTAAACGTGGTTTCAAACTCGTTCAGTGCAACATGGTTAGCCTTATCACCAATGGCATGGTAGTTAAGCTGGAAGCCCGCACCAATTACCGTAGTAAACAGTTGGGTCATATCTTCTGGTTGAGTTAACAGCAAACCATGTTGATGCGGCGCATCTGAATAAGGTTCAAGCAATGCTGCGCCTCGGCTACCTAGTGCGCCATCGCCATAAGCTTTAACTGAACGAATATATAAAAAGTCGTCTTGGTCGCGAATAGTACCATTGCCTAACATGGTGCTGAGGTCAGGGTCTGTCGCACTCACCATGGCATAAATACGCACAGGCAAGTCACCTTCAACCGCTTCTTTTAAATAGAAATCGTAAACGTCTCTGTCTATGCCAGCATCGTGCATTGACGTAACACCATTTGCTAGTAAGTGCTCACCTGCTGCATGTAATTGCTGCTCGTAAATAGCGTTGCTTGCTTTAGGCAAGTGCGCTTCTATTAATTGCGATGCATTATCAATGAAAACACCGGTAGGATTACCGTCAGCGTCTTTAATGATTTCGCCCCCTGCAGGCGATGGGGTGTCTTTCGTTATACCCGCAATTTCCATCGCTTTACTGTTCACCCAGGTAGCGTGGCTGTCTACGCGAGCTAGTGCCACAGGTCGGTCAGAAATGACTTTATCTAGATCAGCCGCTGTTGGAAACGCTCTGTCAGACCACAATTCCTGGTTCCAACCGCGCCCGGTAATCCAAGCTTGTTGTCCATTTGCAAAGGCGTATTCGGCAACTGTCTTGGCCGCGTCTTGTGCACTGCTACTTTCTCGTAAATCGACTTCCAACAAGTTTGCGCCTAAGCCAAGCAAATGCCCGTGAGCGTCGATAAGCCCGGGTAGCATGACTTTGCCTTTGCCATCAATAGTGCTATCGACAGGCGTGTTATCTTTGTCGATATCTAATGCAACCACTTTGCCTTCATCAATGACAAGGTTTTTAAACGTAATCAGTTTGCCACTTTCATTTAACGTATAGCCTTTTACGTTCTCGACTAGCGTTGCAGCATCTACCGTAAGCGTGGTGGTCATAGCACCTAACGTTGCCGCTGTTGCAAACGTTGCGGTTAGCAATTTTGAAAGCGAGTGCTTTTTAAATGTCAGTGCCGACAATGTAGAGTTCATAGTGAGTTTCTGCCTTTTTTATTTCTGTTTTATTCTTTGTTCTTATACCGAGTTGTCCAAATTTCGATAGCTGTGCGCTAACAAAACGCTATGCCTCAACACGCTCAGTTTCTTCAAGTTCATCTTCGTCATCAAGGTCAAGGATAGGAGGCTGCAGCAAAAAATCTCTCTCCCAAATCTTAGCCATACTCGCCTGACTTATGTTTCCACCACTCAATATAACAAGAGCGGTTTGCCCAGGCGGGGTGTTGGCAGCCCAAGCCGCTACTGCAGCCATGGTCATCGCACATGTGGGCTCTATGTGAAGCTTTAATAAATGATGTAGCCATTGGGTCCAATAAGCAATTTGCAGCTCGTCCACTTCATAGAAATCATCTATTTCTTGCAATATAGGGAACGTAACATCGCCAACAGAAGGCGTGGCAGCGCCGTCTGCTAAGGTATTTGGTGCATAGTCTAAGGCAATGATCTCACCAGCTTGCAACGACATAGAGGCATCATTCGCCTCGGCAGGCTCAGCGCCAATGACCAATGCATTTGGCTGTAGTGCGCGAGTTGCCAGCAATGAGCCTGACAATAACCCTCCGCCTCCGCAGGGCGCAAAGACAGCATCCACCTCACCAATTTCGTTAAGCGCTTCTAACGTTGCCGTGCCTTGTCCTGCCACAATATCTTTGTGGTTAAACGGCGGTATCCAGACCGTGTCTGGTGCTTTTGAGGCTTGCTCGACAGCAGCGTCTGCTTCTGGACGGGTAGGAAATAGTTTTAATTCAGCACCATAGCTTTGCGTAGCAGCAGCTTTAATCGGCGAAATGGTCTCGCTCGCGAAAATAGTGGCCTTAATACCAAAGTGAGCTGCTGCATAAGCTACCGCTTGTGCATGATTTCCAGAACTATTGGCAACCACATGCTTCGGTAACCGACCTTCCTCTTTCAAGCGGGCTAAAAAATTCATGGCGCCGCGAATTTTGAATGCCCCAATGGTCTGTAAGCACTCCGCTTTAAACAGAATGCGGTTGCCCATCCATTTGTTGAGCAACGAAGATTCAACAATTGGCGTTTTCTTTACGTCGCCTTTTATTCGTTCATAGGCTTGTTTTATATCTTCGAAATTTGGGGAAATACTCATTAAGTAACGCTCTTTTCATTTTGGTTTTTTTATGGGGTAGCGCCGACAAGGGCCTTTACGCACTAAAAGAAAATCGGAAGCCTTACAGTGCCAGATACTATTAGATAACGCCAGAGCCTATACCACATAAGACAATTCATATTTATTTAATAATTCTACTTTAGTATACCGGCGCTAGTTACCGGAGACAGGCACATGTTAAGCAAACACAACCATCGTATTTACGCCTTACCTACGGTTTTGTTTCTTTTTCTCACCTTTTTATTTGTTTCTGCTGGTGTTTTTATTCAAAACGATGAACGCGCAGCACGTATTTCTAAGGCGCAGTCGGTTGCCGAGCAGGTAAAAATTAGTCTTGAAGTTTTCTCAAGCGAACGTATTCAAGCGCTGCACAACCTGATGCGAAACTGGCCCACCTTTGAGCCAAACCAAGTAGACTGGTTTAATGCGCAAGCCCTGTCATTGATGGGCATGCAGCGAGGCTTTTCATCGTTGGTATTTGTCGATGCGAGCGGTGAGATAGCGTGGGTGGCAACACCATCTTCCGGTATCAAAACCCGTATAGACAACAGCCTCATTGGCCATCCTATGGATGCGTTGGGCTTAAACATATCGCGTTTGTCCGAGGATTTGGAAAGCACGCTTTTGTATTCAGATGCTGCTCAACATCACTTTATCATTGTGGGCAGGGCCATAAGCCCTCAAGAGCCTGAGCACGGATTTCTGGTGGCGGGGTTCGACGTACAAACCATATTAACCGTGATGTTAGGCGAGTTAGTAGGCCCACAGTTTAACTTTCAGCTTAACGCCGACAGTGCAACGCTTTTTCAAAGCGGTGAGTTAGTCAACGATGGCACCATTGTGTCGCTTTTGCCGTTCAGTTTTTTAGAACGCGATTTTTACCTTTCCATGCAGTCTCAGCTAAGCCCATATAACGCAGGCTTGTTAATTATTATGATTGGACTGTTGATGTCAGCGCTAGTTAGCTATGTGCTGCACAAGCAGCTTAAAGGCGCGGTTAATTTGTCTTTGAGTCAGCAGCGTTACCTCACCGCTAGCGAAGCCTCCCTTGATGCGCTTCTTATTTATCAGCCAACAGATGACGACTTTTCTCTAGTAGAAGCAAACTCATACAGTCGCTATCTATTTCGCGGTGCATGTGATGTATTGCGGTCCATGAGCTTAGCCGAGCAAACGCGATATTTAGACTTAAGCAATGAATTTAAAAACGCCAAAAACGTTGCTGAACTTGGCGTGCCTTATGAAGCTCACCTTGCCATTCATAGTGATAAGATTGCGCCTCAATGGATAAAAGTTCAGGTGGTAAAAGCTGGTGACAATATTGCGGTGACCGTAAGGGACGTGACGGAACGTTTTCGCGCCCAGCATGATTTAAAGCGTAGCGAAGAAAAGTATCGCCGCTTAGTTGACGGTATGCACCGCCATTTTGTTTACACCAAGACCGTTGAGCACAACTTTATGTATGTGAGCGCGGGTATTGAAAAGATTTTAGGGTTTAGCGCAGAAGACTTCTGTGCGAACGAGTCGAAGTACGTTCGCCAAGTACCTGACGAGACGTTTGAGATACGCCAAACCATTGCCCGTGGCGAAAAGCCCGAGCCTTATATTGTGCATTATCAAGGCAAGGTCGGCGAGCCGTTAGCGATTGAATTTTCAGACACGCCCATTGTCGACGAGCAAGGATTACTGGTTGCCGTTGAAGGCATAGCTCGCGATGTGACGAAAGAGCTGGCGCTGCAGGAAGAAGTGTATTTTCAAGCTAACCATGACCAGTTAACCGGGCTGTTTAATCGCTATGCATTTGATGAGAAACTGCGAGCGATCCTTGATGAAACGCATAAAGCGGCTGGTCAGCAGGGCGAGAGCAAGACTTTAAACCACGTTGATTTTGAAAAAGTGGCGAGTATCAATTCGCCTCGCGCTTACCACAAGCAAAGCGTGATGTGCTTTATCGATATGGATCGATTCAAGTTAGTAAACGACAGCTGTGGTCATCCAGCCGGCGATAAGCTACTAAAAGAAATCTCCACCATATTTAGGCAATACGTGAATGGGCAAGATCTGCTTGCCCGAATAGGGGGAGACGAGTTCTGCATTATATTTCGCAATCAAAGTTTGGATGAGGTGACCAAGCGCCTAGACAAGCTTTTATTGGCGATTTCAAATTATCGTTTTGTTTATGACGACAAGTTGTTCTTTGTAGGGGCAAGCATTGGCGTTATTGAAATAAACGAGAGTACACAAAGTGCAGAAGCGTTAATTAAAGCTGCTGACAACGCGTGTTACAAAGCCAAACACTTGGGTCGAAACCGTTACTTTGTGTTTCATGATAATGACTCGCAAATGGCCATTGATGACAGTGAAAACCAGGTGTTACATGCCTTGCATCACGCATTACAAAACGACGGGTTTGAGTTGTATAGCCAAGCTATCATGCCGCTTAACGTGCCCAACCAAGAAAAGGCCGCCCAACTTCAGCATTACGAGATTTTGCTTCGTCTAAATGCAAAAGACAGTGGTCTTATAAGCCCGGGGCTTTTCATCCCGTTGGCAGAACGTCACGGTTTAATGAACAAAGTGGATATGTGGGTGGTAGATAACACCCTTAAAACCCTTGAACGTAACCCCGCTCACATCGATAACGTGGGCAAAGTCGCGATTAATTTATCGGGTATTACATTGGGTGATGAAATGGCGCTGCATAAGATTGCCAAGCGTATGCAAAGTACTTCTGTACCTGCTGAGAAAATTTGTTTTGAGATTACAGAAACAACAGCGGTAACTAACTTAAGCGCTGCTAAACATTTCATTTCTACACTACGCGATTTGGGGTGTAGCTTTGCCTTAGACGACTTTGGTGCTGGTATGTCCTCGTTCACCTACCTGAAAAACCTAGATGTTGATTACGTTAAGATCGACGGCTCCTTTGTGCGAAATATCGTTCACGATCCTATCGATCATGCTACAGTAACTGCGATAAATAATATCGCGCACAGTATGGGTAAACAGACCGTGGCAGAGTTTGTGGTCGATAATGCGACCGCCGAAGTTTTACGAGAGCTTAAAGTAGATTTCGGTCAAGGCTTTGCTTTGGATAAACCCAAGCCACTGGCGCATAGAGTTCAATGGCGAGTTAAACTTGCCTCTGCCTAAAAGGAAATGTCATGGGTTTATTTGATACCATCATGGGTAATGCAAGCGAGACTAGCGCTTCAGATGTTCAAGAAGAGCTTACGCCTATACTTGCTGTTAACGAAACCGTTACCTCTGCGTTTAAGCTAGTGCGCGATTTAAGTGTATTCACAAACAAGCGCCTAATCCTTATTGATAAGCAAGGCCTTACCGGGCGCAAAGTGAACTATCATTCAATACCTTATAAATCTATTACGCAGTTTATCGTTGAGACGGCAGGGCATTTTGATACTGACGCCGAGCTTAAAATTTGGCTGTCGGGCAAAGCCGATCCTATTGAGATTGAACTAAGTGCATCGTCTGCTCAGGCGGTACAGCAAAACCTAGCAACCCAGATGTTTAGCTAGTTTCTGCATTTGTCATATTTGATTGATGCTTTGAAGTAGCAAGTGAAGAAAGTCTAATCACCCTGCAAGTGCACAAAGCGCTACAACGCAAACATGTACAAAATAAGCGTTAATTAAACTGACCAAACAAAAAAGCGATGCCTTCATAAGCATCGCTTTTTGCTTTTTACTTCTTTCTAGGGCTTGTCGAGCTTGGATGTACAGTAGAGATCAACAGGCCCCAGGCTCTAACCGTATTAGTCTTTCAAGTTACGGTTAAAGAAGTTAGTAATAGTTTTGTATAAATGAATGCCCGTTTGCTTACCACGGATGCTGTGCTTCTTGCCCGGGTAATCCATAGTTTCAAATGGAATTGCCAAGTCTTGAAGATGCTTGTATAGCATGGTCGAGTGGGTAAACAACACGTTGTCATCTGCCATGCCGTGGTAAATCAAAAGGTCACCCTTCAGATCTTTTGCGTAAGGGAATACTGAAGACGCAGTGTAAGCATCATCATCTGTATTTGGGTTGCCCATGTATCGTTCAGTGTAGTGGGTATCGTATAAGCGCCAGTCAGTTACCGGAGCACCTGACACGCCCGCTGCAAAGTAATCGCCCGCTTTGAACATGGTCATCAGCGTCATGTAGCCGCCATAGCTGTGGCCATGAACACCAATACGCTCAGCGTCAACGTAGTCAAGCGTACGCAAGAACTCTACGCCTGCAACCTGATCGTCCACTTCAATAAAGCCCATTTTTTTATAAATAGGATCTTCAAAGCCTTTACCGCGATAGTTAGAACCACGGTTATCTAGCGTAAATACCACATAACCTTGGTCAACCCAGTGTTGGAAAAGCAAGCCACGGTTACCCGCCCAGCTGTTTGTTACCACTTGTGCGTGCGGGCCGCCGTAAAGGTAAACAATAACAGGGTGCTTCTGTTTAGGGTTTTGCTTGGCAGTGTCAGGCGTGTAAATTCGATACTTAAGAGTTGCGCCATCTTTTGTGGTGATGTCACCAAACTCAGGTGCCGTCCAGCTATCCATGTAAGCGTGCAGAGGGTGGCCTTCTTCAACTTTATTTTCTTCAAGCCAGGTAATTCGCTCGCCGGTGGCGCTATTTAGGCTAACTTGTGCAGGAGAGTTAATCGTTGAGAAACGGTCAATAAAGATAGAGGCATCTTTGCTAAATGCCGCGCTGTGATACGCGCCTAGTTCAGTGATACGTGAAATCTCGCCGCCATCTAAAGGCACGCTGTAAACATGGCTTTCTAGTGGAGTGTCTTTGCGGCCAGAGAAGTACAAACGGTTGTTCGCTGTATCAATAGCTTCAACACTGTCTACAACCCAATCACCTTTGGTTAATTGCTTAACCAGCTTGCCGCTGTTGTCGAATAGGTAAAGGTGTTTAAAACCGTCGCGCTCAGACGCCCAAATAAATTGGCCTTTGTCTTTTAGGAAGTAAAGGTCGTTGTGCAGGTTTACCCACGTGTTGCTTGATTCTGTAAGCAGCACGTTTTCTTTTTTGCTGTTAAGGTCGAACGCTCGCAGCTCTAACGTTTGCTGATCCCGTGTCTGCCATTGGTATGTGAAGGTGGTGTTGTTTGGCATCCACTTACCGCGAGCAAAATAAATGTCTTTATCTTCACCTAAATCAACCCAAGTGCGATCGCCAGAGTTGATGTCTTGAATAGCAAGTTCCACCAAGACGTTTGGCGTGCCCGCTTTCGGGTATTTTTGTTCGATAAGCTTGATGTCGTCAGCATAGATTTCAGAACGCGTGATCACATCTACCGGGCTTTCATCAACCTTGGTAAAGGCAATTTTAGTCTCATCTGGCGACCACCAGTATCCGGTCATACGGCCCATTTCTTCTTGCGCCACAAATTCGGCCATACCAAATTTAATGTTGTCGCCACCTTCTTTGGTAATTGCCGTTTCTTTACCCGATTCAATGTGTTTTACATAAAGGTTCTGGTCGCGAATGAAGGAAATGTAGTTACCTTTTGGTGATAATTTAATATCAGTTTCAAAAGCGTCAGTATCTAAAAGTTGCTTCGCCCCTTTTTCGCCCAGCTTGTGATAAAACACATCGCCACCTAATGGGAAAAGTAATGCTTTACCATCGTCCGACCACTGGTAGCTTACAATACCGCTGCCAGATAAACGCATACGCTCGCGTCGCGCTTTCTCTTCATCAGAAAGCACTTCTTCGCCGCTTTGTAGGTCGTTTGAGTCGAAAAGCATGCGAGTTTGGCCACTTTCAATATGGTATTCCCATAGATCTAGGCGCTCGTAGTCGGTTTGCTTACCTTTAAGAAATGTTACCCGTTGACCGTCAGGTGATACTTTTAACGAACGGGGTGCGTTGCCATCGAGTGAAGGAGAAGAGAAAATACGCTCAATAGTGAGCGTTTCAGCGTTTAAAGCAGTAGAGAGCATAGCGGCTCCAATTAAAAGGGCTTTTTTCATTTTTATCTGCATATTTGACTGTCGAAGGTTTGATTGTAGTTATATCAATTTATGATACAAGGTGCGACATATGAAATCCGCAATGGTGCTAGGAGCGACAGGTTTAGTGGGACGAACGCTTGTAAATATGCTGTTACAGGATAGACGGTACAATGAGGTAACCTGCTTAGTCAGAAAACCGCTCTCCTCCAGTATGTTTAACGACCCTCACAATCGCCTAAAGCCCGTGGTTATCGACTTCGACAATCTACAGGACTATCAAGGCTACTTTAGCGTAAATCATGTGTACTGTTGTCTGGGCACCACGCTTAAAAAGGCGGGATCGAAACAAGCGTTTCGCCGCGTTGATTTTGAATATGTTCATGTTGCCGCACAGCTGACCCGAGCTCAGCGCGCGGACAGTTTTGTATGGATATCATCGGTAGGCGCTGATGCTAAAAGCAGTAACTTTTATTTACGAGTAAAAGGCGAGCTAGAAAACGCGATTATGCGAATGCCTCAGTTACCCCATGCCTCTGCCGTACGCCCTTCGTTATTGTTAGGCAATCGCGACGAGTCGCGGACGCTAGAAGATATAGCGCAGAAAACGGCGCCCATATGGCAAAGCATAATGAAAGGCCCGTTAAAGAAATACCGACCCGTTCATGCCGTTGACGTTGCCAGAAATATGATGTCGCTGCAGCGCTGGAAATAAGCGCTCACAGTAAATGTCACAACCTTAACGTGAAGCACAACCCGACTTGATATAGAATGCGCGCCTTTTAACGCACTAGGTAATACGACTTCCTTATGTTCCGCTGTAAACAATTCACCGTAGCACAGGACAAATGCGCGATGAAAGTGAATACCGACAGTCTGATTTTAGGAAGTTGGGCACAGTTTCGCGCAAACCTCAGCCATGCCCCACGCATCTTGGATATCGGCACCGGCAGTGGCATTTTAGCGTTGATGATGGCCCAAAAAGCAGCGCACTTTTGCAATCCGAACGGTGAAGAGCAGAATGTTCAAAGCAGTTCAATTGACATCAGCTCGTTCGATAATGGCGCAGCCAGAATTGACGCGATAGAAATAGATGAGCAAGCCGCAGCGCAGGCCGCTACCAACTTTAAAAATGCAAAATGGGCCAAACAGCTGTTTATTTACTGCTGTGATGTAACTGGCTACACCTCCCCCCACTTGTATGACCTAGTGATTTCTAATCCACCTTACTTTAACACGCCAGCTACACTTTCAAATGCGTACAGCAAGCAAAGCCAATCTCGCTCGGTGGCAAGGCAAACGTCTGCATTGGGCCCAGATGAACTTTTTAGTGCAAGCAGCAAGTTGTTAATAGAACAAGGGCAAATGTACTGTGTGTACCCAGCGTCGATGGAAGCCTCAGTTATCGAAACGGCTGAAGGTTATGGCCTATCGCTGGCAGATATTCTTTATGTAAAGCATACATCTAACAAATCGCCTTATCTTTGCGCGTTCCACTTTAAAAAAGTAATGGAGGGCGCAAGTGATAATCTTAAAAACGTTACTGCACATCGGGAATGGCCGAGCTTAATAGCGAAAAATGCAATCAAAAATGAGCTGATAATTAGGGATCAAAAGGGCGAATATACCAGTGAATACAAAGCCCTTTGTCAGCCTTTCTACCTTAAATTTTAATGAGCTTATATTAATGAACATAGTTGCAGAAGGCTTTGGCGCAATAGCCGTTGTTTTAAATTTTATTGGGTATCGCCAAACTAACGTAGACAAGTATTTGCTTATTTCTGCGTTTGCCTTAAGTGCACTTAGCATGCATTTTTTTATGCTAGATGCCATGGCCGCAGGCATTGGAACACTGCTTGCCAGCGTTCGTAACTTTATTGCCATTAAACATAGAAGCAATGCCATTTTATTTTTCTTTGTTGCGGTGAATCTAGGCTTCCTCGCTTATGAGTGGTTTGTGCTAGAGCACAGCTGGATAATCTTCATTGCCTATGCGTCTTCACTTATTTTTACAGTGGGATCTTTGGTTATCCGCAATACGCACACTATTAGAAAGGTTTTTCTTGTTGCTGAAACTTTGGGGCTGTTATATGCCATTTCCGTGGGCAGTATTTTTGGAACGGTATTTAATGTAAGTAACTTGATCAGTATTTTAAGTAAGCTGCGCAAGCCCTAACGCTTTAGCAATAAAACTCACCTTATCAATTAGTCTAATTTGCCCACGTTAATCCCGTTTAGTCGGGCTGCTTTTCTGCGACTTACGTTACCTGCTATATGGCTTTTCATATAGTCTTCACACCCTTGTAGGCCTTGCCCTACATGACTTATACCAAAGTTCAATGAGCTAAAGTTCAATATCAATTTGCGTATGTAAGCGTATCGTTATTAATCAGTAAGTATGGTTTCAGCAATTTTTCCTCTGAATGTACGGAAGTAGACTCAGTGTGTAGTAATGAGGGGAGTGTGCGCAGTGAAATTAGTAGATAACTCACAACAATTTGACCAATCACCTACGCTTGAACAATCGTTTCAGAGCGCTATTAATGAAGGCGCTGCGGTAAACGTGTTTGCGCTTGCTCAACAGTTTAAAAATACCAATCCTGCTTTTAAAAAACCTCAACTGGTTGAAGAACGCACGAGTTTAGAGACAGAGCAGCTGTGGAAGAAGCGTCTTTCGATGCTGCTTGATGCAGAAAATAAACTTATGAAAGTTATACGTTTTCGCAAAATTACTGGTATATTTACCGTTGCAAGTATGGCTATGTTTTTATTTTCCCTGTACATAGCGCCAACAATGTCGCCAGTATTGTTCTATGGCCTTATTGTTGTAGCTGCATTTGGAATGGCAACGTATCCGGCGTGGTTGTTAGCGTCTAAAAGCAATAAAAAGCAGAGAGATGACATTTCTCGTTTGTTTTATAAAAGTAATCACGAGATTGAAATGTCGGACGGTAAAATTACGTTAATTAACAGGGCGAACTATGCAAGTGTAACGCAAATACACGTATTGGATCGCAAACTTGGACTATTCGCAGACTCGTAGGCAACACTACACCTCTCAGTTCATTATTGTCCTGTTAGTAGCATCCTTTATTCTTGGGGGGCTACTGCTGGCACCCATGGATGCATTGGGGCAGCTTCTCTCTTCAATCGTTATCCTCATCGCAATATCCTTGTGCAGCAAAGAAGCGCGGCACACGCAAAAATACCAGCATTTATTCCGCATTTTAGCTCTGGTGCTAGCCATTGCGCTTAGCGTCAGGTATTTGCTGTGGCGTGGTATTTACACGCTAACCTACTCAGATTTTCTTTCAATGATTGCCGTCTGGCTATTATTTGGCGCTGAAATTTATGCGGGGATCACTTCAGTGTTAGGGGCGATCGTTAACGCGTTTCCGCTCAGTCGACCGCTTTTGTCCCTAGAAGGGGTAGATAAATCAACTCTGCCCAGCGTAGACGTCATGATCCCGAGTTATAACGAAGATGAAGGGATATTAGAAGTTACTATCCGCGCTGCAAAAATGCTCGATTACCCTAAAGAAAAGCTTCGTATTCATTTGCTTGACGATGGCGGAACCGACCAGAAAATTAACGCTGAAAACCCTGTGTCAGCGGCCACTGCAAAACAGCGGCGACAAGATTTGCAAGCACTGTGCAAACGTTTAGACATTACCTATCACACTCGAGCAAAAAATGAGTTTGCCAAGGCGGGTAATGTGAACAGTGCAATACAAAATACCACGGGTGATTTGATTGTTATCTTGGATGCTGACCATGTTCCTACTTCGGATTTTCTTGATAGAACCGTGCCGTGGATGCTTAAAAACGAGAAGGTCTTTCTCGTTCAAACCCCTCATTTTATGGCTAACCCAGATCCTGTTGAGCGTAACTACTTCTCTGCGTTTACTCGCATGCCTTCAGAAAACGACATGTTTTACGGCACTATACAGAAAGGCTTAGACTACTGGGGGAGTTCCTTCTTCTGTGGATCAGCCGCATTGATGAGAAGAAAGCACCTCGATTTGGTGGGGGGCATTTCCGGCGACTCTATCACTGAAGATGCAGAAACCGCGTTAGATCTTCACAAAATGGGCTACGAGTCTGTATATGTGGACAGACCTATGGTAAGCGGCCTTGCGCCAGAAACGTTTGATGCGTTTATTAAGCAGCGTATGCGCTGGGCACAAGGCATGACGCAAATTTTACTACTCAAAAAGCCTTTTAAAGCGCAAGGACTAAAATGGTATCAGCGAGTGGGCTACATGAGTTCAATCATGTTTTGGCTGTTCCCGTTTGCTCGCATCATCTTTTTGCTTATGCCACTGGCGTATTTGGTCTTTGGGCTTCAGGTTTACCATGCATCGATGCTGGAAATTTTTGCCTTCACCCTGCCTCACGTTATTGCCACATACATGATATCCACCATGCTCTTTGGGCGAACCCGATGGCCCTTAGTGTCAGAGTTATATGAAATACTACAGTGCGCATTTACGCTAAACGCATTAATCAAGGTTTTCTTAAAGCCGCGGGCACCTTCATTTGTTGTAACACCAAAAGGAGAGAGTCTTGACAGAACCTTTGTATCGCCACTATCGAGCGTGTTTTACTGGCTAATATTGGTAATCACATTCGCATTAGGGAGCGGTGTCTATAAGTTCATAACAGAGCCTCTTACACGCGAACTTACTGTGGTGGTCATGTTGTGGAATGTATTTAATTTGATTCTATTGTTGTCTGTTCTTAGTGTGTTATTAGAGCGGAAACAGGTGCGTAGTCAGGCACGCCTACCAGCTACGAACAGTGTCGTTATTAAGACTACAAGTGATGAAGCTTGGGTTGGAGATTTGGTCGATCTTTCGCTAGGTGGAGCTCGGTTACGCTTGAAAGGTGAGGGAGCGTTAGTACCTGAAAATGCCACGCTCACATCGTGGAGTCACGCACTGAATAAGAACGTTCATTTGCCAATTAGCGTTCTGCATTACGACAATAGGTCAAAAATTCTTCGAGTACGCTTTATGCCTCAAACCGAAGAACAAGAAAACGAAGTCGTCGCCTATTCACTGTGTGATAGTCTGCGCTGGATGTCGTTTCAACGAAGAAGAACAAGGGCTATCTCATACTGGTTCGGCGCAAAACATGTGTTGAAAGTTGGGTTAAAGCCTGTTTTATTGCATATGCTTGTATTAATGGGGAAGTTCGCCGGGAAATTAGGTTTGCTTGCTAAACCGGCAAAGGAAAATCAATGATAAAAAAATACCTTATGTTCATCGTATGTTTGTGCATGCCTTTTACCCTAGCGGCGCAAACTGACACGTATCGATTAACCGACTTTTTTGGCGGTGAAAGTACTGTGCGCTTGCAGGGAAAATCTGCCTCCATTGATATTCCAATTCCCCTTAGTTCAGTCACTGATGTGGACAGCGCGCTACTTACATTAGAAGTGGTCAGCTCGCAGGCGTTAATCAAAAAACGTTCTCAGCTGTATGTGAGATTCAATAATGCGACCATTGGACAGATTGCGTTCGACCCAGACAGACCTTCTCTTGTATCTGAAATTGCGATCCCTACTTCATTGTGGCGAGCCGGGTTTAACTCTCTGACACTAGCGGTAAGTCAGCACTATGCCGAGCAATGTGTTGACGGCAGTGCGCCTGAATTGTGGAGCGAAATTAATGCATACAACTCAACGTTAAAAATTGCGACGTCGGTGAATGAAAAGCGCTTCACGTTAGATGAGCTGAGCGGATTCTTTAATCCAGGAATTGGCGGACAGCGAAACGTTCAGCTTTACACGGCGCGAGAAGCTGATGATCAAATTAAATATCAGACACTTCCCATTGTTGCTCAAGCACTGTCTCTTAGGAATCAATATCAGCCGCTTATTATCGAGCATGACAGCTTTGATGATGGTTACGTTTTGCCCCAGCTAGAAGACACAGAAAATAGTTTTTGGAACGACCAAAATGTTGCTCGCTACGAGCGTGCTGCATGGTATCTCAAAGCCAAGCAAAAACAGCCTGTTCATATTCTAGTTGGTACAGTCGACGCGTTATCACCGGTATTATCTGACGAAGTGATTAACGACATTGATGGCGCGTTTCTAAAAGCACAGCGCACACCTGCGTTTGTTAAGGACAGCAACGTTATTGTACCGGCTAGTTACCGCCTTATTGTCAGCGGTACTACGCAAGATGAAGTACTTGAGGCAGCGAAAGCCTTGGCGGTAATGGACGATGCGATTAACCCTATTTCACAAGTTACCGTACTTTCACAGTCACAAATGCAGGCGGAAACGCTGCAGCGTCATCGCATTCTGAACCCAGACAATCACTACACATTCCAAGACTTTGGTGTGGCGACCACTCAGTTTAGGGATGAGGGGAACTTCACCAAACGGGTGTCATTCAGATTGCCTGCAGATTTTTATGTACCTGAAAACGCGAGCGTGAGCTTGCTCTTAGACTTTGGATATGGCGCAGGTTTTGGGCCAGGTTCGGTTATGAATGTAAGCGTGAATGACGAACTTGTACACGGTTTGTCTCTTAATAATATTAACGGACAATCCTACCGAGACTATCAGCTAAGAATACCTGCACGGTTCTTCAAAGGCGGGACGAATAATTTAGACTTTGCGGTAACCATGAGAGCGCCGTTAGCAGGTGTGCCTTGTGATGATATTCCTGGTTCCCACCTCGTGTTCCAGCTTGATGATTCTTCGGCAATAAAGCTACCTGATGCAGGAAACGTGGCAGTTCAACCTAATCTCGTCTTGCTTTCAGAAACGGCTTACCCGTTTGCGCGCTTTAAGTCAGCACCATCGTCAACCATTGCTATTCCGTCAGATGACTATTTAGATACAGCGTTAACTCTTTCAGCGAAACTAGCGCAAGTAGCCCAAGTGCCTTTATTGAACGTGAAAATAGCAACTGAAAACGACATTTCAACCGAAGGTTCTGTGATTGTTCTAGGTACCCCTGAAAGCTTAACGAATATTGAGCAGTCTGAATTCAGTACGGCCATTGAGGCAACGAAACGCTGGTCTTATCGGTTACAGAACAATCTGTACAATCGCGTAAGAAACCTGACTGACGATCAGTCTTTCAAAGAGATGCGCATAGACGGTCATACCGTTCAAGAAAGTGACTTAGGTGAGCAAGCGGTACTTACTGCACAGGCACACCCTGTTTCATCACAAACCGATACCTTGTTCATTGTTGCAGCGCAGACGCCGGAACTTCTTCAAGCTAGAGTCGAGGATCTGGTTAGTTTGTCGATGTGGGGGCAGATGGCAGGGGATTTCTTCGCATGGAAAGATGGTCTTTCGCCATCACTCATCATGCAGGTAAGCGATAAATATGAAGTGGGTGAAGCCGACGACAGATGGCTGCATTTACGACTATGGCTGTCTAACAACCCGTGGTATTGGTTAATAGGCTTTGTATTGGTTGTATTTGTTGTAAGCCTACTTATTTACCTGTTGCTTAAACGCAGAAATAAACAAGTGCAAGACTCATGGTAAAGCTGCATTACGCAACAAAAGCGACGCTAGTGATAGGTTTTTTATTCCTGTTGGCGTCGTGTTCTACCAAGGAAGATAGCGAATTCAAGTCTCAGTACATAGCGTATAAGGCATTGTTTGTTGATGGTGGGCGCGTGGTAGACACAGGAAATGATGATGTGTCTCACAGCGAAGGGCAAGGGTACGGTATGCTCTTTGCCGTCGCCGCCAACGACAAAGACACCTTTGATGCATTATGGCACTGGACCCAACGTACGCTCATGCGCGAAGACGGGCTATTTAGCTGGCGCTACCGACCTTGTGTGGATAATTCATCTTCTTGTATCGATGACCCTAATAATGCCTCTGATGGTGAGATTCTTATTGCCTGGGCATTATTGCGTGCAAGTGAAAAGTGGGGCGTTAGTAAGTATGAGGAGGCCGCCAGGAATATTGTACGTGCTGTAGAGCAGAAACTTCTGGTGGTGAATAATAACAGTGTAGTGCTCTTGCCAGGGGAATACGGATTTGCATCTGACCAAACAGGAAATAGCAGCCTTCAGCTAAATCTGTCCTATTGGGTTTTTCCCGCCATAACTGACCTGTCTTCGCTGTCGGATACTCCGTCACGTTGGGAAAGCCTGTTCGAGTCGGGCTTGATCTTGCTGTCGAATATGCAGTTTTCTACCTACCAATTGCCCAGTGATTGGGTGCGTTTCACCCCTAATAGTACTGAGTCCGATAACAGTAAGATTGGTGCGTTAAGTTTAGATAATGTGATATCGCCTGAGTTTGGTTTTAATGCGATCCGTATACCGCTTCAGCTTGCATGGTCCCCACGTTTTCGCCAAAACGCTAGGTTAACTGAGAAGCTACTTTCCCCCTACTATGCATGGTGGGCGATAACGCCTACGCCAGCTACCATCAACCTGTTAAACGAGGAAACCGCTGAGTACGAAATGTCTAAGGGAATGCGTTCAGTGCAGATGGCCGTAAACAGCTTGATGAAATCAGAAGAAAAGCAAAGGCCAGAGTGGCCTGAGATCAATCGAAACATGGATTATTACTCGGCAAGTTTAACGCTGCTTTCTATGCTAGCAGTTTTGGATAACGCATCGTGAAAACTCGGTTTACTCGCACCTCTTTGTATCTGGCACTAGGCGCTTTGGCCACGTCACTTGTGTCGGTGCAGGCATACGGACAAGCTAAAACAACGTACAAAGAAAAAGATCTGGGTATATTACCTGCACAACAAGATCAGCCGGATTTAACAGGGCTTTGGTACCATATTAATGAGCGACAGATTCAGCAAGCCAATGAAGAGTTTACGCGTTTAAAAGCTCGTTACCCTGCGTGGCAGGTACCACAAGAAGTTGAAACCGAACTAAACAGAATAAACGGCCGTTTAAAAGGTACTATCAAGCCTGTAGTTTCAGCGCCAAGAGAATCGCTTCAGGCTTTAAAAAAGCAGCCAGATAAGCCCGCTTCTAAAGCCCTCCCGCTCGAACAATTTGCTCAGTTAACGCCGAAAGCCAGAGCAAATACGTCGAAGCAAAAAGTAGAAACGCTTATTGCATTGAGCAATCAAATTAAGCGTACTGATTTTTACTTGCTTATGGGGTGGACCGCCATTGATAAAGGCATGTTAGAAATGGCAACGCAGCAGTTCTCTCAGGCCCAACAATCGGCAGTTCGGGATATCGATAAACAATCCGCTCAACAAGGCCTTAACAGTGTCACTGGTATTAAGCTACAGCAGGCATTATCTCTGCGCGATACGACAACGCTGGAGCAGTTTCTCAAATCTGATAACAGCGGCTACGTGAAAGAAGTATTGCAGGGCGCGGCATGGCAACAATACGACTTGAAAGATTACGACTTTGCCGACGCGCTATTTAGTTTGGTGAACGATTACGAAGGCAGGTATTTGTCACTTAGCGCGCAAAGCAGCGACACGGCCAAGCAAAGCGCGTTCGACCTAGCATGTAGTATCAATACTGAGGTTTTCATTCGACGCTGTGCTGATGGTCTGGCTAGCCGACAGGCTCAGTTTTACGATACACGGCGCTACAAGCAAAGTATTGAGTCAGGCGAAGCACTCGCCCGTTTGAGACCGTTAAGTGTAGATGAGCAAGCACTAATTGGGTGGGCTGCTAAAGAGATACAAGACACCACAACCGCCACCGCGGCGTTCGAGCGAGTGCTCGCGAAGACGCCAACCGATGCGGTAATTGCCAATGAATTGGTTACAATTAATCAAGACGACGAAGCCACACTGAACCGATTGTCGCTGAGATACAGTGCGGTAAAAAGCATATTGCAAGAACGCACCACACGTAACGCCTGGCCCAGAAAACAGTTTTGGCTAGCCTATCAAAATCGCGATGCGCGGGGAGTTACAGCACAAACTAAAGATGGCCTAAGTGCAGTCTACGGTATTAATACTCGCAGTCGAAGCGGGAGCGAGGGACTCGGTAATTTCGATGTTCTGTCGCAATATATTGGTATTGGCAGCGGTTATGAAAACTGGCTGTGGCAAGTATCACTCGACTATAAGCAATTCTACAGCGGTAGTCCTCAAGTTGGTGACTGGTTTGGTAACGACCAATTGAGTGGAGCATTTTCGGGAATAAGCGGCTTTGAAGATAAGGGGCTTCGCGCCGAAGCGCATTATCAGGCACCTGATTTCAATTTTTACGCTAACCTTGAATATGCCATGTTCGATCAACCCGTTGGCGCTAAAGTAACGGGGCAGATATCTGCAACCAAATTTCTTACCAGTACAACGGTAGCTGCAACCTTATTTAGAAAGGCAAAAGAAGACAGCTTATTAAGCCAAACCGGAACCTTCAATGCTGATCACGCGAAACCTTGGGGCTACGTGATAGAAAGTGGCATAAGAGGGTTAGTAGCGCATGCAGTGGCCGACAACTGGTCTGTTGCAGGTACTGCTCAGGTTAGTCGCTTAGAAGGCGAGCAGGTTGACGATAATAGCGCACTCTCTCTACGGGGTGATGTGAGTTACGATATTGCTACCATGATATCTCCCATGCTTGATTATTGGCGCGTAGGGCCATTCTTGAGCTATACAAGCTACGATAAAAATTTAAGCGGCTTTACGGTCGGCAATGGTGGCTACTTTAGCCCCAGTCAGTTTGTCTGCATCGGGGGCTATTCAGAGCTGTTAACGCTTGAGGCGCTAAACTGGCAAGTTAAACTTCGAAGTTCACTTGCGCTTTCACGTGTTGAACAAGACGATGATCTGCGCTTTCCGATTGGAGGTGCATTTCCTACGGCAGACGAGAACGCGACCCTTGGTGAAAGCTCAGATACGGGTTTAAGCGGAAATTTTATGGCTGAAGGTCAGTATCGAATCAATCACAACTGGATTGTGGCTGGGTATATAGGAAAAGCATTTGCGGTTGAGTACCAAGCATTTGAAGCGGGTATTCAGATAAGGTGGCGAGAAGGGCGAGGTGCTGGTGTAACAAGCGATGAGCTTTTGCTGTCTTCGCCAAGATTAAGCGGCTTTGCACTATAAAGCCGCTTTTGCCTGAAGATTCACTCTCTTTTTAAAGCGTTAATTCGCTTTTCTACGTCTAGCTAGCATGAAACATCCAGCGCCAAATAAAAGGGCGATTGATGCAGGTTCACTTACGTTGATAGCGCCGAACTGATAGTTATTTACTTGGCCTGTCGGCGCATTGTAGGTTTCGCCGTCGTCATTAATCAGTTGCACCAACGGAGTGACCAAACTATTAGCAATGACATTACCGTCTACATGGCCATTGTAGAAACTTAGCTCTGCATATGGCGCCAGTACACTACCTTTAACACCCACACTATGTAGTGTAAGAAAATCAGCATCAACAAAGTTAAACAAGATGTTGTTGGTATAAAGGCCATCATGACGCTGACCTACATTGTTGTCATTGTCTCTGTACTGGCCATTTTCTCTGAAATATTCATTTTCCTGCGTAAAGGCCGTATTAAAGAAGCCAGTGTTAAATAACTCAACTGATTCACCGTACACATTGATGATGTTGTAGCTGGTGGTTGAGAAATCGTAAACAATGCCTTTATCAGCAGCGCTGAACCAACTAGCGTCAATATTGTAGATATTGATATCATCAGAGCCAGAGAAGGTAATGGTATTTAATACATCCTTGCTAGCGTCGGTACAAGCAACCGCTTGATCCGAATCGTTAGCGTCAGTGCACGACAATGTTGTTGTGCCATTCACCGACATTGACGCAAACTCCTGAGACTGCGCTGTTACTTCGGCAGCAATAGCATTAAAGTCAATATTGTTAACGTCAGCCTTACTCACGCTGCCCTGTTCTACAGATGTTGCTGTCGAACCATTGATAGCGGTGTAATTGTTAACGTCGTTAAGCGTTACGGTACCGTTAACTTCGCTGCTATCAAGTTCAACACTAGACTCAGCAAATACGTTTCCGTTTTCAACTTGGGAGCCATATAAAGTAGGGTTACTCACACTGTCGTAAACACTATTAGGCCCACCAAGTTTCACAGTATTGGCGTGCACATCACCTGATACAACATTTGAGTTACCTAGTTTGACATCACCTTTGGATGAGATACCGCCAGACTTCACCGTAGAATTAATGAGATTTACAGTCTGCTGAGCGTTAACCGCTTTATCGAATGTGAGTTCAGAGCCAAACACCATACCTGACACGGTAGTTGAACCACCGTGAACATCACCGCGCGTGAAATGAAGGTTACCGCCTACGGCAAGAGCAGACTCAGACATATCTGGCGATAACAGTAAGCCAACATTGAAATCGGTTACGTTCATTTCGCCACCGACAGCTAGTCTTCCTTCAACATCGGAAGATTGGCCAGTAAAGCTATCGAAGATGAATGCGTTGTATTCAAACGCTTCACTCAATTCAATTTTGGCGGCAGACACTTGTGGTGCTGACATAACCGCTGCAAGTACAGCAGTGTAGAGTATTTTTTTGTGCATAATGGCTCCAGTGACATCAGAGTCTGGAACCGAGTTTCAACATGGATTTTCCAGACACACCGAATGGTACGATCTGAACAAAATTCATGCGATAGCACAAGAGATACTTTGGTATAAGGTCTTATACGAAAAAAGCCACCCGAAGGTGGCTTTCTTTATTTTGCGTGGTCAGAAAGGCGTTTTAGCTGCTCTTTTTAACCAAAACAGATACTTTATCAATACCTGCAATTTTAACTTGGTTCATAACTTCTACCACAGTACCGTGCTCACTGTCTTCGTGAGCCTGGATAGCAGCTGAATCCGTGTTGTTTTCCGCTAGGTATGTTTGCGCGTTTGCAACCACACGACGAATATCAACTTCGCGGCCGCCCATCATAATTGTGCCATCAGCATCAATACGGATAGAAAGCGCTTTTGAAGGCTTATCGTTTTTCGCTTGATTATCTTCAGGACGGTTTACGTCCAAACCTTTCTCTTTCACGAACGAGGTCGTTACGATGAAGAAAATCAACATGATGAACACGATGTCCAACATGGGGGTCATATCAATCTGAGCCTCGTCTTCAGCCGAGGTATGCTTCTTTCTTTTCATCTCGTCTTCTTTCTTCTGTTACGTTCGAGCGCTTTAGTATACTGCTTGTTACAAAAATATACAGGGTTTTGTACAAAAACAGCGTGCTCATTAACACTTGTTGTTGAAAAAATACTCAGTTTCACAGTAATAAAACAACAAACTAGGTTTGTTTATGTGAAATAGCGACACCTAATTGGTAAAAATACAACATCAATGCCTGATTGAGTGATGTACGCAAGTTACCATGAGGATAAATGCCAAGTCTAGCTTCCGTTGATTTTTTTGTCCCCTGCACCAAAAATGCGTTTTTGATCTCGTGATCTTGGATACAGGCTTCAAATGCGCGGGCAGCCATCTCCTGAGGCATAGCATAATAATACATTTTTAACGCGCGATCAGCTTCTACGGATCGCACAAAGTACCCATTTGGTCTTTTTTGATCATTTAGGAACAATAGCGAGAAACAATCGCTCAATTTTTGATTCAACGGATGAGGATTCATCGGGGCATTGTCGAGCCAGGCCTGTGTAGCAAAGCTGCCGGCGGCAATACCGTCGAACATGCGCGGCGCAATATAATGATCGAAAGCGTGAAACCATTCGTGGGCTAGCGCTCCCGCTCCTGCATTTTTTGCTAGCGCAAGCTGTCTCTTCGCACTGTTGTAGTGGGCACTACTGTGTTTTTGACCGCCACTGCCAAAAGCCAGTGACAGGGATCCGTTTAACGATAACACCTGTTCATTGATATTTAAGATCGCGACCAGATCGTATAGCGCATCGAAAAAGAGGTTGGCAGCGATCTGTTGTTCTTCCGCTGTTACCCATCTACCCACAGTGATCGTAGCGAAATTAAACAGTTTGCGAATATCTTGAAATGAAACATCAGCGCCGTCCCTGTGGCTTGGGCCGTTGCGATAAAACTGCTGATGAATACGGCCTTTACTTTCCAACACTGACATCCGAAATTTATAGGCGTTAAGCCATCGAGACCAATAACTGTTCGCACCATGCTTCGATGCGCGCGTCTGTTTTGTCGTATTGGTTTTCATCGTCAAGAGACAGGCCAACAAACTGAGTTTTGTCTTCGGTTAACGCTTTTGAGGCGGTAAATTCGTAGCCTTCGTTTGGCCAATAACCCACGATCTTACAGCCTGATGGCAATATTGCATCGTGAAGCATGCCTAATGCATCTTGAAACCATTCACCGTAACCAAGTTGGTCGCCAAGTCCGAATAAGGCGATGGTTTTCCCTGATAAATCCAAACCGTGCACTTCTTCCCAATGAGACTCCCAATCTTCCTGGAGCTCGCCAAAGTCCCACGTTGAAATACCAAAAATGATAATGTCGTATTCGGCCGTGCGCGTTAGGTTAACGTCTTTAATGTTGTGAAGGTCAACAATATCTTCTTCGAAAAGGCTATTGAGCTGCGCTTGGATTTTTTCTGCTGCCATTTCGGTATAGCAAGTTGTTGAGCCGTAGAATAATCCGATGGACAGTGCGCAATCACTCATTAGATACCTCTTTTGAACTAATCGTCTTTAGAAGCTGGGAATTCTACCTCTTTACCGTTGCTCAACAAAGCTTTGCACTGAACATCGGTGTTTTTCTGTGAAATTTTTAATACACCAATGGCGCAACCGTTGAATAATTCGCCATAGCCCAAACTTGGTTCTCTCGCTTTTACAGACATATTTCGACGTCTTGTGAAAAGGTTGAGGGGTGATTTGGAGCGATAAAGCACGCGGTTTAATCTATCTAGCCATTTGATCAATCCATCCGGAAAGGCGTTTTTTAATCCACTGCAGGTGAACTGGGTGATGTGAGGGCTGTTGCGCCTAAAGCGCAGGCGTACATCGTATACAAAGGAATAGTGCACATCGCCAGATAGAATGATGAAATCGGGGGGCGTTTTGTAATGCCTGAATATGTTTAATATAACGTTCGCGGTGCCTTTGTGGGCCATCCAGTTCTCAGCATCAACAGTAAGCGCCTTGCCAAAAAACGTAAACACCTTTTGAATGGCTTCGATAACCTTTACACCATAAATGGGAGCGGCAGAGACAACGATGACAGATTCTTTGCCGATTATGGAATGCTGAAAATCACACAGTGCTTCCCAGTCCATTAGCCCTGAGGGCTTATTCATATTAGATTCACTGCGCCAACGCTGCGTGCGGGTGTCTAAAACCTCAATAGGTGGTGTGGTATCTAAACGGTAATGCCACTGATCAAAATCCAAAAGATCATCAATGATTTCATCGTGCGAGTTTAAACCGCTTTCTCCCATTGATTCTTGTACTTTAGCAATTAATGGCGCTACTTTTTTTGGTGCATTTCCCCAGCCTTGGCAAAGCAAGTAGCCGATAAGCGCATTGCCGATCATGCGTTTTGATAGAGGGTTTCCATAGACTTCTTGTTCCCAGCCCCGGGTTAAGTTCCAATCGTCGGTAACATCGTGATCGTCAAAGATCATATAGGTAGGAATGTGTGCCAGGGCCCTACGTACCTGCGGTAGCTGTTTTACAAAGCCGTTAAGCGATTCGTGTTCTTTGTCGAAAATAGCGTGGTATTTTGGGGGGATCCCATCTTTATCTATATTGATATCAGCCCAAAGCGTGTCGGACCACACCAGTAAATACATAGCGATGATCTCCGCACTGCCAATCAAATGGTTTTGCGCGTTTACTGATGTGAATACCGGTTTTTTCTTAGCACCAAAGAATATTGAAGACAGTACCGTATTGGTCGCAATTTGTGGCAGAAGCTGCTCTCGTTCGTAATACCCATGTTCATGTGTGGCAAGTTCATTAGTGTTGGTTACTACTGCCCCTTCCAGTGCTTCATGATAAAGACCTAAACGGTCAATCACGCTGTGTATGGCTTTAAGCATAGGACCTGCGACATCATCAGCGTAAATTTGATCGCCCGTCATCAACAGGAGATCGGGAAAATCATTTTGCTTTTTGAACGCATTTTTATGGAGTACATCTACTTGTGCTAGGGCATCATCACTGTGAAAGTGAGGCTTACGGCATGAGCCGTGCAATATGGTCTCGGGAGTCTCGGTGTAGTGGAAACATAAGGAAGACTGCCCATCGTAAAGAAGCCCGCGTTGTTCATTTTCCCATGAAGCCTGCTGAGCATCGTCGCTAAAAGATAGCGAGTAACCTATCCGCGCAGTATCTTCGAAGGGCTCTGACGAAGTGAAAGAGAGCAAGTGTATAAATGCGTACTTACCTACGCGTATGGTTTCGCGTTGACAATTGCCGCTGACGACGACTTCATTTGCAGATAGATTTAGCGTAGGTGAATCGGCGTTACTGGTTACTACCCAAATATGACATTCTGTAGATGTCACCTTTCTTACTATCGGACCTGCAATAACTTGGGGCAAGTGCTGCGTAGAAATGACGCTCTCCTTTAATTTTCGTCAATATTAATACACGTAAGCGTGTTAACTAAATATGCTGCACATTAATCGAAAACATGATGACAGCACGACTATTTAACGTTGCCAAATCATATATGTACTCAGCAAACCTGATGTCTATCGCATAACCTTACTCTTTTTTGTGAATAAACGGTATGCTCGATATACTCCCTTACAATTTTTTCAGTTTTACCTTTTGCTCTCGTCTTAATAAACGGAGAGAGGACTTCACACTATGCTAAAATATTTAACCAGTGCTGTGCTAACCACTTTACTGATAAGCGCCTGTAGCGAGCCGAAAGACGTTGTTATCACTCCTGAACCTCAAGACTTAACAGAAGTCACTGTGGGTAAATGGATCCTTGATGAAAAAGGCAACGTTATGTTTGATCCTCAAACCTCAGGGTTAGTGGTGCTAGACGGTCAACTTGTCACTATCGCAGATGCTAGCGCTGATACCACTCAACAGTTGAAACTTCATAGCATTTCACCAGATACCGCAACGCTGAGCGCATCGAGCGAACGCTTTTCATTTTCCAATACCGTGCGCCGAAGCTGCTTTTATAGCTATTTGAGCGAGCAACCTGATTTAGAAGCGCTAGCCGTAGACCCCAGAGACACTAACGTAATTTATACGGTTACCGAAGATGCTACCCGTACCGGCGCGTTAAGCCCTCGCTGTGAAACCAAATACGAGGAAACAGGGTCAACAGATTACCCTACCTTGTTGGTAAAATTGACACGAAAAGATAATGGCTCGGTTGAAATGTCGGATGTGCGACCTCTTCAGTTTCCCAACGATTTTGAAGTAGGTAATTTTCCTAACGACGGCATTGAAGGGTTGACGATGGCTGAAGACGGCACGTTATATCTGGCGCTAGAGAAAGATAAAGCAGGACAGCCAAGAATTTTTACATTGGCTGTTGATGAAGACTTTTTCTCGTCGAATGATTTTGCCACAGTGAGCGAGCCTAACCTTCAACTTCCTTCGTTTACTTCAGGTAATCATCCTATCAATGGACTGGCGTTATATACTCATTCAGCGGGCGCATCCTATTTGTTTGGCGCAGCAAGAAACGACAATGAACTGTGGGTAATTGATGTGAGTGGCAGTAAGCCAACAAAGCGTATCCCTATTACTTTCGACGTTGCCGGCGATCAGAGTTGCGAACAATACACAATGGATAATTCGTCGATGGAAGGACTAGTGACCATTGAAAATACCTTGTGGATCATTAACGATCCTTGGGAGAAAAACTACCTTAAAAACGCGACGTGCGAAGCTCATAAGAAGCGTTATGAAGACTTAGCGCCTTTATTGTTTCCATTAGAAATTAACAGCGTTTGGTTTGAATAATAAGAAAACGAATAGATTGAAAAACAAAAGGGTTGCTTTTAAGCAACCCTTTTTATTGTTGGCTAACGCTATTGATAGCGCGCTTAATATCGCTGTTTTATTTATGCGTCGCTGCGAAGTCGAGAAGCGAAGGTTTTTTTGAACTTCGCAAGTTTAGGCGCCACCACCATAGAGCAATATTGGTTTTGTGGATTATTTTTGAAGTAATCTTGGTGGTAGTCTTCGGCGTCGTAGTAGTTATTTACTGCTACTATTTCAGTCACTACGGGATCGGGCCAAATCTCTTCTTCTGTGATTTCTGCGATAATTTTTTCTGCTTCAGCTTTTTGTGTATCGTCGTGATAGAAAACCGCGCTGCGATACTGTGTGCCTACATCATTGCCCTGTCTGTTAAGCTGTGTAGGGTTGTGCAGCGCAAAGAAAATTTCTAGTATCTCTCGGTAGCTAATGCTGTCGGCATCAAACGTCACTTGTACCACTTCAGCATGGCCAGTATTTCCTTTGCATACCTCTTCATAGGTTGGATCGGCCTTTTCGCCTCCAGCATAGCCAGAAATTGCTTTTTCCACGCCTTCAACGCTATTAAACGCTGATTCGATACACCAAAAGCATCCGCCTGCCAACGTGGCGACTTGTAAATTTGCCATAGTAAAAACCTCTCTTAATCTTTGTCTGTAGTGTGGGTGCGGGTAGGTCACAACACAAGTCATCCAAGCGTGTTTTTTTATCGTATAAACGAATATTAAATAAGAATAATGTGCGAGCTGAGTGAAAGGTTTTAACATGTGAGGCTAGCTGCTTTCTTTCAAGCAGTTTGCAACTGGTAAGAATGCGTATAAACGTGTTCAAAATTTGGCAGAGGTATTCAGTCGTGATTATTTTCTATGACGGGTATTGTCCGTTGTGTATCGCTGAAATGCGTCATTTAAGAAAAAGAGACAAGCACAACAAATTAACATTGGTAGATATTCAGGCCCCCGATTTTTCGAACCGTTATCCAACCATGGATTGGCATGCACTCAATGCAAGAATTCACGGACTTCGTGAAGACGGGACGTTGATAACTGGCCTTGATGTCACTCATGAAGCATGGAAAGCCGTGGGCATGGGTTGGCTATATGCACCGCTTCGCTGGCCTGTTATTCGTCATGTAGCCGATGCTTTCTACAATGTATTCGCAAAGCATAGATACACCATTTCATACCTGTTAACAGGTAAAAAACGCCAGTGCGATCGCTGCATACCAGGAGAAGCCAGTGAAAAATAACGTCCTTATAGTGGGCGCGTCGGGCGGTATTGCGTCTGCGCTTATTGAGCAATATAGCAGTGAAGGTGCTAGGGTGTTCGCGGTTAGTCGCGCCCCTATATCTGACACCAATCATTCTGGGGATGTTACCTATCATCAGCTGGCCGAACAGGACGATAGGCACATAAGCGAATTTGTTGAACAGCTGGCTGAACGGCAGGTTGTGTTAACTACGGTAGTTATCACAACAGGTTTTCTACACCGCGAAAGCGATGGCATTCATCCTGAGAAACGTTTGGAAGATGTCAGCGAGCAGGCCTTAGCGGCTTATTTTTCGACTAACAGCATTATTCCCGCAATGTGGCTCAAGCATTTGGTGAATATTATGAGTAAAGAAGGCTCAACCCTTGTTTGCTTAAGCGCGAGAGTAGGGAGTATTTCAGATAATGGACTTGGCGGGTGGTACGGCTACCGCGCGTCGAAAGCAGCGCTCAACATGTTGGTTAAAACGGCGTCGGTAGAATACAAGCGCAGATTGAAAGACGTGATGCTTGTTTGTTATCACCCTGGGACGGTTGATACGGGGCTTTCTAAGCCTTTTCAAAAGAACGTTGCCGCCAAGAAACTGTTCACGCCTGAGTTTACCGCTAAACAGCTTATTCATCACCTTTCGGCGCTTAATCGAGACCAAGCTTGTCATTTTATCGACTGGAATGGCGAAGTGGTAACTTGGTGATACGGTCTAACATCATTTCAGCAAGTCCAACATCAAGACTTTTTATTTCACTGCTGTTACCATGCTATTTTTGGGAATGGTGCAGCGTATTGATAAGCCCATAGAGGTAGCAATACAACGCGTTGACGCCACACGTGAGTCATAACAACAAACGCCATCCTGATAATAAATAATACCAGTTCGCTCGGCTTGATTCTTACGAATAGTAAGTACCGACAACCAGCATAAATTGTGAGCTCACGACGTGTTTGTGCATCACAAGGCGTGATACGGCGAACTGCTATAACAATAACTCAACAAGAGGAAGGGATATGAGCGGGGCCAGAGAACAGTTCGGATCGCGCATAGGTTTTATTTTGGCTGCTGCAGGTTCTGCGGTAGGCATAGGTAATTTGGTAGGGTTTCCTGTCGGTGCAGCTAAAAATGGCGGTGGTGCATTTCTTTTAATGTACGGTATTTTCGTTTTTGCCATTTGTTTACCGGTAATGCTGGCGGAAATGTCAGTTGGTCGCCATGCTAAAAAAGACCCGCTTGGTGCATACAGTGATATAAGCGGTAATGAAAAGAAATGGAAAGTCGCGGGGTGGCTAGCTATTGCTACGCCGTTCATGATTGCCGTTTTCTACATGGTTATTACTGTGTGGCTTTTCGGCTATTTGTTCGAAGCAGTAAGCGGAAATCTAGACAAGTTAGCTAACCCAGAAACCTTTGGGCTGTTTATTAATTCAGAAGCCATCTTTTTATATATGGCGGCCGTTGTTGGTGTGGTCTACCTCATCCTTCAAGGCGGTGTAAAAGAAGGGATAGAAAAAGCGGCAAAGCTGCTCATGCCTGCGCTTTTCGTGATGCTTATCGGTCTCGTTATCTTCGTATTAACCCGCGAAAATGCGATGGCTGGCGTTGAGTTCTACATCGTTCCTGAGTTTTCAAAAATCACTGCTGAAGTGGTGAATGGTGCGCTATCGCAGGCCTTTTTCTCTCTATCGTTGGGTATGGGTATTCTTATTACCTATGGTAGCTACATTGATAAGCGTGCAGATGTACCGAGCGCTGCCAAGCTGGTGGCGTTAACAGACACGGCCGTGGCGTTCACTGCGGGTTTGATGATCCTTCCTGCCATCTTCTCTTTTAACCCAGACATTAACCCTGATGATTTAAGTGAATCGTCAGTGGGTATGATTTTTACTTATCTACCTAGTATCTTTCTAGCGTTACAAGATTCGATTGGATATATGGGCGCATCGATTGTCGCTAGCTTGTTCTTCTTATTAGTGTTCTTTGCGGCAATTACGTCGCTAGTGTCTATTTTTGAAGTACCTGTTGCGGCGCTTATGGATGAAAAAGGTGTAAGCCGTAAATGGGCGCTTGGGTCGCTAGGAAGCATTATGATTTTGCTAGCCATCCTAAGTGCGTTGTCATTCGGTAAAGTTGATATGCTTACGTCGTTTATGCACTACGCTGGCGCAGATAAATCACTATTTGATGTCATTTACGATGTGTTCTACGACACGATTTTGCCTTTAAACGGCTTGCTAATTTGTTTGTTTGTTATTTATCGTTGGAAGAGTGCAAACTTCAATGCTTCTTTGGAAGAGGGCAGCAGTGGTTACAAAGGCAGCTGGTTTGAAAAGTACGTGGATATTTCGCTTAAAACCTTTATTCCGCTTATTTTACTCGTGATTTTTGTAAACACGGTAGCGGTAAAATACTTCGGGTTGAGCCTATTCGGATAGTCAGGTTTTATAAGAAATGACGTGAGCTAGCAGTGAGCTCAACTTAAAAACGGCAAGCCTAAAGCTTGCCGTTTTTGTTTGTGTCAGAGTATGTATTTTCACTAAGTGAAAGCCTAAAACATGCGATAGGGGTCGCTATACTCTGGTGTAATATTTAGCCTTGCCCAGCTTTGTGCGGCGTCAATCACTTTGCCAGCAGGTTCCGCTTCAGTATCAGAAAAGCGAGGAGCATCAATATCCATCGCCTTCGCTGCATCCACGTAATAAATACCGCGCTTAGGATGAGACAAGCTGCAAAGGTGAATAACATCGTTAAGCGGCTTGCCACAAATGATGGTCGTCAGCGCAGATACAATGTCGTACACATGTACAAGGTTTATTCGCTTATTTCCTGCATCTAACTGTTTTCCACTTAACGAGCGGGCGGGGTGACGGTCTGGGCCTACTAAACCGGCTAGGCGAACAATACTGATATCAACCTGACCTCGTTTAGACAATAAATAGTCTTCAATAGTCACGTGGGCTTTGGCCGAGGCTGTTTGCGGCTGTGTAGTGCTGACTTCGGACACTACCTCATTTGTTGCATCGCCGTAAACCGACGTGGTGCTGATAAACACGATATGCGCCACCTTTACGCTGATGGCTGCGTCTATCAACTGCAGCATATTGTTGGTGTATGACGAGAGATCTGTGTTTCTCCTGCCAGGGGGAATATTTAGCAACAAGGTAGCGTTTGGCAAGTGGTTACAAAGCGCTGATGTATCTTCGCCCAGGGCATATTCAATTGCGGTGATACCTTGGTCTTTTAACGCGAGACGTTTCTGTTGGCTTCGAGTGGTGCCAACAATATTGACCTTGCCTGAAAGTGCGTTGCCCACATAGCTGGCTAACCAGCCGTAGCCACTAATTACTACATTTTGAGTCATCGATTAAATACCCCTTTGTTTAGGGCTTAAGAGTACATTAATTGGAGGGCGGTTGTCGTTAACTGTAAAAATGAAAAACCGACTGGGTTACAGTCGGTTTTCAAAGGTGAGTGGTTAGAGTTGCAAGTCGTTTCGCTTTGCGCGTTTAGTTCGCTAAATGTTCCAACTACATTTTCATTTCGTCGTTGCGGTCATGGTGGTTGTCTTGATCAATATCTAGCAGGTTCAAGTCATCTAGCCCCGATATGGATGCCTGCATCTTGCCTTCGGCATAATCCGCTTTCTTCAGTACCTTACACAATGCATCGCCTTTTTCTTCCAGCGCAGCCGCTTGGCTTTCTAAGCGATATTCTAAATCTTCACCCCAGCGCTCCATCTTTTGCTCAAACTCAGACATATCACCGCCTTCCCACAACATTTGTGTTCCTACGGCAATAAGTATTCTACCCATAGACTCACTGATTAAAGACTCAATTTGCGCTTCGAATTCTTGCTCCCAGCTTTCGTCAAACCAACCTGGCTCATCGAATTTAGTTGAATCAACGCGAATATTCCCTGCGTCATCATAGAATGAAGTGTTTAGTTTGGTTTCAAGTGAGTCGAACAGTTCACGAAAATCGTCACCCATTTGATCGCCGCCTAACAGTTCAGTAAAGACTTCAGTTACTGCCACGTTGGCAATTTGCAGCCCTTCACTGGCGATATTCAAGGTCATAGGGATGGCGATATCAATGTTGTTGTAATATTCACTTACCCAGCGCTGTTGTTCGCTGTCAAGCGATACTGGTTCGCCGTTAATGGTCATATTGTGATGGGAGTCAATCGTCATCACTGAGCCATTGTCCATCTGTACCGTTAGATCACCTTGGTAATATTGAATATGACCATCAAGCTCCATGTCACAACTGTTGTTTTGAAAGCTGCTGTCATGCGCCAATGCGTGGCCGCTCATTAAAGTACTGGTAAGGGCAACTGAAAGTAATAGTTTCTTAGACATTGTTCATTCCTTAATTTACGTGTGACGCGTTAACGAAAGTGCTCGAAGCAAACTGCAATGCGTTGTAGTGTCACTGTCAAATAGACGCTAACGATACTCGCTGTTATACCTAAGGTAGAGCAATGGCCTTGCCAATATTTAAAGTCTATATCTTTCAAATGGTTAGTGATATTTGATGATTTCTTTATGCTCTGCTAAATACACTATTTAGTGAGATTACCAACTAATTAGTAGTTTTGACTAAGATCAATTAATACCGATAGCGGTACATTTAAGCCAATCCAAGCATGGTTAAATCTTATTTATTGGTGCATAATACCGCCAATATTTTTAAGGGGTTATCACAATGGCTGATTGGATTAATGCAATTATGTTTGGTGTTGCGCTAATTGCCTTTACGCTAGGGCTAAGCAGCATCGTTATGGGCTTTATGACTGCTAAAGCAGGTGCTGAAGGTATGCAGGAAAAAGTCGAGTACGGTTTTTTTGGCGTTACTGGTTTAGTACTTTGCTTACTGATGGCCTACGCATTGGCTTAAGCGATAAGCATTAAAAAAACCGGCTATCTTAGCCGGTTTTTTTTCGTCTTGAACAAGTCTTTATTCATCACTGCCTTATCGATTAGGTTCGCTCTTCTCCTGAGCATCCTCAGGCGCATTGTCGCTTTCGGGACTATTTCTATAAGCGCTTTGTTCGCGATGGGCAAGCAGCGACAAATGTCCATCACGTTGATAAGCGCGTAAATCGAACAAATCCAGCATAGCCATAACGTGGTCGAAAATATCCGCCTGTACTTTTTCGTACCTCACCCATTCCTTTTGTGCACTGAAGCAGTAAATTTCTAAAGGTAAACCAAGCTCATTAGGCGGTAGCTGCCTAACCATTAGGGTCAGTTCTTGGTTTATATCCGGGTGCTTGCGCAAGTATGCCTCTAAATAAGCTCTAAAAGTGCCGATGTTGGTAAGGCGACGGCTGTTTAGCAGATCCGACTCATCAATGGAGTAATCTCGGTGATAAGCGCGGAGCTCATTTTTCTTCTTATCGATATATTCGTTGATATAGCGAATTTTCGAAAAGCGCTCTAGCATATCGTTGTCACAGAGCTTAATAGAGTGCACATCAATATAAATGGCGCGCTTAATTCTGCGTCCGCCAGACTCTTGCATACCGCGCCAGTTCTTAACTGCTTCTGTAGTAAGGCTGTAAGTCGGCAGCGTAGAAATGGTTTTATCCCAGTTTTGTACTTTGACGTTGGTAAGGCCTATCTCGAGTATTTCACCATCTACTTCATACTTAGGCATGGCAATCCAGTCGCCCGTATTAAACATGCGGTTAGCGGCTATTTGAATGCCGGCAACAAAGCCCAGAATGGTGTCTCTGAATATCAATAGTAAAACAGCGGCAATGGCGGTTAAGCCAGACACAATAAGTAGCGGGCTTCTGTCTACAATTAATGAAATACTTAATAGTATGGTGACAATAGCAAATGCCAATTTGGTAACTTGAATAAAGCCAGTGATAGGTGCGCGTTTAGCAAGCGCTGAGGCGTTATAAACGTCTTCCACTGTGCTCAACATGGCATATAAGGCAAGAAGGCCGCTATATAGCATGTATAGCTGAGCGCTCTTTATCACCATACCGTGCATCACGGCTTCATCGCTAATAAGTACCGGTGTGGTTAAGTAAATAAACAGGGCAGGAAACAGGTGCATTAAGCGACGGAAAAATCCGTGCTGCTGCAAGGCGTTGTCCCAGAGGTTATTGGATTTGTATACCCAACTGGCTATCTGGGGGCGCACCAATAGCCTTGCGATAATATAGATTACCGCCGACACCACTAAAATACTACTTAGTGCGATGACGTTATACAGCGGATCTTCAGTAGTAAGATTCGGGAAAATATCATTAACTATGTAAATAAAGTTATCGCGTACTGAAGCACTGACTTCCATTAATTACGACTCCAACATTTTCTTTATACGGTTGTCTTTATTTTCCCATAGACCGTTCAACCAGTTTTGGAAATAAAGACGAAACTCAGACTCAGTGCGTTCTGAATGCTGTTGTAATTCAGGTACCGGCGTAACGTTCACATCGATCACGATTTTTGTCATCTGACCGCTAAGCATTGCCATCATAGGATGACGCTTATTTTCCGGGTAAAGCAGCGAGATATCTAACACGTTGGTAAATAATTCGCCCATAGCTGAGAGCGTAAAGGAAACGCCGCCGGCTTTGGGGGGCAGGAGGTTTTCATAGGGACTTTGCTTTGACAGATGCTTCAATGAAGTAAATCGAGTCCCCTCTACGAAGTTAATGACCGTGGTGGGCACCGTTCTAAACTTCTCACAATACGCTTTGGTGGTTTCGAGATCCTTTCCTTTTTTCTCTGGGTGCTTTTCCAAATACGCACGGGTGTATCTGTGCATAAACGGCATATCAAGTGCCCAGGCACCCAGTCCGACAAATGGCAGCCAAATAAGCTCTTTCTTAAGGAAAAATTTGGGTGCAGGAATGCGGTTCGTTGCGAATTCAATGAGCAGAATAATGTCGAGGTAGCTTAAATGATTGGCAATAATCAGATACCAACGGTCTTTTGACAGTTCGCCGTGTACCGAACACTCAATATCGACGCGGTTGAACAAGCGTATCATGAGAACGCTGACCCGTCCGAAGCTAAACATTAGCCCGTGCATCACTTTATTCCATGCTGTTCTTATCTTTCCGTTGGGCATAATAAGTTTTACCAAGCCCAGTAAGATAATTAAGCCTCCCCACAACGCAAGATTGAGGATTTGTAGTGAAGTATGTAATACGAAAATAAAAGGAGCGAGTACTGCGCGAATCATAATGGTTTCTGTGTTGCGTTTAGTGAATCTAAAAGTTGATCTTTGGCATGCCAGCGTTCATTCAACCACGTCTGAAAACGGGCTCGAACTTGCGGATCATCAAAATAATTGTCGTTGAAAATGCCGTTTTCCATAATGTCTTTGATGGGCATTACGTTGATATTCACTCGAATATCACGAACCTTACCACTAACGAAGTCCCAGAAAGACGGTACGCCGTTCGGATAATCAATTGTGACATCAATAAGCTTATGCAAATGATCGCCCATCGCAGACAAAACGAATGCTATGCCGCCTGCTTTAGGCTTAAGTAAATGAGTGAAAGGCGAGGCCTGCTTGTCGTGCTTGGCTTGCGTAAAGCGCGTGCCTTCAACAAAATTCATAATACTTACAGGCTTATTTCTAAATTTCTCACACGCTTGGCGCGTGGTTTCCATATCCTTTCCTTTCAAATGCGGGTTTTTAGCCAAAAATGATTTGGAATACCGGCGCATAAATGGAAAATCGAGTGCCCACCAAGCCAGACCTAAAATGGGAACATAGATAAGCTCTTTTTTGAGGAAAAATTTCAAAAATGGGATTCTTCGGTTAAATACACGTTGAAGAACTAAGATATCGACCCAAGATTGATGGTTAGCAACAACGAGATACCAATCATCTCGAGTGAGTTTTTCTAGTCCGTTTATTTGCCATTTGGTGCGTCCGCTGATGCGCTGATTCAGGTTATTAACGCCGATCCACGCAGTCGCGCATGCGTCGAGTAAATAAGAAATGAATCGTCGCCACGGCGCAATAGGTATAAGTTTAAAAATAGCCAATATAAAAATAGGCGTTGACCACACTACCGTATTGACGAAATAGCAGATGACCGAAATAGTGCCAACAATATGATGCAACAGTGCTTTTACCATTGTACTTACCTCAAAAATTAGGCGCTTAGTGTAAACGAACTTGATCTAAAATCCGATAGAGCCTTTACTGATTCCACAATAAAGGTGCAAATTTACGTATTTAAGGAGCTGAAATGGAGCTTATTGGCGAAAATAGAGCATTCGGGGGACGGCATTTACGCTATACCCATAAAGCTGAAACAACACAATGCGATATGACCTTCGCAATTTTTCTTCCCCCTTTCGCCTCGAAAGAAAAGCCAGTGCCCGTGCTTTACTGGCTGTCAGGGCTAACATGTACCGACCAGAACTTTATGCAAAAAGCCGGTGCAATGAAGCTAGCGGCGGAGCTAGGTATGGCTATTGTAGCGCCCGATACATCCCCCCGTGGCGAGAACGTTCCAGACGACGAAGAAGGATCTTATGACTTTGGCCTTGGGGCAGGCTTCTACGTTGACGCTACGCAGGCGCCGTGGGATAAGCATTACAAAATGTATAGCTATATTGTGAACGAGCTACCTGCGCTTATTGAAAGCGAGTTCCCTGTAAGCAAAGAGCGCGCTATTAGCGGTCACTCTATGGGCGGACACGGTGCTTTAGTTATTGGCATGCGTAATCCTAATAAGTTTGTATCGGTATCGGCCTTTAGCCCTATCTCAAACCCTTCAGATTGTCCGTGGGGCGAGAAAGCCTTAGGTCGATACTTAGGCGATGACAAGGCAGCATGGCAGGATTACGACGCCTCGTTGCTATTAGCAAGCAAAACACACAGCGTACCTATGCTAGTAGAGCAAGGGACAAAAGATGAGTTCTTGCACGAGCAGCTGAAACCTCAGTCACTTGTTCATGCTGCGCAACAGTCAGATACGCAACTTACGCTTAACATGCATGAAGGTTACGATCATAGTTACTTCTTTATTGCATCATTTATTGAAGAACACCTGGAGTTCCATGCAGGACACATGGGGCTAATTTAAGCGTAAAATACAAGCTGTAAAAAAGCCGGATCGTACTCCGGCTTTTTTGTTTACAGGCTGATGAGGCTTTGCTTAAGCTTACTTTAGCTTTTGCGCTAAAGTTATAAATTCAGGTATGGCAACGGGGCGCTGATATAAGTAACCCTGACCATAAGCACACCGATGATTTTGCAAAAACTGTTGCTGCTGTTGGGTTTCAATACCTTCTGCAATAATCTTAATGTTTAAGTTGCTCGCCAGTCCAAGAATAGCCTGAACGATAGCTTGGTCGTCGGTGTTTTTCTCAAGTTCACTGACAAAGGAACGGTCAATCTTAAGCTCATCGATAGGCAGTTTCTTCAGGTAAACCAGTGAACTAAAACCTGTACCGAAATCGTCAATCGACACGGTGATCCCCATTGCTCGAAGCTCGTTGAGTAATACTGAAACAGTATCCAAGCTTTCCACAAACACGCTTTCGGTTAACTCGATAGATAAGTTTGAGCCGGGGATTTGGTGATCTTCCAATGCGTTTTTAATTTGGTTTAGTAGTGCTAAATCTGACACTTGGCGGCCAGAGATATTAATGGCCAACCTAATGTCTAAATTAGAGGCCTTTAACGCTTCTATAGCATCACAAGCTGCATTGATAAGCCATTCGCCGAAAGGGAAAATGAGTTCACTTTTTTCAGCAAGAGGAATGAAGACTTCTGGGGAAATAAACTTACCTTCCGACGTTATCCACCTCGCCAAAGCCTCGCATTTAACAATCTTGCCAGTCTCTAAATCGACAATAGGCTGCAAAAAGAGTTTGAGTTCATTGTTTTCGATGGCAGAACGTAGCTGACTCTCAAGCTCGTTGATTGCATGATGTTGTTTGTGTAGTGCTTCACTGTAGGTAAGTGCCACATTGCGACCTTGATATTTAGCGGCCTGCAAGGCGATGTCAGCACATTGAAGAAGTGATTCGGTTGACGGGCAGTGCCGGGGAAAGTTTGCTTCGCCAATATTTATGCCTAAATTCGGCTCGCTGCCATTGAGAACGGTATAGGTTTGAGTGAGCTTTTTGACTAGCTGCTCCATATACTCGGCACTGGTAAGTTCGTTAAAGGTATCTTCACGTTTCACCAATGCAAACTCATTACTGCCTATTCTCGCTATAAACCCGCTGTTGCCGACAAAGGTTTGCAGTCGCAGTGCGAACGATTTAAGGATCTCGTCACCCGACTGATAGCTAAGTGATTCATTTATCTTTTTAAAGTCGCATATATCTATGATGAACAACTTGAATGCGATTTCTTCCTGAACCAGTCTTCTTACTGTATCGGTAAACAAATTGCGATTGGCTACCTTTGTTAACGAGTCCATTCCACTGGCAGTTAATACGCTCTCTTCTTTATTGTGGATATGGGTAATATCGGTAAGTAGGTAAACCCAATGGGTTAACTCATCCCCTTGTAATACAGGGTGAATGGTAACCTGAAGCCACACACCATAATCGTCAACAGGTTGCCAATAAAGCTCCCCTTGCCAGGGGGCTTTTCGCTGCACCAGTGCGGGAAGAAACGTTGCCGGCGCATCAATATCAGTAAGAAGCTCGTTGACGCGAATAGAGCTTGGCGTTGTGCTATTACACAGCAGCAATCTATGAGACGCTTTGTTGTCCAATATCAATCCGCCTTTGTCGTCTAAAATGACAACGCCGGTTTCCAGGTTGTGAATAGCTTGCTGAATGGGCGGAACGAGCTTTTGAAGTCGGGTGTTCTTGCGTAAAACACCATTTAATTTGTGCCTAATATACTCATGCTGACCTACAATTTCGTGATGGCTTAGCAATAATTCCCGCGCGGCTTGCAGCGTTTTACGTTTTTCGTCAAATTGCTCTTCTACGTTTTTAACGACCAGATAGCGAGAACCCGATTCGCTATTAATTGCCAATGCTTCTAAGCGAAGTACTTGGCTCTCATTGTGCTCCGTCCAAAAGCCAGATGAAAGCGTAAATGACGTTTCGCCTTTCCATACTTCGTCGGCATCGAGAAAAAAGTCGTCTAAAAAAATGGAGGGGATATGCTTCTTTTGCAGTTTGTTGTTTTCGTCAATCGTCACAACATTTGCTAGCCATGGAAGTTCTGGCGTTAAGCATTCAATGTCGCTTTCGGAGTTACACCTAAATAGCGCGCAGTTAGTAATGCCTAATGCATTTAATAAATGAATATCCATGGCAATCTCCTACCAAAACGCAATTGTACTGAATAAATTCTCTACATTTTCACCGGTCTTTGCGCTGGTCTTCGTTAGTGAAGTGAATTTTTGAGCGTAAGAATTGAGTTCTTCCTCACTCCAGTGCCAACTTGTGGGGAGATCGGTTTTATTTACAACAAAAAATGCAGGGATATCGGGGTAGTGTTCGCGTGCGAGTTCTAGAATTTCCATGCCCTCAAGCAAGGATTGAGACCGAGTTTGGTCAACTACAATAATGTAGGCGCTTGCGCCGCGAAGGTAGCGAGGGTTGAAGCCGCAGTATCTGTCGATACCTTCTAAATCCCAAAGTAAAAGTTGAACGCCGCGTCCGTCTTTATTGACTTGTTTCTTGTCTATTTTTACGCCAATAGTGGTCTTGTATTTTTCGGAGAAAATACCTTCAACGAACTGTTTTATCAGGCTTGTTTTGCCAACACCAGTGGGCCCTAAAATACATACTTTTTTCTGTATCACTGCAAAGCTTCCTTACTACTGCTCACTGGATATTAAAACGTTTAACATGACTGAACGCCCCATTGATGCTTTCTGCAATGGTAGCTCTCCTAAGCTTACAGGTATAAGAATATCACTTTCTACGCCAAGTGAAATTAATGAATTCACAACATTCTCTGCTCGTTTTTGACTCAATGCGCGATTTCGTGCGCTTGAGCCTGAATTATCACTGGCACCCATTACAACAATACTGACAACGGTTTTTGTCTTGTCAGCAAGGGTTAACAATTGTTTTATGTCGTTTGCCAGAGGTTCTAATTTTGCTAACTGTACTTCAGAAAGCGCTTCTTGGTTAGTAGCAAAAAGTACATTTTGTGAGGAAACCTTATTAACTAATCGGTTCAATGCGGCTTTCTGGAGCTCAGCATTGTCAATTTGATAGGCTGCTTTGACGTTAAGCGCGGTGGTATCAACGTTAACTGTCGAAATACCAGGAATAGCGTTTATTTGCTGAGTAAAGTTAATTGCGGTTGGGGTGAACACGGTTCCTGAAATAATAAAGCTACGGTCATCACCTTTTTTAATTAATAGGCTTTCTGATTCGCTGAGAGGATAGTCGCTCACGAGCTTTTCAAGTTTGCGTTCAACCACACTTGGTTTTAAAGAAACAAAGGGTTCTTCAATAACAGTAACTCTTTCTGCATCGATGTTATTATCGCTAAACCATTGTTCGATGCTAGTGGCGACCGGGTCGCGAAGGACTTTAGCGTGCACGTTCCCATTGGAAACATAAGTATCAGTTACTATGATGCCAGGTGGAGGAGGAAGCTCGTGCAAGTCGCTTTTTAAGATGCTTAGCGACAAACGCATAAAAGACAGCACTGCAAGTGCGAAAAAAATCACAAGAAGCACTAGTGCACCTATTAATCGGTTTGATTTTTTTCCTTCACCCTCTTTTTTTTCGCTTATTAAGCAGTCTGAAAGAATGGTTTCGCAACCGTCGAAGGGCGCATTGTCACCTTCATAAGTGAGCAACGGTTGCTGATAGAACTGATGAAAATCTTCCAACGCCTGTTGAAGTTTCCCGCGTACCTCAGGAGGAATACTGCCCGTAACTGCAGCAACAAGCAGCGCTTGTGGCCCAATTTTTATTAGCAGTGTAAAGTCTTCCGTTTTTATCTCGCCGAGCTCGTTTTCTGACTCGGTACTGGTAACGCCAAACGCATCTGCCACAAAGTCATTAATGGCCACTAGCATTGACGAAATTAAGTCTGCGTCTTTTTCTTTCTCAGGATCTGAAGAAATGCTGTGAAGTAGCGTGCCGGTCTCTCGATGAATGACCAGCAGCTGTTGGACTTGGTATTGGTAAATTTGAGATGCGACAAATTCAGAATACTTGACTCCAGACTGCCAAGCTTTGAATCGCCAAGATACGCTTTTGGGACTTAAGCTGTTTTCGATAAGCGCGTTAGTGCGCTCGACAAACTCAACAAGAAATGAAGATACTGCCTTTCTTACAAGCGTGCCAACCAAGGGATAAAGTGTACCAACAATCTTATCGCTATTAGCTTCTATAGAGCGGTGAAGCGACTTCTCTACAAGAGGAACAAGTACTTTGTTAACTGAGCCGTCCTTTGTCTCGCGTTCAAAGAGCGCTTCAGAAACGACGTTTGTCACGATGCCTTTCGCATCGCGATTCAACTTTTCTTGAACGAACTTGTCGTCCCTTCCAATGAGTAGCTCTCTGACTTTATCTAGAGAGTTGTCAGATAGCTCCGACGGCGGCACTTTTTCAGTCATTAATTAATGATCTGTAGCGAGGTTGGTGGCCATAGTCGAAAGTAAGTTTGCCAACGTTTTTCTATCGGTTTTACTTTCTGAAAGCTCACTGGTAACCTGCTGAAGCTTCTCTAGCAGCTCTTGGTGACGCTTACTAAATAAATTATCAAGCGACTCTAGTTCTTTAACCACATGGGCTTCCAATGCATCGTTGTCGTTCTTTGCAGCAGTTTCAGCTATCTCCAATTCACTTTGCAATTTGTCAGTGGTGTTTTGAAGTTGCTCTTGCACGTTACTGTGGTTGTCGTTAGCACTGGCCAACTGATTCGATAATTCTGTGATCTGTTGGTCAATAAGCTTACGTATATCGTTGAACTGATTATCAAGATGCGTATTCAGTTTAGAGAAGCTGTCGTTGACCCGTGACTCCAACGCAGAAAGATCTGCACGGAATGCACGGTTTGTTTGACCAAACAAAATTTCTCTAAGTTGAGCAAGTTCGTCTGCTGGTTTGGGCGCGCCTTCAGTTTGAGTTACGTCTTGCGCTTGCTGATCCTTCGGCTTCTTGTCCGCCATAAAATGTCTCCGGAAGGCGCAGTTCTTTGCGTTGAACACGCTAATGAGCTGCAATCACATTTTTGTCTGTGCTAATAATTATGGTTATTACTTTATACAATAGCCGCTAATCGTGAACTTTGAAATACGCTAAAAGCATAATAGTGGCAAATACCTACAAAAACCCTTATACAAAAAACGCCATCTTTTCAGTAAGTTGAATAATCTATGAAGATTTACTTATGCGTTCTACGATTTGAGCTGTTTTTTAAGGCTGGAATAGGCCTATCAAATAATGGCAAGCGACATTGTTTTTTTATTGAACATAGGTACTATACGCCGCTCGCGCGTACGCGAGGTATATAAGTAATAACTGTGTCTGAGGTTCCTGTCGTGTCTATCACTCCGCTAAATCGTAAATTCTCTGTCGCTCCAATGCTGGATTGGACAGACCGCCATTGTCGCTACTTTTTACGATTAATGTCTAAGCACACACTTCTCTATACAGAAATGGTAACCACAGGCGCGATCATTTACGGCAAGGGTGACTATCTGGGTTACAACCAAGAGGAACACCCTGTTGCTGTCCAACTGGGCGGAAGCGATCCGTCTGACATGGCCAAGTGTGCTGAGCTATCACAAGCGCGCGGTTATGATGAAGTTAACATAAACGTAGGTTGTCCAAGTGATCGAGTTAAGAACGGTAGCTTCGGTGCCTGCTTGATGGCCCAGCCAGAGGTGGTAGCAAGTTGTGTCAAAGCCATGCAGGCTGCGGTAGATATTCCCGTTACGGTAAAGTGCCGTATTGGCATTGATGATATGGACGAAGATGAAGACTTCGCTCGTTTCATCGATACCGTGGCAGATGCCGGATGCGATACCTTTATTGTTCACGCAAGGAAAGCGTGGCTACAGGGATTGAGCCCAAAAGAAAATCGCGAAATTCCGCCGTTAAACTATCCGCGGGTTCATAGACTTAAACAGGCTCGCCCTGAATTATCTATTAGCATAAATGGTGGGGTTAAAACGCTAGAAGAAACCCAGCAACAGCTAGAACTTGTTGATGGCGTTATGGTAGGGCGTGAGGTTTACGCCAATCCTTACATTATGGCTACCGTAGATAAAGAGATTTTCGGAGATACTGAAGCTCAGAGCATGTCACGACGAGAAATTGTGCTGAAAATGCAGCAGTATATTGAACGCCAAGACGATCCCTATTTCAAACCCTGGCATGCAGCTCGGCATATTTTGGGTCTTTATCAAGGGCAAGCGGGTGGACGTATTTGGCGTAGATACTTAAGCCAAAATGGAACAGGAAAAAATCCAGATCCCAATCTGCTGCTAAATGCGCTAGACGCTGTAGAAAGTGCACAAAAGGAAGTCGCTGCGTTTAATAGTCAAAAAGACTAACGATTTAGTAATTTTGACCAAAGTTTAATATTTGTTCAATTCTTAAAAGCTCGCTGTCTCGCGAGCTTTTTTATTTAAATTTATATATATCAATTCCTTAACTGTTTTTAAAGGAGTTGGCACAGCTCTCGCAATCCTCTAAGTATCGCAACAACGGCGTGTTGTTGCACTGACTAACTTCAGAGGGAAATTATGAAAACTTCACTAATCGCAGCAACTTTACTGACAGCAAGCATGGCAAGCAGCGTAGCAAATGCAGAAGAGTCAGTGCTTCAAACGTTTTTAACTAATGTAGTTTCAAACGCAGTGGCTACCACATCACAGGAAATTAAGGCTGACGTGTACCAAGCAGTAGCAAACGCAACGTATCACTTTGAGCTAAGCCCACAAGAAGCGCGCGGAAGTGGTAAGGTCAGCGTGACTGATTTAGTTGTCGCTACCCCGTCTGAAGGTAGTTCTACAGAACAAGATGCCGACTAATTCGATATTGGTATCTAGCAAAAGCGCCGAAAGGCGCTTTTTTTGTGCGTGTAGCACAGTGACTTAAACATTAAAAACGCAATAAACAGGGTTGGTCAAATTAACAAATTTGTTGGTTAAATACGCTAAAAAATTGTATTTGGTTGCTTGGTGAACAGTTGGTAATTTCCGGAATTAAATTAAAATCATTTAAAAACAGTGCCTTAAATAAATGGCATGGTGATTGTAATAGTTAGAGTGTTGAGGAGAACTCAGTCAGCGGTAACCAGCGGTCAGCGTAACTAAGAATAAGTGCTGGAAACCACAACACTACTTTTAACGGAGAAATAATCATGGGTATGTTTTCGCGCATTAACGATATTGTTCAAGCAAACATCAATGCAATGTTAGATAAAGTGGAAGATCCTGAAAAAATCATTCGTTTGATTATTCAAGAAATGGAAGAAACCTTAGTTGAGGTTCGCACTGATGCAGCGCGCTTTATTGCTCAGCAGAAAACCCTTGCACGCCATATGGCATCAGCAAACAAAGAAGTGGAAGGGTGGCAGCACAAAGCACAGATCGCAATGAATAATGACAAAGAGTCATTGGCTAAAGCCGCACTAATCGAAAAACAAAAGTATGTTGCAAAGCTAGCTTCTCTTGAAGAACAAGAAGCGCATATTGCAGAAAGTATCGAAAAAATCCAAGGCGATACTGCGCGTCTGAACAGTAAGTTAGCCGAAGCAAAAGCCAAGCAAAAAACGCTGGTTCAACGCAAGCATTCAGCGCAAACACGCTTAAAAGTGAAGCAAGCTGATCACGAAGGAAAAATTGATGATGCCATGATGCGCTTTGAAAGTTACGAGCAGCGCATTGATCATCTAGAAGCGCAAGTTGATGCGTACGACCTAACAAAGTCGAATGAAGCAACGTCACTGCAGGCCGAGTTCGATGCAATGGAAGCAGATGAAGCTATCGAAAAGGAATTGGCTGAACTTAAGAAGAAGAAGGTCGCGTAGGCGACCTTGAGAGCCGCAGCCCGCATTGTAGATATCGAAGTAAGCATTTTTGGAGAAGATGATGAAAGTACCATCACAAAAACGAATTTATAGAGACCTTGATTCTGGAATCATTTCAGGTGTGTGTGCAGGAGTTGCACGTTATTTTGATATAGATGCAGTATGGGTTAGAGCGGCAGCTGTAGCAGGCTTGTTCATCGCTACGCCTATTACGCTAGTGGCTTATATTGCAGCCGTTATCTTATTACCGAGATTAGTGTAATGAAAAACTTTCTGATTGCATTGGTCATCGCCATTATTTTGGTGAATTGTTTAGGCAGCTTAGTAGATAGCTGGTTGGGTATGCACTTAATCATGTCAGATGAATTGCTAAGTCCTTGGGAAAACGTAGCAGTGTTATCGCTAGTCGGCGTAGTCCTCGCTATCGTTGGATTCGTTGTTGCTGTAAGCGTTATGGGCACAATTCTTTTAGCGCTAGGCGCAGGATTTTTAGCATTATTAGTGGTGGGAGTAAGTGCATTTTGGCCAATTATACTTATCGCGATAGCGCTATATGCTTTGAAAAATCGAAACTCTGCCGCTTATAAGCAGCAAAATGACCGAAATATGCACCATAATGTATAATCATCATAATTTTATTTAAGTTGTGTTAACGTAGTAAAAGATGGTGATATAAAGACGACCGTCACAAAGGTTTCGCATTTTTCACATAGTATTAAGACTACAAATAGCTGACCTCCGTCGGCTATTTGTTATTTAAAAGGAAGGTTGGTGTTATATGAGACAATCTATTAACTCAAAACGGATAGCGATTGTCGCTGTAGTGATAGTTTTACTTTTCTGGCTAATAGGATGGTATTGGAGCCTATCCCCAGACACGTTTGATGTTAGACAACGTTTAAAGCAAAACTCGCCTGTTGAGAATCCAACTAATATTGCGGGTTACACATTAACAACAACCATGATTGATGTGTCGGAAACCTTACTTGATAAGCCTGGTGGATATCTTTCTAACGACATTACGCCTCCTGGCATCTTTTTAGATAACATGCCCGCATGGGAATTCGGTGCGCTGGAAATGGTGCGAGACCTTGCACTCTCTATGCGTAAAGACTTCAGCCGCTCTCAATCCCAGTCTATTGAAAATCCATACCTTACAAAAGCTCACCCTAAGTTTAATATGGATCACAAAAGCTGGGCGTTGCCTTCTTCTGAATCGAGTTACTCTGACGGTATAGAGCTTCTAAAAAAATACCGTGACGAGCTAGCGAATACCCGAAACACCGACAGTCAGTTTTATACTCGCGCAGACAACTTGCGCGAATGGTTGAAACAGGTAGAAAAACGGTTGGGCAGTTATTCACAAAGACTTAGTGCCAGCGTAGGATCGGCTAGATTGAACACTGATCTGGCGGGTGACTCGAATGCAAAGCAGTCTTCTCCTGTAGCCAGCCAGCGTGTAGTTAAAACGAGTTGGTGGAAACTAGACGATAATTTCTATGAGGCACGCGGTGCTACGTGGGCTTTACTTCACTTTCTAAAAGCCGTGGAAATTGAATTTTACGACGTATTGGAAGATAAGAATGCATTGGTTAGTCTTCAGCAAATTATTCGTGAACTGGAAGCGACACAGCAGTCGGTATTCAGTCCAATGATTTTAAATGGTAGTGGATTTGGCATGTTAGCGAACCATTCTTTGGTAATGGCAAACTATATTTCTCGTGCAAACGCTGCTTTAATTGAACTTTCAGAACTTCTTAATCAAGGATAATTAATGAAAAAGGGTCTTATAGCTGCCGCATTGGGATGCGCATTAGTTTCAGTTTCATCTCATGCAGACACTATCGCAGGCGTATATGTTGGAGCCCAAGTATGGCAAACCGACACGCAGGGCGGTTTTGCTGATAGCAACAACACCGCTGACTTTAACTTTGATGATGAGACCAATACGGCGCTATACATTGCCTTTGAGCATCCTGTACCGTTTTTACCTAATGTAAAAGTAAATCATACGACATTAGATAACTCGGGCACCACAACGCTTCAGTCTGAATTCACTTTTGACGGCGAACTGTTTACTGAAAGCACCACGGTTAATACAGATGTAGAGCTTGATGCTACAGATTTCATTTTGTACTACGAGTTATTTGATAACGATCTGGTGAGCTTTGACTTAGGTGTTAATGCGAAGTACATCGACGGCGCACTGTTCGTTGTGGATAGAGCGAGTGACACAAGCGGATCTGCAGAATTCTCTGGTATTGTTCCAATGGCCTACTCAAAGGTTCAGCTAGGTTTACCGTTTACTGGTTTATCAGCATACTTTGAAGGAAGCTATTTGTCGTTCGACGACCATGAGCTTAGTGATTATCAAGCTGCAATTCAGTACTCGTTTATTGAAAGTTTAGCGGTTGATATGACGCTTCAGGTGGGTTACAGAAATGTAACGGTAGATATTGAAGACCTTGATGATGTGTACGCTGATATGGAATTCGATGGTGTATTCGCAGGGCTAGAACTTCACTTCTAAGCCTCAACTACGGATTTTAAAGGGCGGGGCTGCGATTGCAGCCTCGCCCTTTTTTGTTGCTTCTCGCCCAAATTCAATTGTGTTATTACCTATTCGCACAGTCATTAGCACTTTCAGTAATAAAAAAGTTTCATTTATTCTTTTCTCTTCTTGAAGAAAGCCGTTAGCCTTAGCGCCATTGATAAAAGGCTAAAAGACTATGTCACAAGATTCTAATTCGAACTCAGCGCCAGGCGCGGTATTAAACGAACAGCAGTGGAATGCAATAACGCAAGCCATTGCAGGCTTAAATCGTGATCAACTTACTTGGGTAAGTGGTTATGCTGCGGGCATGGCTGCTGCACAAGGTGGTTCGGTTGCACCAATGATGCAAGGCACTCCTGCAGCAGCGGGTGACGCGCCAACACTTACTATTTTGTACGGTTCACAAACCGGTAATGCGAAAGGTGTTGCAGCGCAGTGTCAAGCGAAAGCGGAAGAAGCGGGCTTTAATAGCAAGCTGGTTAGCATGGCAGATTACAAGCCACGTAACTTGAAAGCTGAAACTCACGTTGCGGTATTTGTTAGTACCCATGGTGAAGGTGATGCACCAGACGATGCTATTGAGCTACATGAATTCTTGGCTGGCAAAAAAGCCCCGAAGCTTGCTGATACCAAATATGCAGTTTTGGGTTTAGGTGACAGTAGTTACGAGTTTTTCTGCCAAACGGGTAAAGACTTTGATGAACGCTTAGGTAAGCTTGGCGGTAAAGCTATTGTAGAGCGTCTGGACTGCGACGTTGATTATGAAGCGGAAGCCGAAGCATGGCTGAGCAAGCTCATCGACTCGCTAAAAGACGATTTCAGTGCAGCTCCGCAAGCAGCGGTAGCGGCGCAAACTGGCGCGGCAGTGCAGGGTGTAGCAGCGCAAACTTACACCAAAAAAGCGCCGTTTAAAGCGACCTTAATTGACGCACAAAAAATCACAGGTCGTGATTCTGTTAAAGATATACGCCATATTGAAATAAGCCTTGAAGATAGCGGAATTACCTACAAGCCAGGTGATGCGCTTGGTGTATGGTTTAAAAATGCAGCATCTCTAGTGTCGGAGCTTATTAGTATCTTGTCACTAAACGGCAATACAGAAGTGTCTGTGGCTGACGCGACCATGTCACTCACCGAAGCATTAACGTCGAAGCTTGAATTAACCTTAAGTTACCCTAATTTCATTAAGTCATATCAAGAGGCGACAGGCTCTGAATCATTGGCTACATTGATGGAAGATAAAGCGCAGCTGCGTACCTACATGGCCGAACGTCAAATTATTGATATTGTGCGCGACCATCCGGGTAAGTTGTCTGAACAGCAGCTTGTAGATGCTTTACGACCGCTAACGCCTCGCTTGTACTCGATAGCATCAAGCCAAGCCGAAGTGGAAGAAGAAGTACATTTAACCGTAGCTCACGTTGACTATGAAGCGTTTGGACATCGTCATCAAGGCGGCGCATCTGGCTTTTTGTGTGAATATCTAGAAGAAAATGGCGACGTAGAAGTGTTCGTAGAAAGTAACGATAACTTCCGTTTGCCCGCTGATCCAAATACGCCAGTGATCATGGTCGGCCCGGGTACGGGTATTGCACCGTTTAGATCGTTCATGCAAGAGCGTGACGTACAAGGCGCAGAAGGCAAAAACTGGTTGTTCTTTGGCAACCCACATTTCACGCAAGATTTTCTATATCAAGTGGAATGGCAAGGCTACGTTAAAGAAGGCCTGCTAGACAAAATTACGCTGGCATTTTCTCGTGACCAAGAAGAAAAAGTATATGTTCAGCACCGTTTACTAGAAAACGGTAAAGAGGTGTATGAATGGCTAGAGCAGGGCGCACACTTCTATGTGTGTGGCGATGCAATGCACATGGCGAAAGATGTAGAGAACGCCCTAATTAGTATTGTGCAAGAGCACGGCGGTAAATCTGAAGCCGATGCAAAAGCCTATGTTGTAGAGTTACGTAAAGCGAAACGTTATCAGAAGGATGTCTATTAATGAGTAACGAAAAATCACCATTTATCGTTGAGGGCAAACTGGCTGACAACGAGCGTTTAAAGCGTGAAAGTAATAATTTGCGTGGCACCATCACTACCGATCTTAAAGATGATCTTACTGGTGGTTTCACCGCTGATAACTTCCAGCTTATTCGCTTTCACGGTATGTACCAACAAGACGATCGTGATATTCGCGCTGAGCGTGCAAAGCAGAAACTTGAGCCGCTTCACAATGTGATGTTGCGTGCCCGTTTACCTGGTGGTGTTATTACGCCTGACCAATGGTTAGCGATTGATAAGTTTGCAGCCGATCACACCATGTACGGCAGCATTCGTTTAACTACCCGTCAAACTTTCCAGTTTCACGGTGTGTTAAAGCCTAAGATTAAGTCCATGCACCAAATGCTAAACAAGGTAGGCATCGACTCTATTGCTACGGCAGGCGACGTAAACCGAAACGTACTATGTACGTCAAATCCGGTTGAATCTGAGCTTCACCTTCAGGCATTCGAATGGGCGAAGAAGATAAGTGAACACTTACTACCTAAAACCCGCGCGTATGCTGAAATTTGGTTAGACGGTGAAAAAGTCGAAACGACTGAAAAGCCTGTAGAGCCTATTTTGGGTGATAACTATTTACCGCGTAAGTTTAAAACGACGGTGGTGATTCCTCCGCAAAACGATGTAGATGTTCACGCGAATGATCTTAACTTTGTTGCGATTGCTGAAAATGGACAGCTAGTTGGCTTTAACGTACTTGTCGGTGGTGGTCTTGCAATGACCCATGGCGACAAGAGCACGTACCCGCGTAAAGCCTCTGATTTCGGATTTATTCCGCTTGAAAACACGCTAGACGTTGCCGCAGCGGTTGTAACAACTCAGCGTGATTGGGGGAACCGTGTTAATCGTAAGAACGCGAAAACCAAATATACGTTAGAGCGTGTTGGGGTAGACAACTTTAAGGCTGAAGTTGAAAAACGCGCAGGCGTGACTTTCCAAGACAGCCGTGCGTATGAATTTACGGGACGTGGCGATCGCTTTGGCTGGGTTGAAGGTATTGACGGCAAATATCACCTGACCGTATTTATTGAGAATGGCCGTATTTTAGATTACCCAGGTAAAACGCTAAAAACAGGCTGTGCCGAAATTGCGAAGATCCACAAAGGTGATTTCCGCTTAACGGCAAACCAGAATTTGATTATTGCCGGTGTAGCGCCGCAAGACAAAGACAAAATTGAAGCATTAGCCCGCGAACATGGCTTAATAGCGCCATCGATTTCTAACCAGCGACTTGACTCAATGGCCTGTGTTGCATTGCCAACCTGTCCGTTAGCCATGGCAGAAGCTGAGCGCTACTTGCCAGATGCCGTTACGGAATTAGAAGGTTTGCTTGCCAAACACGGATTGGAAGAAGACAGCGTAATCTTCCGTGTAACAGGCTGCCCGAATGGCTGTGGTCGCGCGATGTTGTCTGAGGTTGGCTTAGTAGGTAAGGGCCCAGGCAAATACAATTTGCATTTGGGTGGAAACCGAGAAGGTACACGTATTCCACGTATGTATCGAGAAAACATAAGCGAACAGGAAATCATGGCAGAACTAGATTCACTGTTTGGCCAGTGGGCCAAAGATCGTGAAGCGGGTGAAGCCTTTGGTGATTATGTTGTTCGCGCTGGTGTTGTAAAACCAGTAGTAGACTCCGCACGGGATTTCTATGACGAATAATACAGCGATTAAGCAGCAACCACTAACGCTTGATATCAGTAAGGAAGCCCTTGCTGATATCAATGAAACGTTAGAGAAAATGACAGCGCAGGAGCGAGTAGCTTGGGCGCTGGACAACTTGCCTGATACTCATATTGTGTCTTCAAGCTTTGGAGCACAATCGGCGGTTATGCTGCATATGCTTACCCAAGCACAACCGGATATTCCTGTTGTGCTTACCGACACAGGTTATCTTTTTCCTGAGACGTATAAGTTCATTGATGAGCTTGTAGAAAAGCTCAATCTAAATTTGCATGTGTACAGCGCAGAGATGTCTTCTGCGTGGCAGGAAGCGCGCTTTGGCAGACTTTGGGAACAAGGCATCGAAGGTATTGAGAAATACAATAAGATGAACAAAGTTGAGCCAATGCAGCGTGCCTTACGTGACCTGAAAGCAGGTACGTGGTTTGCAGGTTTGCGTAGAAGCCAATCAGATACCAGGGGAAAGCTTCCAGTTCTACAAAAAGTAGGGCAGCAGTTTAAACTTTACCCGATCATTGATTGGAGCAACAAAGACTTACATTACTACCTGAAAGATAACGACTTGTCTTATCATCCGCTTTGGGAGCAAGGGTATGTATCCATCGGTGATTGGCATACCACGCAGTCGCTCCAAGAAGGAATGAGTGAGCAAGACACGCGCTTCTTTGGTTTGAAACGCGAGTGTGGATTGCACGAATTTGGTGACGGTATTTAACTTACGTTAAATACCTCGCCTAACACCGACTTAATGCTGGTTAAATACGCTTCATTAGGTGACTTAGTCACTAATTTATACAGCTCACTGCCAACCGAAGTGAACTTGTAATACACCAAAGCAACCCCCGACGTTTTACTGGTTAATGAAATATTTTCATTTACGCATCGCCAGGTTACTTGCTGACCTTCATCGTATTCGGCGCTTTCAATTTCGCTGGTATAAATCAATTTCATCTCTTGCAAAGACAACAGATCAGGGTAACTCAACCCTACGTTGGCTAAGTTAATTTGCTCAGGAACAGGGCGTCTCAATAGTGAAAGCAAGCCTTTGCGTTTGTGATACCCCACAAGAATACGCGGGACCGCATCGTTATTTCTTCTACTCGCAACATTGACAGCCTTATTGAATACTTGTGCATCCCTGTGCGTTAGCGTCTTTAATAGCTGCAATGTACGAAGGGAAAAACTGCCCGGGCGAGCCACCTCAACGGCAAAAATCTTTCCCCATAATTCCTGCATGGGCGGGCTGTAAATTTCCTCAGCCATGGTACTAAATGCGAAAAACCAGTCGGGATCAAGATTATCGCTAGTTTGTTCGTTGATCGTCACATTTAATGCTATATTTAATACAGCTTGAAGATTGCTCGCTTTTTGGGTTTCTAATATTTGTTTTCTTCTTTCTAGTGCATGCTTTTGCTTTTTAGGATCAGGGGACATCATAGAGGGGCTTATACCCACTCTGGCAAACCAGGAAAGCATGCGTTGGCGACTAGCATCGGTTTTCACTGCGTTGCTGGCCGCTTTTTCAGCCGCAGGCGATTCGGCTGTCACCTTTACAGTCTTCTCTTCCGTTTCCTGTGGTTTTTTTACCTCAGGGGAAAAGTGCTGGGATGTAATCTTCATAAATGCTTAAATGATCGAATGTAAAATGGCATGTAACATGAGAGCACTATTGCATTGCGTAACCCATTTATCAATGTAATCGTTGCCTTAATACAATGAGTAGCGCATTCTTGTTTTGTTTGTATCGAGGAAATGAGCGGTAATGTCGGCAATGGATTACGATAACGACGAATTAATTTTTTTAGATGATGATGGTTCAGTTGAAGAGCAAACCTTATTGGGCAAAGACTGGAACATTCTTATTGTCGATGACGATGAAGAGATTCACACCGTAACGCGTCTCGCGCTATCTGATCTCATCGTAAACGATCGCAAATTAAACTTCATCCACGCTTATTCAGCAAAACAAGCCAAAGAAATGCTGCACGAATATGGCAACAGCATTGCCATAATTTTACTTGATGTCGTTATGGAGACTGATGACGCGGGTTTTGATGTTGTTAAATACATCCGCGAAGACATGAAGTTAGTTGAACCTCGAATTATCT